>Ga0265798_10004803_pt1 | contig 18471 bp, 15 predicted proteins | sample P3T30metagenome_FD_192430 | JGI IMG/M metagenome (GOLD analysis project Ga0265798, IMG submission 192430) | Plant litter microbial communities from East Loma Ridge, Irvine, California - P3 T30 | ecosystem: Environmental > Terrestrial > Plant litter > Unclassified | place: USA: California... | reverse complement strand
ACTCGCCGCCGCTGACGCAGCTCACGCCGGGCAGCGCTGCATGGGCCGCCAGCATGCCGGCCCAGTCGTACGGCGGGTGATAGCGCAGCCGCAGGACGATTTCCTCCTCCGTGCCTTCAGGCGCGGCGGTGCGCCGCCGCAGCATGCTGGGCGGGCGGCGGTACATGGCCTGGAATGTCTCGTTGAAGCGGCGCACGCTGCCGAAGCCGGCGGCCATCGCCACGGCCGTCATCGGCAGCCGGGTCTCGTGGATCAGCTGCTTGGCGACGAGGATGCGGCGCGTCTGCAGCACGCTGACGGGCGATGCGCCCAGGTGCTGCTGGAACAGGCGGCGCAACTGGCGCATGCTGACGCCGAGGCGGGCGGCGATCGTGCCCAGCGCCGGCTCGTCGTACGGGCCGCTCTCGGCCAGCAGCGCCAGGGCGCGCGACACCGTCTCCGAGCTGCCGCGCCACGTACCGCCGCCGGGCGCCGATTCGGGGCGGCAGCGCAGGCAAGGACGGAATCCGTCCTGCTGGGCCGCTGCGGCGGACGGGTAGAAGCGGCAGTTCTCGACGCGCGGCGTGCGTGCCGGGCAGATGGGCCGGCAGTAGATGCCCGTCGACGTGACGCCGATGAACAGGTGGCCGTCGAAGCGCGCGTCGCGGCTTTCGATGGCCCGGTGGCAGGTGATGCGGTCGTTGAAATCCATGCCGCCATGATGACATGGCGGGCAGGGTCAAGGCTGGCGGAAAACGGCCACGGTCACTTTCGCGTATGGTGCCGGCGCGCGCCCCAGGCCGTCACCAAGAGGCCCACGCCAAGCATGGCCCACGTGCCCGGCTCGGGGCTGGGGGAGTTGATCGAAAATCCCGTCTGCGGCGTCCACAGGTAAGACTGGCTTTCGTCGTGGCCCGGCCGGTAGCTGTACTGGTATTCGCCGTCGCCGGAGATGAAGTAGTGGCCCGCGCCGACCCAGCCCTCCGGATCGCGGCCGGACTCGCCAGCACTGAACGACAGGCCGGCCGCCACCGAGTAGCTGAACAGCTCGGCACCGCAGCTGTAGTATTCGTTGCTGTCCGCTTCGCATGCCACGAAATCCTTGCCGTTCAGAATGAACGACGTGATTTCGGTGCGTTCGACGATGCCGTTGCGATCGTCGTCGTAGCCCGTGAAACTGCCCAGCATCTTACGGTCGGGCAAGAATGTGTTGGCCGTGCTGTCGAGAAAGCCGGTGTAGGTGAAGGTCCAGGTTTCCCCGGCGCCCGCGGCGTGACAGGCGCCCGCCAGCACGGCGGCACAGAACAGATGTCGGAACATGGCCACCTCGCGCAAAAACGTTGGAATGTCAGATGCTAGCAGACTGCAAGCGCTCCAAGGCAACCTCGGGTGGAGTTATGTGCGCTTGCGCAACGCGCGTCAGGGCGGCGGTGCCTTGATGCTCAGCAACGCGGGGAAATGTTCGGTGACGATCGCGGCCAGCGTTTCACCCAGCAGCATGCCGGCCAGGCCGAGGATGGCGATGACACTCATGGCGACGGCGATGGCCATGACGAAGCGCCGGTTCGGCACCCGCAGCACGAACGGCAGGTTGATGGCGACGCTGGACAGCGACGCGATGATGGCGCCGGTGGCGGCCGCGTCCAGCGTCAGCTTGCCGTCCGCCGCCAGGCTGGCCGCCGCCGCGACGGCGCTGGCGCTGGAGACGGTGCCGCCGATCAGGCTGACGAGATAGAAGCCCACATTGCCGAAGTATTTCTGCGTCAGGACGCCGAACACATGCAGCAACAGGAAGACGAGGCCATACTTCAGCGCGCTCCACAGCGAAAACGGCAGCACGATCTGGTCGGATGGCGCATTGTGCTCGACGATGCTGGTGGCCGGCGGCGTGCGCGGATAGAACACGAAGAAGGCGCTGGCGGCCAGCATGGCGGCGTAGGCGCCGGCACCGGCGACGGCCACGCCCGGCGCCAGCAGCGCGAGGATGACGGCGTTGCGCGTCACCATCGCGGACGTGGCCAGCAGGATGCCGCGGTAGGCCGCCGCGGCCACGGCGCTGTTCGCATGCGCGCCGACACGCGACGCCAGTTCGTTGACGGTGACGCTGCTGTTGACGAGGCCGCCGAGGAAGCCGGCGATCGCCACGCCGCGCGTGCCGAAGGCCTTCCACAGCACATAGTTGACGAAGCCGATGCCGGCGATGAGGATCACCGTCGCCCAGGCCGCGCGCGGCTCGATCAGGCCCATCGGACCGATGCTGCCGACGGGCAGCGCCGGATAGATGACGATGCCCAGGATCGCCAGCAGCAGCGCCGAGCGCAGTTCGCCTTCCGTCAGGCCGATGGAGAAGCCTTGCAGGATGTCCTTCCACGCCAGCAGCGCCGTGGAGCAGACCATGATGGCGGCCGGCGTCAGCGTGTGGCCCTTGCCGCACAGGATGCCGGCCACGCAGGTGACCAGCATGGCGGCCGACGTCGTCAGCTCGGTGCCGGCGTGCGTGCGCATGTCCTGGATGTTGAGGAACACGGTCAGCAGGCCCGTCAGGCACAGCACGATATACGCATACGTATCGCCCAGCGACGCCCCGACGGCGCCCAGCACGGCAATGAAGCCGAAGGTGCGCAGGCCGGCTTCCTTCTTGCGGCGTTCGCGCTCGAGACCGATCAGCAGGCCGAGCGCCAGCGCCAGCGCGAAACGCGTCAGCATCTCCAAATAGGGCCACTCGGTGACGGCGCCCTGGAGGGGAACGCCAATGGCCGGGACAGTCGTGCTCAACAGGCTCATGGCCTACTGTACTCCCGTTCGTGCCGTGGCGGCCACACGCACGGCGGCCCTTTTGCAGCGCGGCAACGTGGTGCGGCACATTGCATCGTTCGGCTAAGATGAATATTCATAAAGCAAAGGAGGCATCATGCAGAACGACGATCAGAACCGACCGGGCCAGCCGCCGATCCACACGCACCTGCCCGATTCCATCCCGCAGGAAGACGCGAAAAAAATCGTCGGCGAGGCCGTGCCGCACGGCGCCGACTACAACTCGCCGCCGCCCGGGGGCGCCGGCAAGTCGATGGGCAGCGGCCTGGACAATGTAGGCGGACCGGCGATGGGTGCCGCCCCCGGCAACCGGGGCAGCGAGCATGCCGCGACCGTACGCGACCGCGACAGCCGCGCAGACGACCAGCACATGGGCAACCGGCAGGGCAACCAGCAGCAACAACAGCAGCAGCAGCAGCAACAGCAGCAGCCGCAGGGCGGTTCGCAGCAGAGCGGCGGCAGCCAGGATGCACAGTCGGGCTCCACGCAGGGCGGCGCTGCCGACAGCGAGCAACGCGACGATAGCAATCGCTCGGAAGGCCTGCTGCCCGGCCAGGGCGAGGAAGACGGCCGCTACGACGTGGCGGAAGAAGTCAGCCTGGACCAGCAGTCCAATCAGGCCCGCAACATCGGCAGCATGCAGGAAGCCGCCAAGGGCCCGCACGGCGACAAGCTGCAGGACGCCGTCGCCCGCTCGCTGGGCAAGACCGACGGCAACAAGCAGGGCTGAGCGGGAAGGCGCCGCATGCCGCGGCGCCAACCGTCACGCATGTCGAACGGCACAGCCGACGCATGTACCGCTGCGCCGATGGGGCGCACCGATGGGGACGGGCACCTGTCCCCGACGTAGCGACATCCTTGCACCCATCCACAAGAACGGTGACAAAGCCGGTCAGGCAGGCACCTGCAAAGGCGCCCCCAAACCTTCTGACCGACCGGCAACCAGCCGGACGTCGCTGCAAACCCGCCCTCAGCCGCGCTCGCCTTTTCTGAATGCCGATCAGTCCGATGCGCACAGCGCACGTCACTTCAGCGCGGAGCGCAACATCGACGATTCAAAATAGACATGCTTGACGGCCGGCTGCTCGGCCGCGATGGCCGCCTCCAGCCGCGCGATCGCGTGCTCGACCTCATCGATGCGCATGCCGCGGCGGAACTGTACCGACGCGGCCAGCAGCACGTCATCCGGCCCCAGCTGCATGGTGCGCAGGCTGGCGACGTTGTCGAGCGCCGCTTCGCGTGCGAACAGCGCGTGCAGTGCGGCCAGCTGCTCCTTGTCGACGCTTTCGCCGACCAGCAGCGCACCGGTTTCGCGCGCCAGCGTGAACGCGGCGCCCACCAGCAGCAGGCCGATCAGGATCGACGCGACGGGGTCGCAATAAGGGTTGTCGAGGATCTGGCCAAGCGCGATGCCGGCCGCGGCAATCACGATGCCCAGCAGAGCGGCGGAGTCTTCGATAAATACGGTAAATACGGACGCGTCCTTGCTGGCCCGCACGGCCTGCCACAGGGAGACGCCCGGCTTGCGCAGCGTGTTGAGCGCCTTGCGCGACACGTTCCAGCTGTAGCCCTCGAACAGCGCGGCGGCGGCCAGGACAACGTAGTTCCACAATGGATCTTCCAGTGGCGGCGGCGCCTGCAGCGCGGCGACGCCATGGTAGATGGACAGGCCACCGCCCAGCGAAAACACGGACAACGCAACGATCAGCGCCCAGAAATACAGCGACTTGCCGTAGCCGAACGGATGACGCCGGTCGGCCGGCCGCGCGCTCTGGCGCTCGCCCAGCAGCAACAGGAATTCATTGCCCGTGTCGACAGCCGAGTGAATGCCTTCGGCCACCATCGCCGCGCTGCCCGTGATGGCCGCGACAGCGAACTTCGCGGCCGCGATGCCCAGGTTGGCCGCAATGGCGGCATAGATGACTTTCTGCGACTCGCTGCGTTGTGGTGTTTCGGCGTTCTTGCCGGCCCCGTCGGCACTGCTGCTGTCGGCGGGAGAAGTGGCGGCCGGGCCCGGCGACCGCGGATCGGCGCCGGACGCTGCCGCGCCCTGTGATGGTGGCGTCCCGGACATGGCGGTACCGGCATCGGCGCGGGCGGTGTCGGGAACGGTTGCCGCTGTCGGCTGCCGGGGCGGCGAACTGTCGGCGTCGCGCGTAGCGTCTTGCATCAAGTGTCCTCCTGATCTGATCGGTCAGTATCGTCCAGGACGCGTGCGCGGTCTGTACGGCTGCGCACCTGCGTATGTGTCCAGGCGCGGCGGGTTCGCGCATGGCACTGTCACCCGAACGATCCGCAGCGCCAGTGCCGCACTGCTGCGATGGCCCGGTGACGATGCGCCTGCAAAAAATGCCGCAGAGAATGTTTTGTTGGTTTTCCTTATGCTGGATCAAATCGCAAGGCAGGCCGGGCGAGCGCTCTCCTGCCTATACTGATGGGCATTACGAGGCGCACCCGCGCCGCGAACCTACCGGAGACCTGTCATGCGCCAGGACCCACTGTTATCGAACATCGGCGAAGTACTGCAGAAATTCCGCAGGATGGAAACGTGCATGCGCAAGGCGGGACTACCGGGCTTTCTTGCCCGCTTGCCCGTCTGGGTACTGTGCCTGCACTACTGCTTCATGATGCACGGGAAGACGATGCGGATCGACCGCATCGGCGAACGCATCGAACACTGGCTGGAGACGATCACCGGGCTGTCGCACAACGCGCACGCCCGCACCGAGCTGATCGACATGGACCGCAGCATGCGCAACGACATCGAATCGACAAAGCGCACGCTGCTGACGCTACGCGAGCTGTGCGTCGACGTCGCAACGATGTTCGGCAGCATCGGTTTCGCGTCACGGCTGCTGGAGCGCACGCAACGCGCCTTCCTGGACGCGGTGGACGACGCCTGCATCACGGCGACAACGCTGCAGCGCGCGCTGGAAGGCCACGACAACCGGGCCATCGAACTGCTGCGCCAGCTCGATGCCCGCGAGCAGCCCGACCAGCCGGTCACCGCTCGGCCAGGCAACGGCGCGCAGTCCCCTGCGAGTGCCGGCGGTCGCCCGGAACTGCAGCTGTGACGGAGCAGTCGCTCCGCTGTTCCGAACGACGCAACGTTGCCTCGCGCCGCGGCCGCGCTTGGTAAAATCGGGGCTGGCACCTTTTCCGGGCCTTTCGGCCCGGAAAAGGTGCCAGCCCCCAATGCATCAGCCGCCGCTGTCGGCCATCCCGCTCTCTCCCGCGGCGCCGTAACGCCGGTGAGGCCAGGCTGGGGAGGGCTGCGGTCAGACCCGGCGGGTCTCACCCCGACAATTCAACGTTCCACGCACATCAAGGGCTGGGATTGCCGCTGCGCGCTGCCCGCAGCGCTATCACGCCGGCGCGGAGCCTCAGCATCTTCGGTAGGGTCTTGTTTGTTTTCCTGGTCATGAGGTCCTCCAGGGGCGCAATTGTCCCCCATTTCGACCTGACTACAATTTCCGGTACACCTCACACCCGGCGGGTCTGACCCCGGGGTTCCTCATGCGTTTCACCGGCGCTTGGGAAGTGCCGACAGGTGATCCCGGCAGCGGGCCGAACGCGGTAACATCCACGCCCCACGCGGGCTGAATTCCTGACTGGCGGCCATGTGGGGCCAGCGACTTGACGAAACCTGCAGCAGAAGAAAAGACGGCCACCTCGGGTGACCGTTCATCACCGTTCATCACCATTCATCACCATTCACTACCGCTCACGTCCTGACGCGGCGCCGCGTCTTGCCGGCCCTCCGCCACCGCTCTCGTTCAGCGGAAGAGGAGCTCGAACCGCAAACCTCCGACGGCCGACGGCGGGGTGAAGAGGGCCCGCGAGGGGGCCCACCGCTGTCTTGCTGCCGATGGTCTGGCGGGACTAGCCCGCCGCGTCTGCCGTGATCGTCTGACGTTCTGCCCGCCGCACCGGGGTCGGACGGCTGCGGAACGCCAATGTTGGGTTGACTGTGCGAAACTGCACAGATGGATTAGTGCGCTTTCGACAAGATCAACAGCCAGCGGCCGAACAGCAGCACTTCGATATGGCCGGGCTGGACGCCCGTGTCGCATTCGATGATGGGGTTGACGGCGTAGAAGCGCTTGCGGAAATCGCGGCAGACCAGCATTTCGCGCTTGCCAAAACGGACCAGAAACGACATGGGAGCATATTCGAGGCCAAAGCGGGATTCGAAACGGTTGGAGCCGACGCTGGAGTTGATAGTTGCCATGACTATTCCTTTAGTTTGGATTGCTGATTTGCTTCGTGTTTTATCGACTTCGACGTGAAACGGACGAGGTCAGTTTCCCGACGTTACCGCGACCGTCTGCAAAAAGCCGGGAGCTGCCGCAACATCTGTCGCACCACGCGCCTACCGGGTTCCGAATGCCGGGCGAACCACCGCAGACTGTTGTTACGCTGCATCGTTCGTTGCCATCGTCACCTCGGCGGCGCTGCGCTGCCGTCTGTCGCATCGAAGTCTGTACTGCACTGGATGAAAGCTTATCACAACCACTGTATAAAAACACAGGACTGTATAAAAAATCAGTTTTATTTGCTAACCGTTGTAATCCCGCACTGATGATAATTCGACAAGCTTACAACAAACTGATGAGGTTTGTGACCTCCCGTTTGACCCCCGGCAGCGAGCTGGGGCTGCACCTGACCGCGGGCGTGTTGACGCTCGTGGCGGCCGTTGCCGTCTTTGCCGAGATCGCCGAGGCGGTCGGCGAGGGCGACGATATCGCCCGCTACGACGAGCACATCTCCCAGTGGTTCTACGCCCATGCCTTCGAGCCGCTGACGACGTTCATGTTCGCCATCACGCACCTGCACGGCATCCCGGCGATGTGCGTGCTGTCCGTGTTGCTGGGTCTGTGGTTCTGGCGCAAGGGGGCGCCGTACTGGCTGCTGGCGACCGCCATCGCCGTGCCGGGCGGCATGCTGCTGAACGTCTTGCTGAAGCACGTTTACCAGCGCGCGCGGCCCGCGTTTGACGAGCCCTTCGTCACGCTCGCAACCTACAGCTTCCCCAGCGGCCACACGGCGGCCGCCACGCTGTTCTACGGGCTGCTGGCCAGCTACGTCGTCACGACCAGCCCGCGCTGGCGCACGCGCTGCGCAGCGGTAATCGGCGCGGTGTGCATGGTGGCGCTGGTCGCGCTCAGCCGGGTGTATCTGGGTGCCCATTTCGTCAGCGACGTGCTGGCCGCCATGGCCGAAAGCCTGGCGTGGCTGGCCGTCTGCATCACGTCGGTATCGACGTTGCGCCGGCGCCGCGCGGCGCGCAAGGATCAATGATGCGCGAAGTGGTTGTCATCATCAACGGGGGCGCAGGCACAGGCTACGACCGCGCGTGGGCGGACGGCCTGCGCGAAAAATTTGCCGCCAATGGCCTGGCCGCCGAGATCACGCTGGCCGAGAGCGGCCAGGAAATGATCGAGACGGCCGAGGCGGCCGTCGCGCGGGGTGTCGGCATCGTGGCGGCAGGGGGCGGCGACGGCACCGTCAACGCCGTTGCTTCGGCACTGGTCGGCAGTGCCGTCACGTTTGCCGTGCTGCCGCTGGGCACGTTGAATCATTTCGCCAAGGACCTCGGCATCCCGCTCGCGCTCGATGCGGCGATCGCTAATATCGCCACTGGTACGCCGCGCCGGGTCGACGTGGGCGACGTCAACGGCCGCATTTTCCTGAATAACTCCAGCCTCGGCCTGTATCCGGACATCGTGCGCGACCGCGAAAAGCAGCAGCGCCGGCTGGGACGCGGCAAGTGGCTGGCGTTCTGCTGGGCGAGCCTGGCGGCGCTGCGGCGCTATCCGTTCCTCAGCATCCGCCTGACGGTCGGGGAAGCGGAACATGCGCGACGCACCCCCTTTGTCTTCATCGGCAATAATGAATACCTGATGCAGGGTCTGACGATCGGCGAACGTGCGACGCTCGACCGCGGCCAGTTGAGCCTGTACGTGGCGCAGCGGCCAAGCCGGCGCGGCCTCGTGCGCTTTGCCTGGCACACCCTGCTGGGCCGGCTGGGGAGCTCGCGCGATTTCGACGTGCTGCTGACCCGCGATTTCACCATTGACACACGGCGCAAGCTGATCCGCGTTGCCACCGACGGCGAGGTGACGCTGATGGCGCCGCCGCTGCACTACCGCTCGCGCCCCGGCGCGCTGTCGGTACTCGTACCGCGCTGACAACAGAGAGAGGACAATTACATATGCGCACCATCGTGCATTTATCCGACATCCACTTCGGCAGGGTCGACGACAAGCTGCTGGCGCCGCTGCGCGCGACGGTGGAGTCCGTGACGCCGGACGTCGTCGTCGTCTCCGGCGACCTGACGCAGCGCGCGAAGAGCGAAGAGTTCAAGGCCGCCAAGGCCTACCTCGACACGTTGCCGCAGCCGCAGATCATCGTGCCCGGCAACCACGATATTCCGCTCTACAACGTGGCGGCGCGCTTCCTGACGCCGCTCACCAAATACCGCCGCTACATCACGCCGAACCTGGCGCCGGAATACGTCGATGACGAGATCGCCGTGATGGGTTTGAACACGGCCCGCTCGCTGACGATCAAGGACGGCCGCGTCAACCGCGAGCAGCTGGACCGGCTGGAAGCGCGGCTGGCGGGCGTCGACCAGAAACTGACGCGCATCGTGGTCACGCACCACCCGTTCGACCTGCCGGAGCACCACGACAAGGACGACCTCGTCGACCGGGCGCCGATGGCGATGGACGCGTTTGCCAAAAGCGGCGTGGACCTGCTGCTGGCCGGCCACGTGCATGCCAGCAGCTCGGCCAACAGCGCCCGGCGCTACAAGATCGCCGGCTATGCGGCGCTGGTCGTCCAGGCGGGCACCGCCACGTCGACGCGGGGCAGGGGAGAGACCAATTCGTTTAACGTGCTGCGCGTCGATACGGACGAGATCCAGGTCGAGCGCTACAGCTGGAAGGATGCGTCGGGGGCGTTCGAGGTGGCCAGTGTCGAGACGTTCCGGCGTGAAGGCAACACGTGGGAACCCTGGCTGGGCGACTGAAGAAATGTCCTCGCAGAGTTTGTGTCCACCGTGGGGTCACACCCCGACATGGACACGGGCTCGACTGAAATGCCGGTCATCCCCGGAAACGCAAATTCAGGCAGGCTGTGCGGTAAACTCAATACGTTGGGGGAACGCCACAGGCATTGAAAAACAATTAAATGCAGAGCTTGTGTCCATGTCAGGGTGTGCGAGGAGGTAATGCCATTCGTGGCATTACCCGCTGCGCAGGCGTGGAGCGGTGCTCCACGAAACCCCTGCTACGCCCCCGAGGGACACGAGCTGAGCAGTTGGCTGGCTTACAGCCAATAATCCCACCACTTCGCCGCCCACTCCTTCATGCGCGTCACGACAGGGCGGTCCTTCCAGGCGGCCAGCGTGACCTCCCTGGAATTCTTCAGGTCTTCGCGGAATGCGTTTTCCATTTCCGTGCCGAAGGCGTCGCCCAGCACGATGACGTTGACTTCGCTGTTGTGCAGGAAGCTGCGGGTGTCCATATTCGTTGAGCCCACTGTCGACCAGACACCGTCGATGACGACCGTCTTGGCATGCAGCACGGCCAGGTTCAGCTCGTGGATGCGTACGCCCGCTTCCAGCAGCCGCTGGTAGAAGGCGCGGCCGGCGTGGAACACGACGCCGCTGTCGGACACGCTGGGCAGCACCAGCTCCACCTTCACCCCGCGGCGGGCGGCGTCGATCAGCGCCTGCAGCGTCTGCTCGTCGGGAACGAAGTAGGCACACGTGATATGGATCGATTTCTTCGATTCCTGGATCGCCAGCAGCATCGCCTTGTAGATCTCGAATTTGCCGCCGGGCTCGCTGCCGAGGATGCGCACCAGCTTGTCACCGGCAATGATCGGGTTGGGGAAGTAATCCGCCTGACGCAGGTCGTCCGCGTCCTGGCCCGTCCAGTTCTGGATGAACAGCCACTGCATCGCGTGCACGGCCGGGCCTTCGATGCGCACGTGGGTGTCGCGCCAGCCGACGTCCTTCTTGTCCTTCGGCCGGGATTTGGAACGGAACGGCGAGCTCTTCGAATACGTGTCGCTGATATTGATGCCGCCCGCGAAGCCCACCTTGCCATCGACGATCAGCATCTTGCGGTGGTCGCGGTTGTTCACCTTCCAGCCGTTGCCGCGTACCTTGGCCGGATTGACGGGGTTGAACGCGATCAGGTGGATGCCGGCCGCGCGCATCTTGTCGAAGAATTCCTGCGGCACTGTCAGGGTACCCACGCTGTCGTAGATGATGTTGACGGTCACCCCGGCGCGTTGCTTATCCATCAGCAACTGGGCAAACTTGTCGCCCAGCTCGTCCTGGTCGAAGATATACGTCTCGAAATTGATGTTGTTCTTCGCGCCCGCGATGGCCTTCATCATTTCGGCCATCGTCTGCGGGCCGTCGAACAGCAGCTTGACCTGGTTGCCGGCGATCAGCGGCACGCCCGTGGCGGCGTCTTCCAGGGCCGCCTGGGCTTTCAGGTCCAGCGCGCCCTTGTTCCAGCGCTTGGCCAGCAACGCCTTGGCCTTGCTGTCCGACAGCGTGCCGTTGGCGGAGTGGACGACCGGCGCCGCGGCCGCGTGGGCCTTGGTCTTGTCCGCGTCCACCGTGGGCAGCGAGGCGCAGGCGACCAGGCACCATCCGAGCAGGATCGGGGCCAGCCAGTTTTGCGCACGTAGAATTTTCATTTGTTCTCCTTACTGCCGATAAAGAAGTCGACGGGTGCCTTGCGCAGCCGCCGGAACAGGGCACGCAGCAACAGGAACCCGTGCTCGAACGGGATGCGCCGTGCGCGCAGCGCCACCCATAATGCGAGACCGAAACTGACGACGAGGTTGACGACACCGATCGCCAGGAAGCCCGTAACGGATATCACTACCAGTTGCCAGCTTACATTGTGATCCAAGCCGACCAGAGCTGTCGCAAAGTTGGCAGCGGAGAAAGTCACGTGGCGAATATCCAACGGCAGGCCCATCAGGTTGCCCAGGGTGCCGATCGTGCCCAGCATGATGCCGAAGTAGAAGTTCCCCATCAGGCTGCCCAGATTGTTCTCCAGGTAGACGCCCAGCCGGGCCGTGCGTTCGCGGCCCAGCAGCCGGGACAGTCCGCGCAGCTGGCTGACGCGCTGTGCCCAGCGGGTGTACAGCGCCTGGTTGTCGTAATAGCCGGAAATCAGGCCGGCCAGGAACAGGCAGACGCCGGCAATGGCCGCATAGAACAGCGCCGGGGTATGAATCGGGTCGATGTCGTGCAGCAGGTGCAGCGCCTTTTCCTTTGTCACCAGGGGGTGGCCCGTGATCTTCAGCCAGGCCCACGCGATCAGCCAGGCCGTCGGCAGCACAGTGAAGATATTGCCCAGCACGGCCGTGACCTGGGTGCGGAATACCTTGTTGATGAGCTCGGCGAGGCTGTCCACGTCGATATGCCGGCCGTCGCGGCTCTGCAGGCCCGCGGCGATGCGCGACGCCGTCATGGCCGGCTGCTTGGTGGCGACGGTGAAGTGCAGCACGTGGATCAGCATGAAGCCCAGCGAGTAATTCATGCTGAACAGGAATGCCTCGACCAGCGGCGCCGCGCGCAAGGTGCCGAACAGGATCTTGCACAGCGCCATGAACCCGACGATCACGCCGGCCCCGGCCGACGACAGGAACATTCCCGTCATCTCGCGCCGGTTCTCGGCAATGTAGTGCTCGCCCGTGCGGCTGGCGTTTTCCGTCACGTTACGGGCCAGCAGGTGGATATTGTCCGCCAGCAGATCGCGCACCGTGTACTTGTTGTTGTGCGCCTGGATCAGCTCCAGCGCCAGCGCCACGGCGGCGGCCCGCTTGCGCGTCATGGCCTGGACCACGGGCGGGTGCGGCAATACTTTGAGCAGCACCTCATCGGAATACTGGACCGGGGCTTCCGCCCGCCGATCGGACGTGTCCACCAGGTAGAGCAGCTTGCGCAGCCGGTCGATGCTCTGGTTCAGCGCCACCAGCAGGTACGTCAGCGCGATGCTGGTACCCTGCAGCAGCGCCTTCTTGCGGATCTTGGCGATGACGGCGTCGCACTGGTCGAGCATCACCAGCAGGTGCCGGGCGTCCAGCATGACTTCGCCGCCGGCCAGCATGCGCTCGTAACTGTCCAGGTATTGGACGACCTCGCGGTTCTGCACGATGAACGGCGATTCGAACTCCTCCATCTCCGTGTGGAAATTGGTCAGCTTCGGTTCCAGGCCGATGGCGCAGACGCGGTAGCTCAGCGTGCGGATCGCTTCAAGCAGGCCCGGCAGCATGACATTCGGCCCGGGACGCGGCGTCATGATGACGTCGAACAGGGCCAGCCAGTCGGCCGCGGGGACGGCGCTGATCCAGCAGTAATCCGTCTGTTTGTACAGGATCTGGTCGAGCGCGTCGGCCAGGTATTCGTCGCCGAACGCCGGCGGCAGGATGCGGTAGGCGATGCGGCGCTTCAGCTCGGTGAAGAAGCCGTCGTTCGACAGCACGCCCACCTCGCTGTACAGGCTGGCGTGACGGCGGCTTTCCAGCAGCCGGAAAATATAGTCGCGCAACTGGCGCGCGTGCACGGGGTTCCCCCGCAGCAGCTGCGTCAGGGTGCGGACATGGGAGGTGGCGCGGATGACGTCCCTCGGACGGCGGGGGCGCAGTGTCTCGACCAGCGCCACCAGAGGCTCTATGCTCAGGGTGTGCTGGTCGATGCTTTCAAGGATGGCTAGCATGCGGTGTGGTACGGTCTGGCCGCATCGGACAAAACGCTAGTGTAACCGTTCAGTAGCCCGGCCTTGGTACGCCAGCGAACAAACGGTTCGCCGGATGTTGCCGGAAAAATGGGGTCTGTCCGTATTTTCCGGTCAACACAGGTGGATCGCCGCCGCCGCGCGGCGCAACTCGGCGCGGAAATCCGGGTGCGCGATGGCGATCAGCGCCTCGGCGCGCTGCCGTGCCGACTTGCCGCGCAGCTGCGCCACGCCGTATTCCGTCACGACGTAATTGATGTCGTTCTTGCCTGTCGTGACGTGCGTACCCTGCGTCAGGGTCGGCACGATGCGCGAGATGGTGCCGTCTTTCGCCGTCGACGGCAGCACGATGAACGCCTTGCCGCCGCGCGAGCGGTTGGCGGCGCGCACGAAATCGACCTGGCCGCCCGTGCCGGAATAGGGCAGGTGGGCGATGCTCTCCGAGCCGCACTGGCCCAGCAGATCCACCTGCAGGCTGGCGTTGATGGCCACGAGTTTATCGTTCTGCCCGGCGATGTAGGGGTCGTTGGTGAAGCTGACCGGGTGGATTTCCAGCATCGGGTTGTGGTGCATGAAGTCGTACAGCTTCTTCGATCCGAGCGCGAACGTGGCCACCATCTTGCCGGGCATGAAGGTCTTGCGCCGGTTGGTGACGACGCCTTCCTCGACCAGCTTCAGGATGCCGTCGCCGATCATTTCCGTGTGGATGCCCAGGTCGCGCTTGTGCGACAGCTGCATGACCACCGCGTCCGGAATGCCGCCGTAGCCGATCTGCAGCGTCGAGCCGTCCTCGATCATCTCGGCCACGTAGCCGGCGATGGCTTCCTGCACGGGGCCGATCTTCGGCAGGCCCACCTCGAATACCGGCTCACTGCTTTCGACGACGGCCGCCACCTGGTCGATATGGACGTGGCACTGGCCATGGGCAAACGGCACGTTCGGATTGACTTCCAGGATCACCGCGCGCGCCTTGGCCACGGCGGCCATCGTGTAGTCCGCGCCCAGGCTGAGGGAGAAGAAGCCGTGTTCGTCCATCGGCGACGCCAGCGAGAAGACGACGTCCGCTGGCACCAGGTCGCGCTCGATCAGCGCGGGGATTTCGGAGAAATACGCCGGGACGAAATCGGCCCACCCGGCCTGCCCGGCGGCCCGCGACGCTCCGCCGAAAAACAACGCCAGGTGACGCACGTGGTGCGTCGTCTCGCAATCGAAGTATCCGTATTTGCGCAGCGCGAGAATCTGCGCTACCTTGATATCGTGGAGCTCACGGCGACGCTCTGACAGCGCTGTCAGCAGCGCGGGTGGCTCGGCCGCACCGGAAGGAACGATGATGCAGTCGCCGTCACGCAGCAGGGAAACAGCGTCATGTGCGGCAACTCGTTTGCCTTCGTATAACGCTTGCGGGGTTTGATGTTGCATGGATGCAGCCTTTCTCGAGTAAAGGATAAAACACCTGCTCCGCCACTATACGCCGCCGTGCCGTTGGGGTATATCTGTACGGGTACCGTAGAGTAACCAGGAGTGGTGTGTTTTGTGAAACTCCGCACAGAATTGCTGGCGGAATGTGGCTAAACTGGCACCAAGCTTTAGGAAAAGCATGCAACTTGGCAGAGCCGAGCCGATCGGCGATTTGTTGACTTGACCTAGAGATGCATCATGAAGACCCGATTCATGAAAACCCCGATCCTGGCCCTGGTATGCTGTGCCGTTACGGCGCCTGTGGCTTACTGTCAGACCGCCCCAACCGGAATGGCGACAGCACCTTCGTCCGATTCGTCGGTGCAGGTTTACGGCGTGCTCGATGCCGGCGCCGTGTCCGAACACGATTGCCGCGGCGGCAGCTGCCCCAGCACCAAGATTTCCCCGGGCGTCAGCACCGGCTCCGTCATCGGCTTTACCGGCCGCGAAGCGCTGGGCAACAACACCTCCGCCGTGTTCACGCTGGAAGCGGGCATCCGCAACGATACCGGCCAGTCCGACCAGAACGGCCGCCTGTTCGGCAGCCAGGCCTACGTGGGGCTGGCCAACCGCTGGGGCGCCGTCACGGTGGGCCGCCAATATGACGTCGGCTACGAAACGCTGACGGAAGTGGCCGATCCTTTCCGCGGCGGCATGGCCGGTACCGCGACGAACCTGATGGGCAACGGCGGCAAGCGCTCCGACAACACGATCAAATACCGTTCCACCCTGATCCACGGCTTTGTCGCCAGCGCCATCTACAGCTTCGGCGAGTCGGCCTTCAGTACGTCGCGCAACAAGGCCTATGGCGCCATGATCGGCTACCAGGGCGGTCCGTTCACCTTGCGCGCGGCGCACCAGCGCAAGAACAACTTCCTGCAAGGCGCAGGGGCCACGACGCCGGTGGACCTGTCGTCGCGCAATTCGCTGGTGGCGGCCAACCTGCACCTGGGCCAGGCGGCCACCGTGTATGCGGCGTATGCCGTCAACCGCGGCGTGGGCAGCTCGCCCTGGGACCAGGAGAATCCGTACGGCGCGCTCGTGCTGTCGTCGCCGTCGAACCGCAGCAACGATGCGCTGGCCGGCGTGTCGTATGCGTCCGGCGCCGCCACGTATATGCTGTCGTACATCCGCAAGGACGACCGCTCGCTGGCCAATCAGGATGCCAACCAGGTCGCCGTCGGCATGACGTATTCGATGTCGCGCCGTACGGCGTTCTACGCGGCGTACGCGAAGATCAAGGACCACAACGGCGCGCCGTACACGGTCGGCAATTTCAGCGAACAAGGCAAGGGCCGCAGCGCCGTCAACATCGGTCTGCGCCACGCCTTCTGACGAGGGCCTTGCCGGCTGTACCAGCTCATGTGCTAAATTGGTACTTTGACTAGTACGGAGCTGGCATGTATCTGACCTATTTCAACGGCGCCTGGAGCGAAGGTAATACCCCCCTGTTCGGCGCGATGGACCACAGCGTGTGGCTGGGGTCCTCCGTGTTCGACGGCGCCCGCGCCATCCGCGGCCACCTGCCGGACCTGCGTCCGCACCTGCAGCGTGTGATCCATTCGGCCGAGCGCCTTGGCATGCAATGCCCGCTGTCGGTCGACGAGATGGAAGCGCTGGTGCGCGAAGGCGTCGCGAAATTCCCTGCCGATGCGGTCCTGTACATCCGCCCGCTGGTGTTTGCCACCGACGGCCTGCTGGTGCCGATCGCGGAAAAGAGCGCATTCGCGCTGACGTTGTTCGATGCCGCCATTCCCCCGTTCACCGGTTTCACGGCCTGCCTGTCCGCGCTGCTGCGCCCGGACGCGCGCATGGCGCCGACGGATGCCAAGGCCTCCTCGCTGTATGCGAATACGACGCGCGTGCTGCGCGAGGCGAAGGGCAGGGGCTTTGACAACGCCGTCGTCTGCGACATCGACGGCAACGTGGCCGAATTCGCCACCGCCAATCTGTTTTTCGTGACGCCAGCAGGCGCGGTGGTAACGCCGGCGCTGAACGGCACCTTCCTGGCCGGCATCACGCGTGCCCGCGTGATCGCGCTGTTGAAAGAGGATGGCGTGCACGTGGAAGAGCGCAGTGTGCGCCCGGAAGAGCTGGAGACGGCGACGGAGATCTTCAATACGGGGAACTTCGGCAAGGTCACGCCGTGCGTGCGCTACGAGGAGCACGCGCTGCCCGTGGGGCCGGTGGCGACGCGGGCGCGCGACCTCTACTTCGCCTTCATGGAAGGCAACTGACCCGTCTGGCTTAGCGCACCGGTTGTACCGTCCCGCACTCGCTTCCCAGCCAGCGGCCGGTGCCTTCGGACGTCATGTGCCGGGCCTGGCCGGCAACCGTGCTGTCGACGGCCATGCGCATCGAGAACCCGGTGTCGCCATCGAAGATGACCTGGCCGTTGCCTTTGGAGGCGGGATTCCTGCAGGTGAATTGCACGGCAAGGCCGCCGGGAATCTTCGTGCGCGTGCTGCTGCAATCGCCTGGCTGGCCATGCGGCATCGTCGGGTTGGCGGCCTGTTCCGGCGTGATGCAGAACTTCACCTTGACGCCACCGCCTTCGGCCAGCGCCAGGGTCACACCCTGTTTGGCCAGCGCCTCCTCGATCGCACGTCGCCGCTCGGGCGGCATCGACGCCATTTGCTGCTGCGCCTGCGCCATGGCCTGCATCGCCGCGGGATCGGCGCTGGGCACCTTGCTGGTCATTTCCCACAGGCCCGGCTTGATGGCCGCCGCAGTGGCGGGCAGGGCGATTGCCAGCGCGGCGGCCAGCGTGGCGGCGGAACGGATTGCGAACATGGCGGTGCGGGTCATGAAAGCTCCTGGTCAGGGGCCGGCGGCCCGACGCCGCCGGCAAAAGAGATGTGATCCGTCGGCGATCAGGTGCGTGGCGACGGTTCGGCCACGTAGATCTCGACACGACGGTTGCGGGCGCGGCCCGAGTTGTCGTCGTTCGATGCGATCGGCTCGCGCGCGCCGCGGCCTTCGACGACGATGCGCGTCGGCGACACGCCCTTGGTGGACAGGTAATCACGCGTGTGCGATGCGCGTTCCACCGACAGCGGCTGGTTGATCGAGTCGCTGCCCGTGCTGTCCGTGTGGCCGATGATCGTGACCGTCGTGGCCGGATTCTCGTTCAGCGTGGAGGCAAAGCGGTCCAGGATCGGACGGAAGTTCGACTTGATGTCGGCACGGTTGGTGTCGAACGAGATGTCGCTCGGGATTTCCATCTTCAGGCGGTTGTCGCTCGTCTGCGAGACCTGTACGCCCGTGCCGCGCGTGGCCTGTTCCATGGCCTGCTTCTGGCTTTCCATGCGCTTCGACCAGATGTTGCCGGCCACGGCGCCGACCGCCGCGCCGATTGCCGCGCCGCCGGCCGCGCGGCCGCCGCCGCCATGGCTCGTCGATGCGCCCAGGATGCCGCCCAGCGCGGCGCCGATGCCGGCACCGGTTG
>Ga0265798_10004802_pt1 | contig 18472 bp, 19 predicted proteins | sample P3T30metagenome_FD_192430 | JGI IMG/M metagenome (GOLD analysis project Ga0265798, IMG submission 192430) | Plant litter microbial communities from East Loma Ridge, Irvine, California - P3 T30 | ecosystem: Environmental > Terrestrial > Plant litter > Unclassified | place: USA: California... | reverse complement strand
CGCGCCGAGCCGGTCCGCTGTCGCACCGCGCCTTCCGCTGGCTGCTCGCGGCCCGCACGACGAGCATCCTCGGCAACGCGGTCGCCCCCATCGCCCTCGCCTTCGCCGTGCTCGACCTCACCGGGTCGCCGGCCGACCTCGGGCTCGTCGTGGCGTCGCGCTCGGTCGCCACCGTGGCGGTGCTGCTGCTCGGCGGCGTCGTGGCCGACCGGCTGCCCCGCGACGTCGTGCTCGTGGGCACGTCGCTCGCCGCCGCGGCGACGCAGGGCGCGGTCGCCGCCCTCGTGGTCACGGGGTCGGCGACGATCCCCGCGCTCGTGCTGCTCGGGGTGCTGAACGGAGCGACGGCCGGCGTCAGCCTCCCGGCGTCCGCCGCGCTCGTGCCCGAGACCGTCCCGGCCGACCTGCTCCGGCCCGCGAACGCCTTCCTGCGACTGGGGCTGAACGCCGGCAGCGTCGTGGGCGCCTCCGCCGGGGCCGGGCTCGTCGCGGTCGTGGGGCCGGGCTGGGGCCTCGCCGTCGACGCGGCCGGCTTCGCGCTCGCCGGTGCCCTGTTCTCCCGGCTCCGGCTGCCGGCGACGCCGAAGCAGCGCCGCGACGACGGCCGTCGCCCGTCCGTGCTGGCCGACCTGCGGGAGGGGTGGCACGAGTTCTCGAGCCGGTCGTGGGTCTGGATCGTGGTCGCCCAGTTCGCCGTGCTGAACGCCGCGTTCGTCGGCGCGACGACGGTGCTCGGCCCCGTCGTCGCCGACGCCTCGTTCGGCCGCGGGGCGTGGGGGCTCGTCGTCGCGGCCCAGACCGTCGGCCTCGGCGTCGGCGCGGTGCTCGCCCTGCGGTGGCGTCCGCGTCACGGGCTCGCCGTCGGGGTGGCGCTGATGGCGGTCACGGCGGTGCCGGTCGTCACGCTCGGGGTCGCACCGGTGCTGCCCGCCCTGCTGTCGGCCTTCCTGCTCGGCGGGGTCGCGCTCGAGGTCTTCGCGATCACGTGGGACCAGTCGCTGCAGAGCTCCGTGCCCCGGGCAGCGCTCGCGCGGGTCTGCTCGTACGACATGGTGGGCTCGTTCGTCGCGATCCCGCTGGGCGAGGTGCTGGTCGGGCCGGCGGCGCACCTCGTCGGCACGGGGCCGGTGCTGCTGGCCTGCGCGGCGGTCATCGTGGCGGCGACGGTGGTCGCCGTGTCGACGCCGGGCGTGAGACGGCTGACCTCCGACCCGACGGGGCCGGGGCCGGGCTAGATGCGCTCGCGGGCCTGGGCGGCGGCGGACGACCGTCGGAGGCGCGGAGTACGGTCACGGGCATGCCGAAGGACGAGACACCCCCGCAGCTGAAGAACCCGGACATGTACGAGGCCCTGCGCGAGGAGGGCAACTCGAAGGAGAAGTCGGCGCGCATCTCCAACGCTGCCGCGCAGGAGGGGCGCAGCGAGGAGGAGGTCGCGGCGAAGGGCGGCCGGTCGGGGTCGTACGACGACTGGACCGTCGACGACCTCCGCGGCCGCGCGAAGGAGCTGGGGCTCAGCGGGTACAGCGACCTCAAGAAGGACGAGCTGATCGAGATGCTGCGCGACCACTGAGGTCGGGGCGACGGCCCCGGCGGGTCAGCTGGCCTTCTTCGTCGCCGCGGTCTTCTTCGCCGGAGCCTTCTTCGCGGGTTCCTTCTTCGCGGACTCTTTCTTCGCGGCTGCTTTCTTCGCAGGCTCCTTCTTCGCGGGTGCGTTCTTCGCAGGCCCCTTCTTCGCAGGCGCCTTCTCGGCCGGGGCCTTCCCGCTCGCCGACCCCGCGCCTCCGGTGCGCTTCTTGGCGGGAGCCCGCGACGACCCGGCCGACCGGCTGCGCTCGACCGACTGGCGGAGCGCCTCCATCAGGTCGATGACCTCGCCCTCCGACCCGCCGTCGCCCTCCTCGTCGTCGTCGCCGCTGCGGCCGAAGGTCGCGTCGGTGTCGAGCGACTCGCCCTCCTCGAGCTTGGCGTCGATGAGCTTGCGCAGCTCCTCCTGGTAGTCGTCCTCGAACTGCGACGGGTCGAAGTCGTCGCCGAGCGACTCGACGAGCGAGCCCGACATGTCGAGCTCCTTCGAGCTGATCCGCACCGTCTGGTCGAGCACCGGGAAGCGCGCCTCGCGCACCTCGTCGTCCCAGAGCAGCGTCTGCAGCATCAGCACGTCGCCGCGCACCCGCAGGGCGGCGAGGCGGGTCTTCTGGCGCAGCGAGAAGTGCACGATCGCGGTGCGCTCGGTCTCCTCCAGCGTGCGCCGCAGCAGCACGTAGGCCTTGGGCGACGACGAGTCCGGCTCGAGGAAGTAGCTCCGGTCGAACATGATCGGGTCGAGCTGGTCGCTCGGCACGAACTCGAGCACGTCGATCTCGCGCGAGCGCTCCTCGGGCAGCGACTTCAGGTCGTCGGGCGTGAGCACGACGGTGCGGTCGCCGTCGTCGAAGGCCTTGTCGATGTGCTCGTAGTCGACGACCTTGCCGCAGATCTCGCAGCGTCGCTGGTAGCGGATCCGCCCGCCGTCGGCGTCGTGCACCTGGTGCAGCGAGACGTCGTGGTCCTCGGTGGCGCTGTAGAGCTTCACGGGCACGTTGACGAGCCCGAACGTGATCGCGCCCTTCCAGATCGATCGCATGCGGTCATCATGCCTCCGAACGCACCCCGAACGGCCGGGTTCGGGGTACAACGGCCGAGCACCGGGAGGCGCGCGGGAGCACGGTGGACCGCATGAGCCAGTACGACAAGAAGAACCCCGTCGACCTCTACCCCGTGCCGCCCTTCCCCGAGCAGGAGCAGTCGCTGCCCGGCGAGGCCCGCCGGATGGACCCGAAGCCCGACCACGGCGAGACCAGCTACGTCGGCAAGGAGCGCCTCGCCGGCTACCGCGGCGTCGTCACCGGCGCCGACTCGGGCATCGGCCGCGCCGCCGCCATCGCCCTCAGCCGCGAGGGCGCCGACCTCGTGCTCAGCTACCTGCCCGACGAGCAGGCCGACGCCGAGGAGGTGCGCGACCTGCTCGAGGGCGAGGGCCGCAAGGCCGTGCTGTGCCCCGGCGACATCAGCGACGAGCAGTACTGCCGCGACCTGGTCTCGACCGCGGTGGAGGAGCTCGGCGGCCTCGACACGCTCGTGATGGTCGCGGGCCACCAGGAGAGCCACGAGGACATCCTCGAGATGACCACCGAGGGCATCGACCAGACGATCAAGACCAACGTGTACTCGCTGTTCTGGCTGACCCAGGCCGCCCTGCCGCACCTCGAGCCCGGCTCGGCGATCGTCACGACCGGGTCGATCCAGGGCACGCAGCCCTCGCCCGACAAGCTCGACTACGCCCTCACGAAGGGCGCGATCGGCGTCTTCACGGCGGGCCTCGCCCAGCAGCTCGCCCCCAAGGGCATCCGCGTGAACCAGGTCTCGCCCGGCCCGATCTGGACCCCGCTGCAGCCTGCCTCGCAGGACGCCGAGACCGTCTCCGAGTTCGGCATGCAGGCCCCCTACGGGCGCCCCGGCCAGCCCGCCGAGCTGGGGGCGGCCTACGTGCACCTCGTCAGCCCGGAGTCGAGCTACACGAGCGGCGCCACCATCACGATCGCGGGCGGCACCCCGGCCGTCTGACCGGCACCGCGCCTCCTGCCGGCCCGCCGTCCGCCCGTCGGACGGCGGGCCGTCCCGTGCCCGGCGACGGCGCAGGCGGGTAGAACGAGACCACGGAGACGGACGAGACGAGGAGGCGCGGCATGAGCCCTGCAGGACGCGGCGACCGGGTGCAGGTCGGCGGCCACACGCTGCAGCTGACCAACCTCGACAAGGTGCTGTACCCGGCCACCGGCACGACCAAGGGCGACGTGCTCTCGTACTACGCCGCCGTGGCCGAGTGGATGCTGCCGCACGTCGAGGGCCGCCCGGCCACCCGGAAGCGCTGGGTGGACGGCGTCGACGGTCCGGTGTTCTTCGAGAAGAACCTGCCCGACTCGGCGCCGGGGTGGGTGGCGCGCCACGAGATCCAGCACCGCGACCACGCCGTCGCCTACCCGCTCGTCAACGACCTCGCGACCCTGACCTGGCTCGGCCAGGTCGCCGCGCTCGAGGTGCACGTGCCGCAGTGGCGGTTCGGGCCGCGCGGCGCGCAGCGGAACCCCGACCGGCTCGTGCTCGACCTCGACCCGGGCGAGGGCGTCGGCCTGGCGGAGTGCGTCGAGGTGGCGCAGCTGCTCCGGCCGCTCCTCGACGGCATGGGCCTCGAGCTCGTTCCCGTCACGAGCGGCAGCAAGGGCGTGCACCTCTACGCCCGGCTCGACGGCCGGCAGACGAGCGCCCAGGTGAGCGACGTCGCCCACGAGCTCGCCCGGGCCGTCGAGGCCGACCACCCCGACCTCGTGATCAGCACGATGGGCAAGGCCGACCGTCGCGGCAAGGTGCTGCTCGACTGGTCGCAGAACAACGGGAACAAGACGACGGTCGCCCCGTACTCGCTGCGCGGACGCGAGCGGCCGACGGTCGCGACGCCGCGCACCTGGCGCGAGCTCGCGTCGCCCCAGCTGAGGCAGCTCGAGTACCCCGAGGTGCTCACGCGCCTGCGGCGACGCGGCGACCCCCTGGCCGACGTGTCGAGCGGCACTCCGGTGCCGCCGGGCGAGCTCGGCGACGACATGCGCAACACCGAGTCGCCCGAGCACGATCCGTCGGGCGACGGCGAGACCCGCCAGCGCCACGACCGGCTCGCCACGTACCGCTCGATGCGCGACCCCGCCAAGACGCGCGAGCCCGTGCCGGCCGAGGCGCCGCCGACGAGCGACGGCCGCAGCTTCGTGATCCAGGAGCACCACGCGAGCCGCCTGCACTGGGACTTCCGCCTCGAGCACGACGGGGTGCTGGTCAGCTGGGCGCTGCCCAAGGGCGAGCCCGACGACCCCGGCCAGAACCACCTCGCCGTCCAGACCGAGGACCACCCGCTCGAGTACGGCACCTTCGAGGGCACGATCGCGGCGGGCGAGTACGGCGCGGGCGAGGTCACCATCTGGGACTCCGGCACCTACGACCTCGAGAAGTGGCGGGAGGGCACGGAGGTCATCGTGGTGCTCCACGGAGAGCAGCGCGGCAGCCGCCGCGTCGCCCTCATCCACACCGGGCACGGCGGCGGCTCGGCCGAGAAGAACTGGCTGATCCACCGCATGGCCGACGAGGCGGGGACCGACGGGCACGGAGGCCACGGAACGAAGGGGGCCCCCGCGAAGCGGAAGGGCCGGACGGTGATCGGGTCGGGGACCGGCGGCGGGGCCGGTCGCTCGACCCGCGACTCCTCAGGGTCCGGCCGGTCGGCGGCGACCGACGGCGACGCGGACCCGCTCGAGCCCGTCTCGCCCATGCTCGCCGTCGCGGGCACCGCGGCCGACGTCGACGACGACTGGGCCTTCGAGATGAAGTGGGACGGCATCCGGGCGATCGCCGTCGTCCAGGGCGACCGCGTCACGCTGACCAGCCGCAACGGCCACGACCTCACCCCCGCCTACCCCGAGCTGCAGGTGCTCGCCGGCCTCGTCGACAGCGAGGGAGGCGCGGTGCTCGACGGCGAGGTCGTGGCCGTCGACGAGACCGGCCGCCCCGACTTCGGGCTGCTGCAGACCCGCATGGGGCTGACGAAGCCCCGCGAGGTCGAGGCCGCGGCGAAGGGCGCCCCGGTGCGGTACCTGCTCTTCGACGTGCTGCACGCCGAGGGCGGGTCGCTCGTGCGACGGACGTACGACGAGCGCCGCGCGGTGCTGGAGCGCGTGGTGCGGCCCGAGGGCCCCGTCGACGTGCCGGTCGTCTTCGACGGAGACCTGGAGGAGGCGATGCGGACGTCGCAGCGCCTCCGGCTGGAGGGGGTCGTCGCCAAGCGCCGCGACGCGACGTACAGCCCCGGCCGGCGGTCGCGGGCCTGGATCAAGATGAAGCACCACGCGACGCAGGAGGTCGTGATCGCCGGGTGGCGTCCCGGCAACGGCCGCCGCGCCTCCGGTGTCGGCTCGCTGCTGATGGGGGTGCCGGGCGACGACGGGCTGACGTACGTCGGCCGGGTCGGCACCGGGTTCCGCGACCGTGACCTCGACGAGCTGCTCGCCGAGTTCCGCCGCGTCGAGAGGAAGACCAGTCCGCTCGTCGGCGTGCCGGCGGCCGACGCCCGCGACGCGCACTGGATCACCCCGTCGCGCGTCGGCGAGGTGTCGTTCGCGGAGTGGACCCCGACCGGCCGCCTGCGCCAGCCCTCCTGGCGCGGCTGGCGCCCCGACAAGTCCCCCGACGACGTGGTGCGCGAGGGCTGAGGCCCGCCCCGCCCGGGCCGCGAGGAGGAGACTCGGGGCATGACAGATGCCCGCGGCCAGCGCACCGTGCTCGTGGTCGCGGTGCTCGCCTCGTTCGTGGCCTTCCTCGACGGGTCGATCGTCACGGTCGCCCTGCCCGCCGTCGCCGACGACCTCGGCGGCGACCTGACGCTGCAGCAGTGGGTCGTCGACGCCTACCTGCTGACGCTCGGCTCGCTGATGCTCGTCGCCGGCTCGCTCAGCGACACCTTCGGCCGGGTGCGCGTGCTGCGCGCCGGGCTCGTCGCCTTCGGCGCCACGAGCCTGCTGGCGGCCCTCGCCCCCGACCCGGGCCTGCTCATCACGGCACGCGCGCTGCAGGGCGTCGCCGCCGCGCTGCTCGTGCCGTCGAGCCTCGCGCTCATCACGTCGACCTTCAGCGGGCCGGCGCAGGGCCGCGCGATCGGCCGGTGGACGGCCTGGACCGGCGTGGCCTTCCTCGTCGGCCCCCTCGCCGGCGGCGGGCTCGCCGACACCCTCGGCTGGCGGTGGGTGTTCGGGGTGGTGGTGGTGCCCGTCGTGCTGACGCTGGTGCTGACCACGCGCCTCCCCGACGACGCCCACCGGGGCACGCCCGACGCTCCCGCGCGCATCGACGTCGCCGGGGCCGTGCTGGCCGCCGTCGGCCTCGCCGGGCCCGTCTTCGCGCTGATCGAGGGCCAGCGGGTCGGGTTCGGCACCGGGATCGTGCTCGTGCCGCTCGTCGTCGGAGCCGCCTCCCTCGTCGGCTTCGTCTGGTGGGAGCGCCGGGCCCCGCAGCCGATGATGCCGCTCGACCTCTTCCGCACCCGCGAGTTCGCGGTCGGCAACCTCGCGACGGTGGGGCTCTACGCGGCCCTCAACCTCGGCACGCTGACGATCCCGCTCGTCGTGCAGGAGCTCGCCGGCCTCTCGGCGACCCTCGCCGGCCTCGTGACGCTGCCGACGACGATCGTGTCGCTGCTCTTCTCCACCCTGTTCGGCACGCTCGCGGCGACGCACGGGCCACGCCTCTTCATGACCGTCGGGCCGCTGGTCACGGCGGGCGGGTTCCTCTGGATGCTGCTCGTGCGCGAGCCGATCGACGTGTGGTGGCAGGTCGTGCCGGGGGTCGTGCTCTTCGGCCTCGGGCTCGCGATCACCGTCGCCCCGCTCACCTCGGCGGTGCTGTCGCAGGTGCCGCCGGCCCGCTCGGGCATCGCCTCGGCGGTCAACAACGCGATCTCGCGCGTGGCCGGGCTCGTGGCGGTGGCGTTCCTGGGGGTCGTGCTGGGAGGCGCGCTGACCGTCGACGGGTTCCACCGCGTCGTCGTCGTGGTCGCCGTGCTGCTCGGGGCGAGCGCCCTGGTGTCGTTCGTCGGGCTGCGGGGCTCGCGCCGCGCCTCCTCGTAGCCGCACGTCGCCGCGGGGCGGGGTCCGGGTCCGGGTCCGGGTCCGGCTCGAGCGGTCACGACGTGCCTCCTGACCGGGGCGCGAGCGGGTCGTGACCACTCGCCTCAGCTCCGCTAGCGTCGTCGGGTGCTCACCACCGACCGTCTCCTGCTGCGCCGCTGGCGCGACGCCGACCGCGCTCCGTTCGCGGAGATGAACGCCGACCCCGTCGTGATGGAGTTCTTCCCGTCGACCCGCACCGCAGCCGAGTCCGACGCGCTGGTCGACCGCATCGAGGCCGGGTTCGAGCGCGACGGCTTCGGCCTCTGGGCGGCGGAGCGGCGGGCCGACGGCGAGTTCGTCGGCTTCGTCGGGCTGTCTCGGCCCTCGTTCGAGGTCGTGTCGGAGGGCCGCGTGCTCGTCGACCCCGTCGAGATCGGCTGGCGCCTGCGCCGCGACGCCTGGGGGCAGGGGCTCGCGACGGAGGCCGCGAGCGAGGTGCTGCGGCACGCGCTCGACCCGGCCGGCGCCGACCTGCCCGGCGTCGTCAGCTTCACGGCGGCCCTGAACCTGAGGTCGCGGGCGCTGATGGAGCGGATCGGCCTGCGGCACGACCCGGCCGACGACTTCGCGCACCCGGCGCTGCCGGCCGGCCACCGCCTCCGGCCGCACGTGCTCTCCCGAGCAGTCCGCGCCTCCTAGGGCCGTCGCCCCCGCGAGGGGCGGTCAGGGGCAGCCGGGCGCGGTCAGGCGGCCGGGCCGTGCCCCGCCGCGGCGCGCTCGAGCACGAACGGGTCGGAGCAGCCGCGGGCGTACCCGGCGATGCGGCGGTCGATGTCGCGCTGCAGCACGATCGTGCCGATGCGCTCGGCGAGGGGCGCGAGCCACCGCGGCCGGCACGAGAAGTTGTACCGCCAGACGGCGAGCGTGCTGCCCGGCTGCCCCTCGGCCGGCGTGAAGCGCCAGCCGCCGCCGAGCTTCTCGAAGAACCAGGAGCCCCTCGTCATCTTCATGCCGACGTTCGTCGGGGGCGCGTACGAGACGTACTCGCTCTCCATGCGGAAGCCGAGGCGGTGCACGGTCATGGTGCGGACGCCCTTGCCCGGGCGCGTGACCCCGCCCACGAACCACTGGCGGCGGATGAACGGGTCCCACCGGAGCCGCGCCTCCCCCGTGGTCTGCGAGACCGCGAAGGCGGTCTCGACGTCGACGGGGACGACACGGCGGGACTCGACGACGGGCACGGCCCCATCGTGGCACGGCGCGGGCGCGGGTGCGGGTGCCGGTGCGGGTGCCGGCGACCGACCCGCCCGGCCCGGCGCCGCCTAGGCCCGGTCGTGCAGCGTGACGTGGTACCCGTCGGGGTCGGCGAGCGTGACGGTGCGGCCGAACGGCCCGTCGACCGGTGCCGACACGATGCGGTGCCCGTCGGCGACGAGCGCGTCGTGGATCTCCTGCACGTCGGTGGCGTGCAGCCAGAGGGCGACGCCGAGGCCCGGCTGCTCGACGGCGTCGAGGTCGGTGCCGGGCACCAGCTCGCGCAGCGCGAAGGCGACGGGCGTCGTCGTGAAGACGACGGCGTGGGGCGGGCCGGCGGGCGAGCGCACGAGGCCGAGGTAGCGCTCGTAGAACGCCTGCGAGGCGCTCAGGTCGCGGGTCTGCAGCGAGACGAAGTCGGGTCCGGTGACGGGCATGGGGGTCTCCTCGGGGAAGGTCGATGAATGTCAGTGTCCTGACATCGAGCAGTCTATGTCAGACTGCTGACATGAGTCGACACGGAGACGGCATCGACCTCGAGACGTCGCTCGGCTACCTCCTCAAGGAGGCGGCGAGCGCCCTGCGGTCGGCCATGGACGACGCCCTGGGCCCGCTGGGCATGACGATCACGCACTACTCGTGCCTGGAGCTGCTCGCGCAGCGCCCCGGCCTGTCGGGCTCCGAGCTCGCCCGGGGGGCCTTCGTCACCCGCCAGTCGATGAACGTGCTGCTGCAGTCGCTGGAGGACGCCGGCTCGGTCGAGAGGCCGCCGGAGGCGCGGGTCGGCCGCGTCCTGCCGGCCCGGCTCACCGAGAGCGGCCGTCGCGACCTCGCCCGCGCGACCGCGGCGGTGCGCACGGTCGAGCGGCGGATGCTCGACGGCCTCGACGACGACGAGCAGGAGGCCGCGCGCCGCGCGCTCCGCGCCATGGTCGCGTCGCTCCGCGGCGACGGTGACAGCGGCGGCGGCGGCTCGGAGGAGTCGCGCGCCGGCTGACGGGAGCGGGCGGGCCCCCGTCCTCCCGGGCGGGTCAGCGGCCGCGCGCCGGGGAGGACGGGGACCCGCCGCACCGGCATCCGCGAGCAGGAGGGTCAGGCGGGGACGGTCACGCGCGCCCGGCGCCCGGCCGCACGCCCACCCGCACCGGCGCCCCCGGCGCGCCCGCGAGGCGCAGCGCCTCGTCGACCTGCTCCAGCGGCACGACCCGCTCGACCAGGTCGGCGAACGGGTAGCGGTGCCGCTGCTCGGCGACGAACGCGACGGCGGCGACGAGACGGGCGGGCGCGTAGTCGTGCACGCCCGCCACGGTGAGCAGTCCCCGCGCGACGTGCTCCGGCACGACCGGCACGGCGGGGCCCGGCGCGACGGGCCCGGCGAGCACGACGACCCCGCCCACGCCGACCGTCTCGAGCAGCAGCCCCGCCGAGGCCGCCTCGCCCGTGGTCTCGAGGCCGACGGCGCGGTGACGGCCCGAGCGGTCGACCTGCGCGAGCGCGCGGGCGAGGCTGAGCGGGCCCCGCGCCTCCCCCGGGTCCGCGACGGCCGCCGCCCCGAAGCGGCAGGCCAGCAGGCGGCGGCACTCGTCGGCCTCGACCACGACGACGCGCGCACCCGCCTGCGTCGCCATGGCGGTCGCGGCGAGCCCCCGCGCGCCCGCGCCGGCGACCACGACGACCTGCCCGCGCAGCACCTCGTCGACCGGGGCCCCGCCGGCGACGGCGAGCAGCGAGGAGGCGCGGTGCACCGCCTCCGCGGCGGTCGCGACCGCGCACGACACCGGGGCCAGCACCTCGTCGGGCACGGCCTCGTCGTCGACCACGACGACCGTCGACCCCCGACGCACGTGGACGTGGCTGGCGAACCCGCCGCCCAGCTCCCACGACCGGCGGACGGCCGCGTGGCCGTGCCGCTCGAGGCTCGCGCAGGCCTGCGGCAGGCCGCGGTGGCACTCGACGCACCGGCCGCAGGCCACGACGACCGACCAGACGACGCGCATGCCCGGCAGCAGGCGGCGCCCGTCGACGGCGCGGGCGTGGGCGTCGGCCTCGACGACCCGGCCCACCTGCTCGTGGCCGAGCACGCACGGCGACGGGCCGGGCCGTCGGCCGGTGACGGTGTGCACGTCGGAGTCGCAGACCGTCGCGAGGTCGACCCGCACGAGCGCGTCGCCCCGCTGCAGGCGGATGCCCGGCACGGCGACGGCCTGCAGCGGGCGGCCCGGGCCCTGCCAGGTCATCGCGACCGCCGCCTCCGGCAGCACGAGGTCTCGCCCCGGCGGCAGCGTGACCGGCCCCGTCGCGGCTCGCGTCCCCGCACGCGTCGTCGCCCTGCTCGTCATGCTCGTGCCCCCGTCGGCGCCGCGGCACCGGTGCCCGTGGCGTGCCGCCGACGCTAGGGGCGGCCGGTGAGCGGCCGGCGACCGCCAGGTGAACGCCAGGAGGCGCGGCCGGGGCCGGTGCTCCCGGCCTCGCACCGGCGGGCCGGCGCCCCGGCCTCGCGTCAGCGGGTCGGCGCCAGCCCCAGCAGCCGGATCACGTCGTCGGCCTCCTGCTCGGGGGTCTGCGTGGCGTCGACGACGATGTGCCGCTCGTCGGCCTGCGGCGGCTCGAGCGTCGCGAGCTGCGAGTCGAGCAGCGAGGTCGGCATGAAGTGGCCCGGCCGCGCGGCCATGCGCCCGCCGATGAGGTCGTTCGAGCCCTCGAGGTAGACGAAGACGACGTCGTGCTCGCGCAGCACGTCGCGGTACGAGCGCTTGAGCGCCGAGCAGGTGACGACGCCGGGCACCCCCTGCAGGGCGTGCTCGACGATCCACGACGACACCGTGTCGAGCCAGGGTGCCCGGTCGTCGTCGTCGAGCGGGATCCCGGCGGCCATCTTGGCGACGTTCTCGTCGGGGTGCAGGTCGTCGCCCTCGACGTGGTCCCAGCCGAGCCGCTCGGCGACGAGCGCCGCCACGGTCGACTTGCCGGAGCCGGAGACGCCCATCACGACGAGCACGGGGGCGCCCGACCAGCGGCGGGCGGTCTCGGGGACCCTCGACGCGCCTCCCCCGGCAGGAGCGGCGCCGGAGGCGCGGGGCACGTCGAGCGGGGAGGCGGCGGAGCCGTCCGGCGCGGCCATCAGACCACCACGCTGACGAGCATGACGCCGGCGAGGCCGGTGAGCGACAGCACGCACTCCATCAGCCCCCAGGTGCGGAGGTTCTGGCCGACGGTGGTGCCGAGGTACTCCTTGATGAGCCAGAATCCCGCGTCGTTGACGTGCGACAGGAAGACCGAGCCGGATCCGATCGCGAGCACGAGCAGCGAGGCCTCGGGCGTCGACATGCCCTCGGCGAGCGGGGCCATGATGCCGGCCGCCGTGACCGTGGCGACGGTGGCCGACCCGGTGGCGACGCGCACGAGCGCGGCGACGAACCAGGCGACGAGCAGCACGCTGACGCCCGACTCCGAGACGGCGTCGCCGATCACGGTGCCGATGCCCGTGTCGATCAGCACCTGCTTGAACCCGCCGCCGGCGCCGACGATGAGGAGGATGCCGGCCACGTCGGGCAGCGACGAGCCGAGGGTCCTCGAGACGGCCGCGCGGTCCATGCCGCCGGCGCGCGCGTAGAAGACCATCGCGTACAGGACGGCGACGGTCAGCGCGACCATCGGGGTGCCGAGGAACTCGAGGAGGTCGACCCCGGCGCCCGTGGCCGACGGCATGGCCGCCTCGCGGACCGACCGGGCGAGCATGAGCACGACGGGCAGCAGGATGCCGACGAGGGCGTTGAGGAAGGTGGGACGACGGCGGGTGCCCACGCCGTCGCCGTCGCCGTCGCCCTTCGAGACGAAGAGGTCGGGGACGGGCACGGGAGCCCAGCGCGCGGCGAGCTTCGAGAAGAGCGGCCCCGCGACGATCACCGTGGGGATCGCGACGAGCACGCCGAGGCCGAGGGTCAGGCCGAGGTCGGCGCCCACGGTCGAGACGGCCAGCAGCGGGCCGGGGTGCGGCGGCACCAGCGCGTGCATCGCCGAGAGCCCGGCGAGCGCGGGGATCGCGATGCGCATCAGCGGGAGGCCCGTGCGGCGGGCGACGAGCACGATCACGGGGATGAGCAGCACGAGGCCGACCTCGAAGAACATCGGCAGGCCGATCAGGGCTCCGATGAGGGCCATCACCCACGGCAGCGCCCGGGGCGACGCCCTCGAGACGAGGGTGTCGACGATGCGGTCGGCTCCGCCGGAGTCGCTGAGCAGCTTGCCGAACATGGCGCCGAGGCCGATCAGGATGCCGACGCTCGTCATGGTCGAGCCGAAGCCGGCGCCGAAGCTCGTGACGGCGTCGCCGGGCGCGAGGCCCGCGCCGATGCCGACGCCGACGGCGCCGAGGAGCAGGGCCAGGAAGGGGTGGACCTTCAGCCAGGTGATGAGCCCGACGATCACGGCGATGCCGACGAGGGCAGCGACGACCAGCTGGGCGTCGGTGCCCGAGGGCGTGGGGGCGGCGGTGGCCGCAGCGATCAGGTGCATGCTGTCGCGTCCTTCCGAGGACGCGTCTCTGCGACCTCTTCGTCAGGGGATGACCTGCGCGACCGGCCGGTCCGGGTGGCCCGACGGACGGGGTGGTGTCGACCCGTGGCGGAGGCCGGCGGAGCCGGTCTGACATCCTGGGGGGACGCGCAGATCTGATCAATGTGATTAATCAGATTATTGGAGTGTGCCACACGGCCGCTCGCCCCGGCAACAGCCCGCGAGGGCCCGAAGGAGACGACGATGACGACCGGACTCCCCCCTGCCACCCGCGACCGCGGCCTGCACGCCCAGGTGGTCGACGTGCTCGGCCAGGAGATCGTCGACGAGCGGCTCGCCCCGGCCTCGATCCTGAACCTCGACGCGCTCGCCGTCCGGTTCTCGGTGTCGCGCTCCGTGCTGCGCGAGGCGCTCCGGGTGCTGCAGTCGCTCGGCATGGTGGAGCCCCGCCAGCGCACGGGCACCCAGGTGCTGCCCCGCGCCTCCTGGGACCTCATGAGCCCGCAGGTGATCCTCTGGCGGGGCCGCGGCCCCGAGTACTACACCCAGATGCGCGAGCTGCTCGAGCTGCGCCTCGGCCTCGAGCCGGTCGCCGCCCGGCTGGGCGCGCAGGCCCTCGACCCGCTGCAGGCGGCGCTCGTGCGGGAGGCGGCGCGCACCATGGTCGAGGCCGGCGCGGCCGGGGACGGGCGCCGCTACCTCGAGGCCGACGTCGCCTTCCACACCGCGCTGCTGCGCGGCTCGGGCAACCAGGTCATCGGGCACTTCGCGACCCAGGTCGAGGCCCTGCTGCGCACCCGGCTCGAGGAGAAGCGCTTCACCATCACCGACTACACGCCCGCCGCGGCCGAGAAGCACCTCGCGCTCGCCGAGGCGCTGGTCGCCCGCGAGCCGGACGTCGCCTTCCAGGCGGCGCAGGAGCTCATCCAGGCCACCGTCGACGAGTTCGTGAGCGAGGCCGGCGACAAGATGCACTGACCGCGGGATCCGTCGGCCGTCCATCGCGGCGGGCGCCGCAGCGGGCTAGTGGCGACCCCGCGTCGAGCGGGCCGGAGGCGCGGAGCAGGTCGCCACGGCTGGTCACGCCCCGTTCACCCGGCCGTCGTCTCGGGCGCGCACCATCGGCACATGATCGCCATGAGCGCCCTCGTCCGGCCCACCGAGGGCCTCCGCCCCGTCCGCCAGCTCGAGCAGAGCCTCCGCCTCGACCACGAGAGCGTGCCGGTCACCGCGCACCGCTTCCTCGTGCGCTTCCCCGACGGCCCCGTGCTCGTCACCGACGAGCTCGCCTCGCTGCGGGTCGACGTGGTCGTGTCGGACGAGCGGGCGGCGCGGCACTTCGAGGAGTCGTTCCGCTCCGAGATCGCCGTGCGCCTCGACGACGCGGCGCTCGAGGTCAGCTGGTCGCGCTCGACGACGGTGCCGCAGCCCCTGCGCTGAGCCCGTCCCCCGGCGTCCTCGCCGAGAGCGGGCCGTCAGCGCCCGCAGCTGCACGCTCGGGCCGACGAGGTCGGACGGGCGACGTCAGGCCGACCAGGTCAGGGCCGAGACCCCGACCACCGCGAGCCCGAGCACGCTGCCGGCGACCACCCGCACCCCGCGCCAGGCGCGTCCGGCCCGGCTGCGCTGCGTCACCACGGGCAGCGACGGCAGCCGCACCACGAGAGCGGCGACGCCGGCCGCGGCGAGCACGACGGCCCCGAGCCAGACGACGGTCGGCAGCATCGTCCAGGCCACGCCGACCCGGGCGAGCGCGAACGTCGCGACGACGCCCAGGGCCTCCGTGGCGGCGCCCACGCGGTCGTGGATCGCGAAGCGCCCCCGACGCACGCAGCGCACGAGCCAGAGGGCCACGACGACGAGCAGCACGATCCCGAGCACCAAGGGCGCCAGCGCGCTCATCGCTCGTCCGCCTCGGCGAGCAGGGCCACGGCGACGTCGTCGAGCAGCACGCCCGTGTCGCTGATCGCCACGACGGCGCGGTCGGACTCGGGGTCGAGCAGCACGACGCTCGAGTACCCGCCCGTCTGCCCGTTGTGGAACACCGCGGTGCCCGACGGGGTGTCGGCCGGGACGACGTGCCAGGCCGAGCCGACCTGCACGGCGCCGGCGCTCCTCCTCGGCTCCGTCGCGGCGGCCCCGGGGGCCGTGCCGTCGAGCCAGGCCCGGGCCCAGGCCACGAGGTCGGCGAGCGTCGACCGTGCCCCGCCGGCCGGGGCCCAGGCTCCGATGCTCCAGGGCTCGGCGGCGGCGCCCCAGCGGGTCCAGCCGTGGTCGGAGCCGTCGGCCGCGCGGTCGTCGGCGACGAGCGTCGTGTCGTCGAGCCCGAGGGGGCCGAGGAGGCGCTGGTCGAGCAGGTCGGGGAACTCCCGGCCCGCAGCCGCCGCCGTCGCGTGGCCGAGCAGCGCCATGCCGAGGTTCGAGTACAGGTACTCCCCCGGGGTGCCGACCGCGACCGAGCGGGCGTCGGCGAGCAGGGCCGGCAGGTCGGCCGAGTACGGGTCGCGGTTGAGCGACGAGGCCACGAGCATGCCCGGCACGGTCGCCAGGGGCAGGCCCGGCAGGCCGGAGGTGTGCGTCGCGAGGTCGTCGACGACGACGTCGGCCGCGGGCGACGAGCCGAGCGGCAGCAGGTCGCCGAGCCGGGCGTCACGGGTGAGCTCGCCCCGCGTCAGCGCGTCCTCGTAGAGGGCGCCGGTCATGGTCTTGGTCACGGAGCCGATCTCGAAGGTCGTGTCGTCGTCCGCGCCCCAGCCGGCCGTCGTGACGGAGTCGCCGTCGACCACGGCGACCACAGCCCGGTCGAGCACCCCGACGTCGCGGAGCAGCGGCGTCGCACGCTCGGCGAGGGCGGGGTCACCGCGGAGGTCGGCGGAGAGCTGCGGCGGGCGGGGCACGGCGGCGACGCCGACGACGAGGGCGCCCACGGCGAGCGCGCCCGCGACCCCGGTCAGCCGGCCGCTCGGTCGGGGGCGACGGGGCGGCACGCGGGGAGGGGGCTGCGGTGTCATGCCCCGAGTCTCGCGGCACGACGGGGACGTCGGCAGGTCCGGCTGTCACGACTCGACGTGACAGGTGTCACGGGCGGCGGCCGGCGGGACGGGACCGCCCGAGACCCGGCCGGCCTCGGCACGCCTCAGCCGACGAGCCGCCGCAGCTCGTGCAGGTCGTCGCGCAGCACGCGGACGTGCCCCCTCCACTCGGCCGGGCGCTCGTCGACGTCGCCGAGGCACCGGGTGACCAGATCCGACACCGCGGCGGAGACGCGGTCGTCCGAGCCCCCGCCCCTCTCGTCCGCCGCACGCTCCATCGTCCCGATCTACCGCGTCGGCCGTCCGCACGATCGTCGGGTGTCCGCATCGCGCACGTGGTCGTCGCCCGACGGCTCGACGACGCGGTGCCGAGCCGCCCCGCTCCGTCAGCTCGGCACGCCCGAGGCGCCCCGCGTCGCCTCGAGCAGCGGTGCCGGGACGCCGAGCCGTCGCGCCTCGCCCAGGGCGTCGTCGACGACGGCGCGCCCCTCCACCAGGGCGCGGTCCGTGTGCGCCGCGAGGGCACGTCGGGCGATCGGGATCCACGCCGTCGCCGCTCCCGTCGCCGCGCCGACCAGCAGCGGGAAGCGGTAGGGCACCGTCGACCAGCGGTGCCGACGGAGGTCCACCCCCCGCGCCCGGAGGAGCGGCAGCAGCTCGCGGGTGGTCGAGAACGCCCTGCGGAAGGCCTGCCGGTCGCCGACGAGCGCGGCGAGGGAGCCCTGGTCGAGAGCCTGGGCCAGCATGCCCGCGTCAGCGACGAAGTGCAGCCACAGCCACCCTCGCATGTCCCTCTCCCGTCGGGGCGCGAGGCCCGCCTGGCGGAGGACGGACAGGACGTCCTCCTCCCGTCGGCTCGTCGCGCCGCCGGTCGTGCCGACGACGACGGACCGGGTGAGCGCGGCCAGCAGGAGGCCGTCCTCCTGGAACTGGCCGCCGCCGCCCGGGAAGCCGAAGACGACCTGGTCGGCCGGCAGAGGCGCGACGGCGTCGAGCGGCTCCCCCCACACGTTCCCGAACACCAGGACCGTCGCCGACCCCAGCCGGGGCGCGAGGAACGCCGCCGCCTCGGCGAGACGGTGGTGCCCGACGCTGAGCACGACGAGGTCGAACCCGTCCCGCGCGTCCACGGACTCGCGCAGCCGGACCTCGTGCTCCTCCCGGACCCGCCGCCCCAGGGGCACGCGACGCCCGTCGACCCAGTCGAGCCGCACCCGGCCGCCGTGCTCCGCCGCGCGCCCCGGGCGCACGTAGAACTCGACGTCGTGGCCGGCGGCGTGGAGGACGCGCCCGTAGATCGTCGCGATCGCTCCCCGCCCGAACATCAGGATGCGCATGAGCGCCCCTTCCCTAAGATGGAGACCGTCTCCGGGTACGACAATACGGAGATCATCTCCACTTGTCGAGGGAAGGACGCGCCCGTGGCCGAGGAACGCGCGATGAGGGCCGACGCCCGTCGCAACAGGGAGGCGATCGTGGCGGCCGCCCGGGTCGTCCTCGACCAGGACGAGCAGGTGCGCTTCGACGACTTCGCCGCCCTCGCCGGGGTCGGGGTGGGGACGCTCTACCGCCACTTCCCCACGCGCGACGCCCTCGCGGCCGCGGTGTACGAGGGCGAGGTGGCGCGGCTCTGCGCCGACGCCGTCGACCCGGGGGGGTCCGCCGGGCAGGACCTCGACTCGTTCCTCCGGCGCTTCGTCGAGTACGTCCTCGACCACGCCGCCCTGGCCCGCACGCTCGCGGGCGTCGCCGACCCGGCGGTGCTCGCCGCGGGCGGCCTCGAGGTCGAGCGCACCGTCGCCGACCTCCTGGCCCGGGCCGCGCAGGCGGGCGCCGTCCGCGACGACGTGCCCGTCGGAGCCGTGATGGTCGTGCTGCACGGCATCGGCTCCGCGACCGGTCGGCCGCTCTGGGCCGCCGAGTCCCGGGCCGCCGTGGAGCTGCTGATCGCCGGGCTCCGGGCCGCCTAGGGCCGTCCGGGCCGTC
>Ga0265798_10004801_pt1 | contig 18478 bp, 18 predicted proteins | sample P3T30metagenome_FD_192430 | JGI IMG/M metagenome (GOLD analysis project Ga0265798, IMG submission 192430) | Plant litter microbial communities from East Loma Ridge, Irvine, California - P3 T30 | ecosystem: Environmental > Terrestrial > Plant litter > Unclassified | place: USA: California... | reverse complement strand
ATGGCATCTGACGACCGAAGGCCTTCTTTCCAGGCAATATTACCGCCTGCTCATCAGACATTCACTGGCTTTGCTTCGCTCGACGGCACTGCCCAAGCGCAGCCAGAACCTCAGCAGCCGCTCTCGCTACACACTATTGGATTGAAGCAAGCTGCTATTGGAAGCCCGACGCGCATTGACAGCTTGAACACATCCCCAGAAGCTTCGGTCGTGCCTACCGTGGAGGCCCTTCTAGTCAAATCCGAAGTGTTCCCAAAAGCGCCAGAAACACCACGAACACCCAAAGAAGCCTTCCTGTCGACACCCTCAAAAGGCATCCGGACACGCTTCTCGTCGCCCAACCTCCGCGAGCAACGCAAGCTGCACAAGTTGCAGACTGAGATGGAGTCTAAGCTACCAAAGAATGCCCCCACACCTCAACACTCAGTAGACGACATCGACGCACTGATGTCTCCACGTGCAGAAGAATTCACCCGGAATCCCTTCCACTTCGAACTCCACGTCTCGAGCGACGACAACAGTCCCGTCTCCTCCAACGCGACCATCAAAGACGGCGACTGGACGGATCCGGTGCCGCGACAGTGGACACCAGAGAAGGCTACAGTCGACCCCAGGAGCCCGGTGCAGACGGGCAGCAGTCCGATTGTCCGCAACATCTGGGACGTGCTTTGAGGTCTGGTAGCGGTCTCAAAGCCCCTTGAATAGTTCCTGGTACACTAAATCGGCGGAGTACACTCCGTCTGCACGACACATTTCCGGCAATGATCAAGTCGAATCTCCACGTTTTTGACGTGGGCCAAAGGTTATCTCCACACGCCAGCGCCAGTTCACGATCGACGCTGTGCATGAAAGTCACCAGCGATGTTCGATTCTTCGATCTCCTGGTCCCACGTCCACGACGCAATATCACCACTACCAGCAACACCCCTATCTTTTCCTTTGGTCTTCACTGTCTTTCGCTTGTGCGCCGGGCGGCGTTTTTTTTTTCCGTCTTGTGGCGGTTGAGATGAATGTGCGTTGAATTACGTCTCGAAAATGTAATGTCCTAGTTTCTAGTTCCGCACGCCTCCCCCCCACACACACTCTCTACCTACGTTCGCTCTTGTATAGTCCTCCTTCTTTTTGGTTACGAACGATGCCTGGCGATGGCGTTGAGTTTTCTCTTGTGTCTGTTTTGGGAAGGCTGATGGGCCTGGCGTTTTTTTTGGGGTACGATATGAGAGTTTTGGATATGGATGAATGGATTTGGGGTACGAGGAGAGAAGTGAATTGGAAGTGGCGAGCTATTGGGCTGCTGCTGGATTTATTGATGGGAGTCAGGGGATACGTGGTGATGATGTGGGGGAGTTTTATGTAGATGTCAAATGGAAACTCACATATCCAAGAACTCTTCATCTCAGCACGTGTGCGATTCAAATTCAGTATTGCGAGCATATCCAGGACAACCAATGAGTCGCGTGTAAAGTTCAGTGCAGTATAATATACAAAAAGGCACAGTTCGAAACAGCATCGACCTTGACATCAAACGCGCAACTTCAGCCGTGAACTTAGCACACATCTACTCCATCTCAAACACATCCACCACTTGATTCAGCGTTCGTCTTTCTACCCACAGACACCGCTTTTTCCCCCGAGTGCACGATGCTAAGCCCTGTCAAGCGATACTCCGGCCCCGTTCCCAAACACTTTCGCCTTGCTCAGCCTCGTCCATTACACCCCACTTTACACCTCACATCTTACCTCGATCGAACAATCCTGCTCCCTGCTCGGCGTACATAAGCAAAGCGTACTTACAACAAATCTTAAGCTTACAAAAGGTGAATGAATGAATGGATGCGTATATGTTGTAATTGCTTATGAGTTCTCTGGAGTCATTATAAGTCTGCGATGGGATGAGATAAGCGACCGTGGTTGTGCTTACGGGTACGTAGATCTGGGGCTGAGGAAGCGTATAAGCTGACATTTAACAGGCTCACATCGTCCCGTCCATCAAATGAGGTGAGATGACGATGTGGGCGTTAGGATCAGGGCCAGGGCGATTCTGTACGGCAAGGCGTAGAAGGCGGAAGTGAAGAAGAACGCTGGGATTAAGTATTATTCAAGGTGGGGATGTAGGTATCTGGATTGTATTTCATTGTATTTGCGGACTATATATCTCAAAGGCTTACTTGACTACGTCCGAGGACTATTGTGTATGTATGAAAGGAATCGTTAAGTGATCACTTATGTATGCGAGACCAATTCAATCGCAAGGAAAGCGATGGATTTGGAAGAAAAGAAAAGGCACACCTCCCATGCGACGCGCCTCCCAAAATGATGCGGAAAGTGAGTGTGCCGCCCCTGCAAGGCATCCAGTATGACAGAAATGCCGCCGAAGCGACGCAATGCCTCCTATACAGATCAACTCCGCCCAGAAGATACCACTAACCAAACGAACGTGTGACAAATACATTAAAGGTGAAAGCGAGTGTATATAAAGAAAAATGTAGAAATGCCATTGGAGCGATATACAAGAAAGACCTGCACAAAACAAGCCACAAAACAAACATCCGCCTCGACGCTCAGCCCTTGAAGCGTCGGGTGTACCAAACTCAAACTCAAACGCAAAATGCAAGTGATCCAAACGCCATGTAAAAGCAAATGATCGAGCTCCTCGGAGTCGATATGTGGGTATCCAGCTGTTGTGTAGATGCTTTCTTCATCACTGTACCTTCGATTTCTTTCCACGTCGACGCGCTAATAAGCCGTTGTCGCGGTCCTCATCATCTGCGGCTTCCCACTAACGTCGAAGCGCCTATCGTTCTCCCTGGTATGCGTAGACGCTTTCGGCGCCCACCTCACATCCTCAGGCCCGTATTTGGGCGCATAATTGATGTTGTCCGTGGTGTAGCTGCTCTGGCGCACAGCCTTGGGCCTGCTGCTACTCATCTCGCCGTACAGCTTCCCGGAGCGGCCGCGCTCGGGCGACCTGGAGGAGCGGCTGATGTTTGCTTCCGACGGGCGGTAGGGGCCGATTGGAGGACGGGAAAGGGGCTCGGGGGAGACTTTGCGTTGGCGCTCGGGTTCGCGGATCTCTGTGCGGTGGGAGCTGGTATCGGCCGTGGGGTAGCGGTAGTATGTCGTCGTTCCTCCAGAAGGCTTTGGTGGCGGAATGGTCGAGTACTCGCGCTCTGGGCTGCTGTGCTCGGGCGTCATTGTTTCGCGCAGCGTGGATGGGCGAGTGACGTTCGCAGGCCGCCTACTGCTCGATGGCATTTGGTTCACAGGCATCGTCTGGGAGCGCGCTAAGCTTGGGTGCGGTGACGACGAGGCACGCATATCGCGGGACGTCGATGTCTCGGCTGTGGTGTAGGAGCGTTGCGGCATGGCGCGTGGCAGCATCTGCTCCATATTGGCGGGCGACGAGTTGTGTGTCCGCATGGTGGGCATGCGTCTGGATGATGTCTCTTCTTCTCCCCAGGACACGATCTCGGGGTAGCCCTTGGACGAAGACGAGGCTCGCTCCTTTGTACTTGTGCGTACAGCAGACGAACGGCGGGGGGCTTCTTCCTTGCGGGACGAGCGGCGCTGCGAGCCGTCATAGTAGTCGCGCGACGACGCCCTGACTAGGCCGGGCCGCACGGCTTCGTCGACCTGTGCGCGCGACTTGTGCTGGTAGAGGCGGGCCTGCTCTTCCAGCTCGCTGAGCTTGTTGCGCCCACTCGAAGCAGCCACGTAGCGCGGTTCGTCGTACGACCGGCGATCGTCCTTGCGCCGGGCCTCGGAAGCGCGTCTCTGTTCGGCGTCTTCCTGGCTGCGCCGCTTGTAGCCTGCTTCGTGGCGGGCCTTGTCGTCGGCCGACGAGGAGTCGCTCTCGACGGAGACAAACTTGCTGGTACGCTCGCGGTCGCGACGCTCCTCCTTGTCACGCGTCTTGGTGCGTTCGGCGCGGGTGCGCTCGGTAGTGGCCTTGTGAGCCTTGGATGACTCCTTCTCGGAGCGCGGGGATGAGCCTCCCTTGGGCATGGCGTCGTATGTGTCATACTTGTTGCGAGGGTGGGCACGTGGACGGTCGCGCTCGCGCTCGTCATAGTACTTGTCTTCGTCGTCGAATGAGCGCGAGGGTCTGCGCTCCTCGGTATGGAATCGCGATGAAGTGTTGGCCTGGAACGCGGCACTGCCACCAGCAGTGCGGACGTCGAAGCGCGCGCTCTTCTCGCGTGGCGATGATGTGTTTGCTGCGCCTCCTCCGCGAGCTAGCTTCTCCTTTCGCAGTGCCTGGAGCGTCAACAGCGCCTCGTACTGGTTCCTCTCTTTCGGATCAGTCAGCACCTCGTAGGCCTTCTGGACGACGTGGAATTGCGACAGCTTCTGCTCCTTCAGGGGGTCCGTGTCCTTGATCTTGTCGGGGTGGCATCCAAGGACCAGCTTGCGATGCGCCTTCTTGACGGCTTCGGTGTCGCACGTCTTGTCGAGCCCCAGGGCCTTGTAGTGGTCGGGGAGCGGTTCGTTGTCCATGCTGTAGTACGGGGGCGGTGGTAAAGCACGGTTGGGGAATGGTAGGTGGTCTTATAGTGGTGGTGTCCTCGCACGATGAGTCGACCTTGGACGCATACAGCACAGTCGCCGATGAATCAATTGCAAGCGACGGTGGCGACAAGTGCGTTGTCCGGGGGCTGTGGAGAGGCGAGTGAGTCTTGTAGCGATGGGCCTGCTCGGTATACGTGCCAGAAGCGAAGGGAGTTAGTTAACGTCGGCTTGGTTGTGACGACGTGCCCGGGTGGTGCGTGCTGATTTACTAAGCCGGACCAGTTTTGGCTGCCGATGTCGATCGGGAAGATGGAAGAAGCCGGTAGTAACAATGCGAAGAGCTTGCTGCGATAAGTGATGATGCTTTACAAAGAATACTGATGCTGTTCGACCGTGTGCGTATGTCCAGCAGTACGAGTTGCGGCCTGTGTTGGTCTTGTTGGGTTGCCGGAGCAGCAAAGAAGAGCGGTGTCCGCGACGCACGTCACTCTTTTAGCGACCTGCTGCAGTCTGTCTCACGGGAGGCTGGCGGATGCTCAGGAACCACGAATAGGGACAGTACTACGCTGAAGAATCGAAATAGAAGCGTCGGAGTTCGAAAAGTAAGACGTTTACACAAGAAGCGAAATTGGGAGTGTATGTAAAGACCGTCCCTCAGTCAGCCCCGGACCTTACTTTTGGGAGGCACAACTCAGGCGTGGCCCTTGATCGGGCATGCGCAGCCCATCACCGCTGCTTCCATTTGCATCCATCCCAGCTCAGCCTAACCGGATGGCCGCGAGCCACCTTCGTCCGCCTGCAGCGTGTGAGCGCCTAAGCAAACACTTTGCCAATCAAATTCCCCGCGACGCCTTCTAGCGAAACACTTGATAGGCACAGCTTTGCATGTGCCATGCGCACTGTACCACGATTGTGACCTGCGGTCAGGTCCAATCACAAAGTGCTCATCCGACCCATTCCATCACACGAAAAGCACTGCAACTGACCAAGCACTGCAATGAAGCACAGCATTAATGTCTCGGCTTCCGCGAGACGAGACGCAACACCGCTCGCGTTCCAGCATCGACGAGAATGCTCTCGAACGTGAACAGTCACGCGTACCTATGTAACCCCTCCAACGCCGTGCCCCTCCATGCCACACACAACAAGGATCACCCATTCATCCCACCGGGAGGACCGTGCCTTGTCTGTCTATCTTCACGTTATGGCGGCGGCTACGCAGGCAGAAACATCCAGGATGGCTTTCAGGGCCCGTTCCGTGAGTGGCTGTCTTCATGTGGAGAAGCGGGGCTGCAGCACCAATGGACGTGTAGAGGGGTGAGACGTGGTCAGCGATGAGTTGTTGACAGTAGTGGTGCTTTAGATTGAGGGGCATGATGCTCTTGGGGTACATGTTATGGGCTCACAGAGATTGTGATGCAGAAGTCAGAAGATGTCATTCCGCGTCTGGGAAACGCCATACGGGAAGGTCGATATCAACGACAACAGGCTTGTTAAACTCCATCGCCTTGCCTACGATCCTAGCCCCAAGGAAAGCAGCGTTGATCATAGCAGTCTCCACCTTCCCATACGCTGCAAGCATATCCGCGTCAACCTCACCGCAGCCGCCATCGCCTGCAAGTCCACCAGTCCTCTCCAGCGCACCGCCTGCTTTTCGTCTCCACAGCGCCCCATCCGCCTCATTATCGTCCAGGGCAAAAGCCTCGAGGCTCTGAGGTCCCTCACTCTGACCATCGGTAGCCTGATCCACAATACGCTCTTTCAATGCCACTGGAAGGACGTGACGTGTCAAAGCCCTAGAAGTATTCTCCAAGCCTCGTCCCCTTCGCGATGTCAAATCGAGCAAGGAGATCTTCTTGTTCCCAGCGCCTGGATCTGTCCAATACTCCACGCTCTCCACTGCAGATGGAGGACTCTGACTCCACTTCACTCTCTCCACCCCCCTCCCCTCATGAATATGTCCACAAACATGCATCATCGGCCTAACAACACCCAATCTCTCCTTGAGCTTCACACACCCGCTTCCCTCATCTTTCGTCGCGCGATCAACATGTCCGCGAGCAGGCGTATGCGTAACAACTAAATCAGCATCTTCTGGAATCTTGGACCATAATCGAGCTGCATTGTCGTCGTCCCAGTATTGGAATGCCCAGCCTCGTTGACCTGGTGATGAAGGACTTCCAAAGACCTCTAGGCATGTGCGTGGTCCGCTGGGCGAGGTGAGGTAGATTGTGGCGCTGGAGTTCTCGAGGTAAGTGATTGACGGCGAGTCGAGTAGGAGTCGTCGACATGCGTCAGGGTCTTGCGGGGTGGGCCATTTGAACTTGTTGATGCCAGTGGAGTAGTAGAAGTCCGCATCAAGAGGAATCTCGTGGTTTCCTGAGTTTGAATGAGTCTGCGAATCTAATAGGATAGAACGTCTGGCATATGTGAACATGCCTGCAACAACAATCTTAGCTTCAAAGTCTGTTTTCTCAAGCCAGTCGACCGTCTTTTTCACTTCGCTGTAGCTTCCTTGGTTCGTGAGGTCGCCGGCGTGGATTAGGATGTCGCCGGCTGGGAGCTTGGGGGTTTGGTTGTGCGTGTCTGATATGCATACTATGCGCGTTTTGCGCGTCGCCATTTCGTGTTCTTTCATGTTGGGCTGAGTGTAATCGAGGGGGTTGGTGCATGCTATCGCCATTGCTGAGATGTTGTCCTCCTCGTCGTCGTGACTCACCCGAGCATCTGCCTGGAATCCATCGTTCCTTCAGTACTACGTCACATCACATACATGTACATGCATTTTACCAAACTTTTGTCGCCATCACCACTATTCCAGGCATAAATCCATCCCTGCCCATACCCGTACACGTTGCAGCTTGTACCTGTCCATCAGGAACATCCGCCGCACCTCGGCATGTCTCGCATCAACATTCGCCACCGCCACAACTAGCTACAAGGAAGAACCGCGTAACAAGATGATCAGCGCAACATGGGTAGGTAAATCTTGAACACGCTGCAGATTTATTTTGCGCATCGATGTGTTTGATCGCCCGCCGGAGCCGCCCAAATCGCGTGCCGGATCTGCGCGCATGTATGCGCTGGACTTACGCTATTTTTTATAGCTGTGTGGGGCAAGTCTCGAGAACATCGAGATGGGAAAAGGAAAGGCGCTGGACTAGGGATGGCCATGCAGTGTTGCAAGCTGTGGTCAGATAGGGTCGGCCAAAGAAAATTTTCCGCTATAACTCTGAACACTAAAACTTAGATTTTAGGAATAACTAACTAACTTAACCCTATCTTTGCTGGCTAGTAAATTTGGCAATACTAGGCCTAATTAAGTAATCTATACGTCAGAAAAGGTCTTAACTAGTACTATAAGCACGTTAGAAAATGTGGTAGAAGAGTTTAATATTAGAGGAGTTATTAAGAAAAGAGTGTTGCCAAGCATTTTTGACCAGCTCGGTGGGTTGACCAGCTCGGTGGTGGAATACGTTAATCTATTTAGTTAAACTATAAATCTATTTTATTCCGTATAGTATATGCGCTAGGAGTCTTCAAGTTAGATCTTATATTTAAGTTTTAGTGTTCGAGAGTTACAGCGGAAATTTTCTTTGGCCGACCCCAGTCAGATAGGCGACGCTTGCTGCGCCTGCGATGATTAGTAGCGTGCTTACTGGCTCACCGCAACGATGTGCGCAGGGCTGATGTTGAGGGGAGTTTAGTGAGACGGTCCGGAGCTGGAGGTATGATGGAGCTGAGAATAGGTAGGGAGGTGTAATGATGAGTCGATTGATTGCGATGAACATGTCGTTTTGCGACGTTTGGGAAGGTATTGAGACTGCATCTCCAGGTCTGTTGTCATTTGCAACTTCCATTGCAACTTCCGCACCATTTCTATAGTCATGTGTTTGGCAAAGCGCGACAACGAGCAATTCGTAGCGATTGAATTTGTCCAGCGAGGTTTCAGGCGCTGTGCTTTTAGGACACGTCTCTCGTCTTGTCGTTTGTAAGCTCTTCCATACTTGTCTCCCAGGAGATAACAAAGTAACCCGGAACTGTATCAGTGAGCTGGATGTCGTGAAGGATGAAATGTCTAGGTCTTCACATGTACTGAGAGGGTAATTAGACGTCCTCAAATCTCATCTCGCTAAAGCCAGTGTCTTCCACCCACGACATCGCTTCAGCCTTGCGCACTGCAGCCACCCCGCAGCTGAATGCATGTCGCATTGTTGCCTTATCATGGCGACTGATATATAGCTGACATGTAAGCACCGATGGAGTAATCACACGATTCAACAAACACCTCACAAACAGCTCTTCGCAATCAAGCAAGCACATTACCCATCCACACGTCACCAAAACCTCCATCCCACTAACAAACCCAGAGACCCAGAAATGTCTCCCCCATCCATCCTCTCCGCCTTCCTCAGCGTACAGCCCCTCGAACCCGTCCTAGTTTTCGCCAACGCAGACGACGCAGCCTTATTCCAATCGCGCTGCAAGCAAGGCCGCATCATGCCCGGCTCAAAGCAGAGCTGGGTGTACTTGCCAATGCCAGAAGGGCTGCTGAGGGTGCGAACGGCGCGCATGGGTAACGTCGCTTTTGACTTTGAGAGCGAGAAGTGTGCGCGCGAGTTTAATGCGGGGATTAAGACGCTGGGGAGTATTTATGCGAGTCCGAAGGGGGATCATGGGTGGGAGAAGGTGGTGTATTTGGGGAAGGAGAAGGTTTGAGGAAAGAGTGCTTGTTGCGGGTATCGTTGAGTATCAAGACGCCGCAAGACCAAGTCGTTATTCTCACTGTTGCTTTTCGTCATCGTATCGCTACCGCGCTCCATTTGCTGTTCGGTCTGCAGACGTCATGCGATAGCCCTGCGATACGAAGACCTGGAGTATCTCACAATATGTCGCCATTTTGTGATTCTCTGCGGATCTTTTGAGTATCAGTGGCCCTCCATGCGCCTCGCGAATCCCCACAGATCCCACGTGAGAGGCGTTCGCACTCTCCTTCACTTTCACGCCACGGCAACGACAACGTGCGAGTTCTTGGCACCCCAACACTTTCGCAATTTTCAACCTTCCACAACGCTCCACGTCAGTCGCTCGCATTCTCACCCACCGGCAGCTTTACTTCCATCGTTTCCCCCACCAAACAGTATTAGACAAATAGCTTTACCCTCACTCGCCTGCTTAAAATGGAGCTTGAGTACGATAGCGACGACTCCTCCCAAGGGCAGTACCAGCGCTCACATGCGAGGCTCACCGACTTCCCGCTCCACATTCGAGACATAGGACTTGACGACCCACGCCCGACCGGTAACGACGGGTACGATCAGGCACAAGTCCAAGGCTTGCTCAACGAAATGAGCAGAATCCAACAGAGCGTAGAGCGAGAAAGAGAGAGAGCTCAAGCTTTCAGTTCCGCAGTCAGACACTCCATTGGACCCGCCATGTTGCGTCCGCCCTCATCCATGGGTACCGGTTCCTCGATGCAGCCTCATCATTCTATCCATCCGCCGAGTCGCTTCGCACAAACGGAGCAACGTGCGCCAATTTATCAACATCCGCCTGCAAATCCAGTTGTCACCCTCGTTTCAGCATTGCCTGCAACCACCTACAAGGACGAAAACGACAAGACCCCAAAGACCACAGGCTACATCGCAGCGCAGCTGGCAGCCCTCAAGTGGCTCCAGACCAACACCGCAGACCAGTTCACTCCAGCCATCGCCTGTGCCCTAACCCAAGCCATCGACCCTCTCAACAAAGAGCCCGGCGCGTCCGAAGCCCTCCGTTTCTGCTACTACATGCGCTCCATCGGCTTCGACGTCTACCACGAGCTCGAGACTAAAAACCTCTTCCTGTACGTCGTCCACCACGATGCCAACGTGCGCGGCGGCGGCTGGGGTCGCGACAAAGCGTACTGGATGCAGAACTTCAACACAAATCGGACTCAGCACCAGCTCGCACACGCACAGGCGTCGGCGCCGCGTACAGCTAGGAGGAACGCAATTCCCACCTTCCAGGACGTGCTGGCTATGCAATCGGGGAGCAACTCGTCGGCTGTACCTGCTACACCTCCTCCAGTACCTCAAGGCGCGCCTCACAGCGCTCGAACCACTCTTGAGACCCGGCTCGCAGAGGCTCAGGCACGTGTGCAGAGTGAACTCGGGCGCGCAAACCCACGGCCAGAGTAAGTACCCCGCTCTCTTGGGAATACTTCGATCATTACTGACGTGTGTACAGGGTGATAGACGCCCAGATAGGAGAAGTAGAGCGTCTCCAGGATGAGCTTGAGCAGGAGGCTCCGAACTAGCAGTTTAACATGGGTTCTCGCGCTCCGTCTCGCGTTCTGTCGAACTGGGATATGAGATTCAATGAAGGTGGTATGCATCGTTCTGGTCGTTGGCATCTTGATTTGGAAGAGGCATAGGCACAGGTGAACGCAGAGATTGCTGCAGAAGAGCTTCGGCAGTCCGATTCGTGAAATACGCTTGGATAGGATGGGTGTGAGGTTTCGGGGCCAGGATAAATACGTCTAGTTCACTGATTGTATAACAATGCATTCGATGAAAGTCACTGCAAATTCGTGCATACGTGAGTGAGGATATTTTTGTATTTTATTGATATATATGACGCAGAAAAGTCGTCCAGATGTAGCCCAAACAACACCGAAAAGTTGTACAAGTCATGATCAGATTGTAAGAAAGAATAACACAGATCCAGCGCGACCTAAGTCAGCATAAATGTCAAGAAAGCCATCGTAAACGCCGCGTATCCTACCAATACAAACGCTGTCGCAAACTAGAAACCTATCCTGCCCAGTATACCTCGTGTCTTCGAAGTTTTCTTTGGAGATGGCGACGTTTCCCAATCTTGCGTCACTTCACGCTTGCGGCTTCCGCTAAGTGGGTTTACTCCTCGTCGTTGATGATGCCTGCTCATTGATTAGCGTCTGTCGCTGTCTCGACGTCGAGGAGGAAGCTCACCTTACATCTCGTGCTGATGGCGACTACCAGTCCGGAAAGGAGTTTGCGCACGGCGAACGATTGGCGTCGTCGCCTCGACACCATCGTTAATGTTAATGAGGTCTTCTACACCCCACTGAGATCTTTTGGCGAGCTCTTCTGAGCTTTGGCGAGGGCGCGGCTCGTGGCGACGGTGTTGAGGTGGAGAAGATTCGTCATTGAGGACAACGTCGTTTAAGTCGTCCAGCAGGATGTCTTCGGGAGGCTCGGTCGCGAAAGAGGAGTCGTTGGATAGCAGTTCGTCGTCCGACTCTCCGATGATTGTGTAGTTTGCATCATCATCGTGAGTCTCTGCTTTTTCTTCCAACTGAGCCACGTCTGTGCCTAAACCGGAGGCTTCTGCCAGCGCTGGTGCAGGAGGCTGACCGAAAGATGTGATGTCCGGCGTGTCGAGCAGCATGACGTCTTCTTCCTCCCTCACACGTTGATCATGCTGGTACATGAGCATCATGGAGTCCTCAAAGACCTTCCAGCGAGCTATACGATTCAAAATCTCGTAGCGAACTTCGATGGAGTTGAATGCATGTCCCCACCAGTCCTGATAGCCGTGAAAGAACCTCAGGTCCAAGTCCTGCTCTCGGCCAGCATCTTGCCCCTGTTTGATATTATGGACCAGAGTCTGTGTCATCCTATAGACGAAAGGTCCGCATGAACCTTTATCCCAAGGAGTACGGTTGTAGAAGTTCTGGTGGGGGCTTCGGTACTCGATATAGTATTGCCACTCTTCTAGGTTCTCGCCCAGTATCTGAAGGAGACCACAGCTGACTCGCTTACCGAGTTCCTGGGCTTCTTCCTTGCGGATGAAATATGAGTCGATGTAATGTCCACGCTTGTGCACACGATCAAGCACTGCAAGCGACCAGTGGGTGCCGCCCTCGTCGAGGCTGCCCGTGGCATCGTTCACTGTGATGAAGATCCATCTCTTGTCGCCGAACTGCTCACGGTAGCAATCATAGTGATGAGCGCTCGTCTCGTTGCATGAGAGAGCAATCTGGAAAGTCTGCGTCATGTTGCTGTCGGCGAAGCCGATGCTATACCGGTCGCAATTCATGTCGCGACGCAGAACTTCGAGCGCCATGTTCAGGGCCTCGTCACGCATCCACGCGTGGGGCCATTCGTAGTCGGTGATATGGTTGAAAGGCTCGTTGTGTAGGACAGCGGTGCCCAGTTCCAGATACAGACTGTTGTCGTTGATCGGATTATGTGCTGAGGGCACGCAAAAGGCTGGGTAACGTCGTGGGTTGGGTAGCAGAAGGTCAGGGGTCTTCTGGAGAATGGGTTCTGCCTCGTCGCACTTGGCGGGAGTTCTCAAGACCTGGGAACAGTCAGTCAATCTGATGGGGAAGCCTGAAGCGACTCGCAGAGAAATAACATACCTCGATATTAGTTCCCTTCGCCGGAGGTCCATCGATGATCCCGTCCCTGTTCAAGGTGAGGACATCGACGCTATATCGTCGCTTGTGCAGCCGTGGCTTCGTGAACTTGGTGGGCACATGGCCACTGCGCCCGTAGCCGCGGGAAGCCATGACGATCATGTTACGGCTCTTGTCGCGCATCATCTGGCGCGTGCGGCCAAAGACTTGCGTGCGCTTGTAGTGCGCCTCCTTTGCGACGCCGCTCCATTTGTCGTCGGTCCATTTCGCGCATACCTTACCCTTGGGGGGAGAGGGCGCACGTGGGGGCTCTGACGATGTTGAGGTCGATGGCGTCTTGGTTCCTTCCAGGACGGGGGAAGGGGTTGATGAGGAGGAGCCAGTGGTCGTGGAATCTGCTGCTGGCTTCTTTCGCTGGTCTCGCATAAGAGCCTTGATCTGGGCGAGCTTTGACGAGAGCGGTGGGTTTTCCGCTTCGAACGCGGGTATAGCCACAGCGATCGCTGGCGAAGACAGCTGTATAGCGAGCGCTGCTGAGATCTTTGCGGTTGGCGAGGGATTAGTCGGGGTTGCATGCGAAGACGCTTGCGTGGTGGTTTCAGTCGGAAGGTGCGTCTCTTGCGCGCAAGATTGCTCGTGTGCAGCCGCTTTTAGGTGAAAAGTGGGGATTGAGCGCGCCATCTTGATCTGCGCTGAAGTTTCCAAGCTAAAGGTTTCAAGGCTCTGGTATTGGTGAGCTTGTTTGTCGCGAGTTAGGCGTGGAAGTTGCGTGCGTCGAGGTTGCGGTGCAGGTGAGCGGGTGAGGAAGATGACGAGGGAGTCGCTGCGACGAGATTTGCCCGTAGGATGGATTTTGCGCGCTGCGGGTCGCGAAAACTTTGCGAAGTTAAGGCGAGCGTATGTGTGTGTGTGCGGTTCAGTGGGGTGAAAGTGAAAGCTGCACGTGCGCTGCTTTGAGGTGCAGGCGCGGTTTCCTCCAGCGGCAGCCGCAGTCAATTGCTATTCTCACCGCAAGAGTGTGACTGTCAGTAGGTAGTACACGTCGAGAGAAGACGCGGACGAAGAAAAAAGGGTGGCAGTGCGCGACAGCTGTTTTGCATGTCCACGGGTGGGCGAAAAGCCGTCACTAGGCTTGGCTACTGTGATGTACTGTCCAAGGGTTCCGTAGAAATTCAAGAAAATATGGGCCAGTTGAATTCAGTACTGTGGTACCATACTGTGATGTGGAGCTCCTGCCTAGTTTTGTAAGTTTAGGGCCCAGCATTTGCTTCCGATTCATACCCATACGGCTTCCTCTCCACCGGGTTACCGACATGCCACACCTTGAATGCAGAGTCTGCTCTCGGTAGACTAAGAACATCCACACCAGTTCCAATTGAACGTACTGCGAAGCCAGACAGCTTTCATTGATCCAGTCGAGGCGTGACACCCAGTTCGGCAGCTTCGCAAAGGCAGATGACTCTCAGTCACCCAATTCGAGCCGTGGCGCCCATCCCAACGTTCTCCAATATAGCCCGAGCTTCGTGGAGCTTCGGGTCCCCATTCTGCATCAAATCTGGGTCCGAAAGCACTTTCTGGGCGAACGAGACCGGGATTCTCATGGCCAGCTCCAGCATCAGGCCACCATGGCCAGGCCGAAGGAAGTACTCGACACTGCGTGCGATGCCCAGGCAATAGCTTCCTACTGTGTCCGGCGCAGTGATGATGCTTTCTTCCGAGCCTGGTGGATATTGTAGGTATATTTGCGGCATCGTGCGGTGGAGCACTAAACGCATGGCCCAGTGCATCATCCATGCGAAGAGATACCACGGCCCGTACTGAATGAGAGTGTCTGGTAGCTCTTCCGGATCCAAACAACTAACCTGAGCGCGCAGCATATTCGCTACTTCCTGTGTAAAGGACGCGCATGAAGTAGAAAGGTCATGGTGCCATCTGTCGAAGCTTTTGCTTATATCGTGGCACCGCCTTCTCAGCGAAGACGCCCGCTTTTCCATGACGCTGCCGGGCAGTGCTGCTCTAACTGCGTCCCAGGCTTCGAGCATACTCGGTACGGGTGCGATGGTGTCCAACAGATGGTCATGGTAAGACTTGGTACGGCCCGTCCACGGCTTAGTCAGCCACTCGTCCGTCGCCAGGAACGTTTCGATGCGAGACTCTATACAGAGAGGAAGCTAACGACCGTGAGTCAATGTTCGGTAGTTGGAGAAGGGCAACGAACCCAAAATTGACGCAGTTGGATGAGAATTTGGTGCCGTGATGCTTCCGAGTAGGATACAGGGTCCTGTGTTTGCATGATGCTCATCAAGCCCGCAATGTGTCCTTTTTGACGAGAAGAAAAGCGAATCTCATCTCGGTCGTAGTACTGGCTCCCTGAAGATCAGCGTGTGCGCAATGCGGTCGAGTCGCGGGAGTGGTACCGTACCTTTCTGAATCTCGCTACAGGTGTCTCCCGTACGTCGATGTTAGGCACTTCCTGTCTGAAGAACTAATCACAGCCATGTCAATCAAAGACGTTCTTCTGGATGCGCAACTGCAAGCACCAAGTCGTTCAAGACGTACCTCGTAAAGCGCTAGCGCAAAGCCTGCCATCTCAAGGTCGAAAGTGATGGACCCGAGATTGCTTTGCGATGTCTGCAGGGCTCTGCTCATAGTGCGGATAGCTACACCATATAGTTCGACACCTCTGTAGCGGAGCACCGCATCATGTCTAGCATGACCGACCTGGAATGCACTCACGGCTAACATTGCGCATCTATGGACATCTTTAGCACGAAAGCTCTACGAGGAGATAACGCGGTACATACCTGATCAGATCGCTCTTAGGCGCGTGCTGGTCTATCTGCACCCACCACTCATCGAAGAAAGCCGGCGTTGTATCTACATAGTGTTGATGCGATCGCGAAGAGGCCAGCAAATGCCGCAACGATGCGAAGCATTCGATCTCGAGGACCGTACGGTGAAGATCTTTATATCGCACATCTGCCGGAGAAGTTCGTTGGAACTCAAGGCACTGGACTTTGACGGTATTCTGCAGCGGCTGCTGCTGGTAAGTGCCTTTACCTTGACAATCTACCTGGATTACAATCATGTCTCGGTCGTACCCAGCACATACGAAATTTCCGCGCGAGCAGTTGCCACATACTGGCCGCTGGAGATCACACTGCCTACGTCGTTAGCCATGGATCACACCAATTGATCACTCATCCCCGGTTCACTGTACCCTTTTCTTGCGCTTCCTGCAGGTATGACATGCTTTCGATCGTCCAGGAACCCCTACCATTACGTAGTGGGCCAATTGCAGTTGTTGCTTGAAGGACGATTGTATTGTAGCGCGTGTATTGCTTCTCAAAGAAGTTGATATGTCCTGCACGGCTGTGATACACCCGATAGCAGCTATGGCGAGACCATATACGACGTGTTTGTGATGCGCTTCGACCCCTGTTCGAAGGATCCAAGGGGTCTTTTCACGCGACTCATCGTGCACGCAGCCCTACGATGCATGGGGCTCGTTTTTCCTGCCATATCTTTGGCCCTCCTTCTAGAAGGCTTCTACAGTGTTCCATCGGGAAGATGTGTGGTGCCGCAAGGCTGACGGTGAGGCTCACTGGAGGAGACGGGAGGTGATAATGTGGGGAGCGACGCGTCTGGCGAATCAGAGAGGGTGTCTATATGTACGAAGTGCATGGTAGGCGGACCGAAAGATGCCTTGATATGCAGCACATGACACAGACAACGGCAAGTGCGATGGAGTCGGATGGACTGTACTTTGAGGTAGAAGACGCGGTGAGATGAAGTCGAAGATCGCGCCATCCCCGCGTCTCCACGTCTCCACCAACATCGCCAAGCACGAACAGGACCATCGCTCATCGCTTCAATGTCTACGACCCTCTCTAGCTTTCTATCGGCAGTTGCTAGCTGCAGAAGAAGCAGCCAAAATTATAGTGGTAGTTAGGTAGGAGCACGAGCATCTCCAGCAAACCGCTTCATGCCACCACACCTCAACTCATCAGCCTACATCGTTTGCTCAGAGCCAGCAGCACGAAACCACCACCGATGTCGACATGACTCGTGCCATACTGCATGTCGCAACGCACGAGGGAGCACGAACTATCTCGGAAAAATGACTAATCAAATGTAGCAACGTAAACTTAACGACAGCCACATGTAGCCACAGAGTAAGACCAGTCTATTCGCTGCATGTACGTAGCAGGGATCCTTGTCTGTTTCCTCGAATGCAACAAGAGGCGGTACATCCACTGCTCAAATCACAATTGCACAGTTCCATTCACGAGCATTGCACCGTTGTACGGTAGGTAAGCTTACGTGCGTCACATCAGTGAGCTAAAACACCTTCCCGTCCATACTTTCCACTAAACCCAAACCTAGGCCTTTCCACCAACGTCTTCTATCAAAAACATGTCGCCAACGACCAGGATCGCTCAAGCCCTGCTCATCACCCACGGCTTGATGAACATAAGCCAAGGCATCTACAGCCTCGTCTCACCGCAAGAATATGCCGCGCTTGCCGGCGACATGTTTGCTGGAGCACCGGACAAGGCATTGAAATCAATCGGTAACTTTCTAGGCCACAGTGGCTCTGTGCTTATCACTCTTCTAAGAGTCAAACAGGTCTCGGTGCCATTGGCGTGGGCTGGTACGAGCTCATCTTTGCCTACCAGTACAACCGAGCACTTATACTCGCGACGATACCTATGCGGCTCGTGTTCGCGGGTGTTATCTCGTCGTGGGGAAGTAGGGTTGCGGTTGCGTACGAGCTTGTAGTTGCGTTGGTATGCGGAATGGCGTTGCTAGTATAGGAAATTATGGCGCTCGCAGTGATGTATCAGACGGAAGGGGGGCGTGATTGCTTGGGCGTTTGGTGTGTGCTGAAGGCTGACACAGTATGTACGCATCGAGTGTCTGTGTATGGAACACACGTGAAGGGAACAGTGAGGCTGAAGTGCAGCAATGTAAGTAGATTCCAACATACGCGTCGAGTGCGTGCATCGACAAAATACAGTCACTAAACAGTAAGCCTGAAGTACGACAATATAAGAAGATCCACGCATACGTATCAAATTGCATCGACAAACAAACTAACCAAACAGTAAGTCTGAAGTGCGACAATATGCCAAAAATCCCGAGTAAACGCGCCAGGTATTACAATCTAATGCCGCCCAGGTATCAAAAGCGCATACTATAAGCCGTGGTGTCATCAATCCGCATCCCTCCTCCCCACTCCCCCAAACTCCAGCCTGACTATCCTCAAAGTCCATCCTGACTATCCTCAAAGTCCATCCTGACTATCCTCAAAGTCCATCCTGACTATCCTCAAAGCCCTACTTCTTCTCCTCCTTCCCCCCACCAAACATACCCCCAACATACCCTCCCGCCCCCTTAACACCCCCCACCACACTGCCCGCCCCACCCTTCACTCCCTCAGTCGCACTCTGCCCATATCCCCCTAAAGGCCCCGAACTCCCGTTCTCATCTTTCCCACCGCGCTCAGCACGATTAATCCCCTCTTTCGAGACCGCGTCGCCGAGCGGCTGCGCAAGCCCGCCTTTGCCTACTTGTCCGGCGACA
>Ga0265798_10004799_pt1 | contig 18486 bp, 22 predicted proteins | sample P3T30metagenome_FD_192430 | JGI IMG/M metagenome (GOLD analysis project Ga0265798, IMG submission 192430) | Plant litter microbial communities from East Loma Ridge, Irvine, California - P3 T30 | ecosystem: Environmental > Terrestrial > Plant litter > Unclassified | place: USA: California... | reverse complement strand
GGGGGAGCTCGGTGACGGCAACATCGGAAGCGGCCTTGTAGGCCTCGAGGGACTTGTCGGAAGAGTCCTTTCGCTTGTCACCGGTAGCGAACTCGGCGAGGTATCGGTGGTAATCTCCCATCCTGAATAATCAGCACGGTGGAAATCAGGCGACGATGAGATAACTCACATCTTGTGGTAGAAGACCTTGGACTCTCCAGTGGCGGCAGAAGGAATGAGGTGCTTCTCGAGGACCATTAGGATATCCTCACAGATCTTGGCGAGCTCGTTCTCGATCTTCTCCCTGTAGGACTTGATCATGACAACCTGGGGCTCGTTGCCCTTGCTCTCCTCCTTCTGCTCGATGGAGGATACAATTCGCCAAGATGCTCGTCGAGCACCAATGACGTTCTTGTAGGCGACGGAAAGGAGGTTTCGCTCCTCGACAGTGAGCTCCTGGTCGGAAGAAGCAACCTGCTTCATGTTCTCGACCATTTCTACCAATCAGTACTGAAAAGCGCAGTCGATAGGATAAAAGACTCACCCTCGTATCGCTCAGCCTGCTCAGCAAGCTTGGCGAGGTAGACGGAATCTTCTCGGCTGGGGGTAGACATGGTGGACTGTATTTGATTGGCCCCAAACATAGTGGACATATCGGTCAATTCAAATGGTTGATCGGGAGGTTTGGAGGACATGGTTGTAGTGATGTATGTAGATTGGAAAGAGCGGATAGGGTAGGGTATATATATGCAAAGGGAAGATAGCGTCAGCAGTGTTCGTTCGGTATGTACAGGGATGAATGGGAAACAACAAGAGGGAGAGACAGGACGATCCAGGCTTCGCGGCGGTGCAGGAGCATTCACCGGTGGGGCAGTATCGCCAAGGTCTCCCTTGATTGTGATGTGAATGTGGAGCGGAGCGGAGCATGGTGTGGGTGACGAATCAATGGGATGTGAATCAAACAGTCGCGCTGTGGGGTCCGTGTCCAACACCACCGGCACGCGACTAGATGACGAGGCGATGCAAAGTGTGAAACCAAGTACTCACGGATGCTGATAAGAGATAGTGTTGGTAACTGTATTGTTTTGAACGCGTGGTAGGCAGAGATAGAGTGACAGTTGGGAAAGGAAAGGAATCGATGGGTGATCGTAGTGAGGAAAGACGGAAAAGGCTCGGCGTCAGCTATCTTCCTTTCACAATAGATGATCTAGGTGGAGCGGGCGACGATAGCGTGGGGAGAGAGGAGCGAGGATGGGATAGAACAAAGGAAGGGGATCAATAGGTGTTGTTGACTTTGTTGACTATGATCTCCAAACACAGTGTTTCAAATCCAATGCACGTAATGACTACGCGCCATGGTGATGACACCGCTTGATCCACCTAGTCAACCCTCGATTCCCTTGCTTTCCTGCCCCACTGTTACGCGTTCAAGCCTCTGTCCAAGGTCCCACAGTGCCCCTACGGTGCTGATGTATCCATTAAGGAGGGACTGACTCACGGTAATAGGTGTTATTAGTTGAAGATAAGAGTGATGAATGGAGTTGTAGAAGGCAAAGGAAGCAATTGGGTGATAGCTGGGAACGGGGGTGAGTGGGTGTTGAGTGATTAAGGGGGGTTTGTGGCAGTCATAAGGGGCAACACCAGAGGGTCAATGCGTTCAAGCCACGCGTTCAACTAATCCCTAGGAGTTACCGGGTGTGGCACTTTGCTAATGGCTCAGGATCTAATTCAGGTCCCATTAAATCTAGGCCCTGGCACGCCTATTCTACCCATTAATAAGAAGCTACGCAGTTGATTGAACCCGGGGCCGCCGGTTCACCACTCTAGTCTGACTCTATCAATCTTGATAATCTATACTTTACTTTACACCTTCTACAACAACTCATTTTCATACGTCCAGAGGGCATCAAGATCTTGCAAGTTTCATTCACTCATACACGCTTCCAGCAATCACACTACGATATTCCAACAGCTCAATCATCGAGCAGTAAAGTCGCAACCCTTGAACGCATTGACACTTCGGACAATACAAATTCCGAGGAATAAGCATCGGTAAACATGGTACCATCTGTGAGTATGAATCTCTCTCATCCAGCTGCTCAATCTGCCATGTTGGAGGAAGAGAAGCGAGCCGGTTCCGCTGCAGACCAGACCGGTGGAACCGCATAGAAGGCCGAGGCCGAAGCTGGAACACGGGCTGACTATACAGGAAGAATTACCCGTCCTCGAGGCGTTCATCGGTATCCGAAACCGTCTTACGGCTTTGAAGATGGTAAGTTGAGCCTTCGAAAAGGCTGTCTTGTCTGACAAATAGGACACGACCCGATTTATCAAATCTCAAGATGTCATGTCGATTTACAACGCTGTCGTGAAGCAGGGTAAGCTTCCTTTACTTATCTCGACGAGCGAGAGCTGATGAGATAGTCACCAAATTGAACTCCATCCGAGACGAGCATCCTTCTTCATCCGGAATCAATGGAGGAGCTTCTTCCTCTTCTCGATCTCAGGCTCCACCTGATCCTAATCGAGTGGATACCATCTTGTCAGATGTCTTCGCTCTCCTCAGTCTGTTCTTCTTGACTATTGGAAAAAGTCGAGAGACCCCTGCTACATATTGTCAGATTGTCGGTATGCGAGTAAGTCGAATTTCAGTATTACATGATGTGAGCCAAAGAGAGCTGATGGATAGCAAATCATGTTACACATGTCTGAAACTGGAGCATATACCCAGGAAATGCTTGAACCATTCAGTGAACGACTCGCAAACCTTAAAGAGATTATGAAGAGGGATTCAGCAGATGGCAAACACCCAGAACCAATCGTTAGGCTCATGTCGAGGAAATTAGAGGGTGTCGGTGCGTCTACCCATTGTCCTGCAAACTCGTATACTGACAGAGCAGAACGTCAATTCAATGACCTCCAATCGTCTCTCTCGGTTTTATCTGTGGAACTTGTTCCGCTACATCAAAAGATTGTTGCCCTCAGGAAACAACTGTCGGTCATGTCTGCCGAACCTAAATTCAACAAGGCGGAGTTCAGGAACATCCTAGAGGAACTACGGAAGATCGATAAGTATGTCCACATTCCCTTTGGTCAATCAGGGCTGATGAGTAGGAAACGAGTGGACGGTAAATTCCTCGGCCCCGGTGGATCATCCGTACCCGAAGGACAGGAACTATTATCAGGTCTATTGGACAGTGCATTCGAGATGTCGCAGGATATCAAAGGTCGAGATGCCCAGGATGATGTCTCGCCATCTATCAAACCCATCTACGACCGATTATCGGAAATGAAGAGTCAGCTAGATCAGCTCTGTCAGCTTTCCATGCCGCTTTCCAGTGTCAAAAGCTGACTAATAGCCGCCACACATCGATGGACACTGCGAGAAACCGATCTCTACAAGTGAGCTTTCTGCGCCTTGCGATGAGACCAAGCTGATAGTAGTTACGCAATGTCATTGAGGGAGATCGATTCAAAGAGGGTAGATGGTAAATTCGTTGATGCCGAGGGTAACAAGGTAAGCTAGCTCCTCTCGCATCATGAGGTCATATAGCTAACTCAACAGGCGCAAGGACAATACGCCCTCCTCTTCCTCCTGCGCCGCTGCCATGGTCTCCTTTATCGTCTCATGTCAGAATCCGAACCGATCTCGGAAGAGCTCATGCCAATCGTAAGCTAATTGTGTTCCGTTGTCCGAGGGATAGCTAACAAACAGGCAAACAAACTATCCACAATCAAGAAATGTCTAAACGAAGTCCTGAAATACGGTGGTCCATACTCACCCCGAGATTTATACCCCTACCACCTAGCTCTCCATCAAATTGATCAAATCAGGCGTGATGGGAAATTCCACGCTGACGATGGAAGTATACCCGAAGGTCAAGCTATTCTAGTAGCTCAATTAAGTGAGGCTCATGAGTTGTTGGAAATGTTGAAAGAGACAATGTCGGATGATGAGGATGAAGCTGAGGATGAGGAGGAGAGTGGGATGCAAACTCCCAGCTCTGTTGGGCTCTGAGTCGGAAGAAGGGAGTTGTAAAAGTGTGGTTCTTTGCAGATAATATGCATGCGCATTACTCATTCATACGTGTCATTATGTGGTGTAGTGTAGTGATCTCATTCAAGTTCTGATCAGACAGGAACCACGCCTCTCAAGGGATCGCAATTGGGATATTATAGAGCACCCAGCGGATCCCACGCCTTTTGATCCCCACCCAGAGCAGCTTCTTCCAACTCTTTCTCTTCTTTCGTCTGTGTCCTAATCTTCTGTGGTGTTGGGATAGATTGTGGTAATTGAGGTTTGGGCGATGGTCCTCTACTCGTTCTCGGATCATCCGTTAACGAAAGTCGATCCAACGAAACAGGCGCCGGTGTCGACTGATTGCCCTTAATCGTTCCCATCCGATTGCCCCAAGGATCGACATCCCAATTACTACCAGTCGAAATATCTTTCGTATGTCCCGCCCTCGAATCACTGGGGACGTCATCCCATGGATTAGCTTCGCTTGGTATTCTCACTCCCCTCCCTTTCGCCTGTGGTGGACCTTGACCCTGACCTTGGCCATAATCATTCGCCCTACCCAATCCACCTAATTCCCTACCTTCATTCGCTTCCTGTCGGATTTGCGCCATTGCTTCTGTCGATATCGTCTTGATCTGATTACTAGCTACTGATAGAGCATTAAACGCCCCACTTGAGATATTTGACCAACCCCATCCGTTCGAGGTGGGTACACGGGCCGATTTTGAAGGAAGTGAATTGGGAGGAGTTTGTGGTCTGCTGGTCGTTTGGCTTTGCACGTGACGAGGAACGGGAGTTAAAGTTCGTGGTGGGGGCGCGGTGAGAGGGTTCTCTGTAGTGTTCAGGAGAGCGTCTGGGGTTCCTGGATCCACTTGCCCCGCTTGAACGGTCAAGACCTCAGCACCTTGAGCTTGAGATAAAGCTATTTTGGATCCATTCATTTCCTCATCGCCTCGACGGAAGAGGGCGTGCCAGAATCGAACATCTTTGGGATCGGGGAGTAAGACACCCTGATCGGAATTCGGATCTCTTGATTCCCGGTCGTCAAGGGATGAGTTGAAGGTATCATTGATATATCTAGATCGGTCCAGGTCGACCCAATCCCACATCGATACTGTTCTCTCGCAATATGGGCTTGTCGTTAGAGATGGTGGAGTCCTCCTCTCGCGTTCATTGTTGAACAACATTGTACCGAATTGACAAGAGTAGAGGTGATAATGTAGATCCAAAAGGTAAAGTTCGTTATATTCGAATCGATCTGGCGACTGTCGTTGAATCTGTCGGATACAATCGAGAAACTGGTGGAAGACGGGTGATACTTCCTTCTGATGTGAATTGGACGATGTAAATTGTTTTTGAACAGATGCGAAGAATGCTTGTGCTGCTTTTGAAGCTCCCCCTCCTCCACCTCCTTCTTCATCAGACTCATCCTCTGGCTCCGTCACTGTAAAGTGTTTTTCCGAAGACAGGTGTCCAGATCGATCAAGGAATTTATGTCCAAAAGACACCCAATCTTTTTCAATCAGTATCTTTAATCCGTCGATAGTTCGATAATATGGATCAAGACATATTTGCGCTATCGCAGATAATTGAGCGGTTCGATCCCATCCATCCGAACAATGTATCAAGACGTGACTGGCGTTCAAGTGGATATTCCGTATAATCACAAGAGATCCATCCATGATTGTCGAAATGTGTCTTAACCAATTACTCTTCCTCAATAAACCTCTATCGATACTACCCGATGATTCGGCTTCGGCAATCGCTTCAGTTATCGTGTTGAGTGATTTACGCATTACGTGAATATTGTCGATTCCGAGGTACGCTTTCTTTCCGAATTTGTAATGTTCCATATTCTCTGTACCAGCTCCCATAGCCACATTTGCCATTGCATTCGTAGTGGGTCGTGCATCGATAATCATATTTGTAGAAGTTGATCCGTACACTTGTGGTGTAGGCGCGGGGGAGGTATATGTATCTTCCGGAGATTGATGTGATGAAAAGATACACTCGACAAGGCGTTCATCCTGTGCCGACCTAGCTCCTTTTAGCCCTACCATCGGTTGTGATGATCGTGTTATTGATGCCTGCTCATCAGCTCTGCACAATACGTGTCATATGCAACTCGCATTATTGGCCCAATGGAGATATGTTAAAGCTGGTATCCTAGCTTTACTCCGATATTTGGCAGCATACTGCAATACTGCATCTCCAATCCGACTAGGTACCACCAATTTACTTGGGTATGTTGGCGAGAACGAGTAGTCTTTGTTGATGTCGGTGAACCTCCATCCTCGTGTCCTAGAACCAACTCCTTGTCTCGTGAATTCGGTACGGGGATTGTAGACTGACCAGCCGCTCGGTGTTGGCTCGGGAGAGGGCGCTAAATCTGGTTCCTCATTATCGTACCGTGTCGAGAGGGGAGAGCTGACTACCCGAGCCGAGCGGGAGGTGGGGGATAAAGTATTCTTGCTTGATGAAGCCACTGAAGGCAGAGTATAGTTGAAGGCATAGAGCTGTTCAACCGATGCTACCAATTAGCTTGCTCAATGTCACTTACTCAGAAGGAACTCACCAGAAACAGCACAGTCTTTCACACTCTGCCAAACGTCCTCTGCACCCCCTTCTCTATCCCTCTCAAAATAAAGAACATAGCTCTCAAAGTTCCTCGTCCGGATCTGTAAAGGGTACAACCCTTGTATAGTCGCCGGTAATCTCGTCAACAACGTGATACTGGGGTAAGGCACCCATATCTCATCCGTGTTGACCGTAGGATTTTGTATAGATTTCGAAGTTGTCAACTCGGAGAAGTGTTCGGCGGGGGAGAAGATGAGGTGATGAGGTGTCAAGTGGAGAGTGATCGTTATACGTTGTTTCGTGACGGCGGAATTGGCGTTGGTTGGGGGGATGAAGCGATCAAGATGGACATTCTCTACTTTCGCAACTCGAATAGCGTCCATCCTGATACTTCAAGTTGGGCCTGTGAATGATCCTCAGAGATGGTTATAGGGGTAATCAGGTCAATCGCTATCTAACCGGTGATGTCCGCTGTATAGAATTGATTCCGCAACAAGGGCGACGACGAGACGCGAATGCATGACGCAGGTACATAGCTAAACAGCGACTACTGTTATACCCCACTCTACTATCTTGAATTTATTCTAGGTACGTACTCAGCTGATGCAGTTTCTCGATGCCAGCTGAAGGATCAGGTCAGGCCTGTTTGCATAATGGCTTCAAACGTCAACCTCAGTACTATCATGTAAGTGCCCCACTCTGGATCTATTACCGTGCTGACCACGTAGTAAACGGCTCGAAGGTCAGTTGGACGCCTCAGTAAACGGCAGGAGCTGATGAATAGCTGTCACATCTCGCTTGGAAGACGTAGCACTATCCCAACAATCGTCCCCGGCACTCAAATCGCCCACGAGCGGATCTCACGATGCTGTAGCTGCTCACGTTGCTCCCTCTGCTCAAGCTCCTGAAGCTGCTAGAGGTGGTGGAGGACAGGATATGTCTCCTGCTGTTAAAGCTTATGAGGATGAGATTGTCAATGGGGCTTTGGCTAGTTGTCTTGCCAGGTCCAAGGAGATTGGGGGGATCGTTGAGCAGCATGTGAGTCCTATCTTCAAATACGCAGTCGCTATTGATGGCTCTATGTTCGGACCATGGCCCAGTCTAGATGAAAAGGGATTGCGCTGACGGTAGACCGCTCTCCTCGAACCTCTATGCCGAGCCCAACTCGATTACCTTCAACTAGCTTCAAACCACGCCAAACCAGCCGCATCAGCCATTGGCCCTCTCCTAGGTCCGCAGGGAGCAGCAATCACAAAGGTCATGGAAGCTAAGGATACTCTCAACAGGTCCAAGGAAGGTCGGGAATGGGGAGCATGTTTGAGTGTTGTTGGTGAGGGAGTCGGTGCATGGGGTTGGGTACAGGTTGTATGTCCGTTCCTCATTGAACCAGGGCCAAGGCTGATGAGAAGGAACCTGCTCCAGCTCCTTATGTTGGGGAAATGAAGAATGCAGCTCAGTTCTGGGCTGATCGAGTTACCAAGCAATTCAAGGAAACGTACGTCAGCCTTGTAAGCCCTGGATAGAGCTGATGGGTAGTAATCCAGCCGCTATTGCTTGGGCTAAATCGTTCTCCGAGCTCCTCGACGCTCTGCAGAAATACATCAAGCAATATCACACTACCGGTGTAACCTGGAATCCAAAGGTAAGTCCTCTTACATCCTAATTCGTACCGAAAATTTACATCAGGGCGATCCAGCTCCATCCTCCGTCCCCTCGTCCACCCCTTCCGCAGCGGCACCTCCACCCCCACCTCCACCTACCGACTCATCTTCAGCCCCCAAAGCAGCTGGTGCTGCCGCCGGAGGTGCCGCAGGTGCAGGAGCTCTCCTAGCCGCTCTCAATAAAGGTGGATCCGTCACTTCCGGTCTCAAGAAGGTGGATCCATCCCAGATGACTCACAAGAACCCAGAATTGAGAAGTTCATCAGTCGTCCCTGATAATCAGAAGAAGGACCCTCCTGCTGTTGGCAAGAAACCTGCTACTTTGACCAAGAAGCCTCCCAAGTTCGAGTTGGAGGATGGCAACAAGTGGATGGTTGTATGTCATCTTGCTCTCGAAATGTGTTCACATCGCTAATGAATAGGAAAACCAAGATGGTAATCGAGATATCGTCATTGATCAAACTGGACTGCAGTACACTGTACATATTTTCGGCTGTACCAACTCGACCATTAGGATCATTGGCAAGATCAATGCCGTTAGTATGGGTAAGCTGTGGCCTACTTGTTGGGCGTATGTAGCTAATAACCAGTCGGATGTAAAAAGACAGCTCTAGTGATGGAATCAGCAGTTTCCTCCCTCTCCATCACCTCATCCCCATCCTTCGAAGTCCAGATCACAGGTACTGTCCCCACAGTCCAAGTCGACACCACCGATAGCGGACAAGTCTACCTCTCGAAAGAATGTATGGAGATCGTCGAAATCATTACTTCCAAAACGAGCAGTATCAACATCTCAGTCCCAACTGGCGATGAAGGTGATTTCAGGGAGAATGCCTTGCCGGAGCAGATCAAGAGTGTATTTAAAGGTGGGAAAGTCGTTTCGGAGATTGTTGAACATGCTGGCTAGTTTGTCTGAATTGTATAGGTAGTAGTGAATGAATGAATGCATGTGCTCTTTTACTATACATTATAGCATGTTTTGTCTATTCCCAATCCCCTACGAGACTACAAACTACCTGCGGCCCTGTATAATGATACAGCCTTATCATCGCCTGCAACAGCAAATTGCTTGCCGACAGCAAATGAATCATTTCCACTTGGTTGCCATTTGAATCCCCAAACTTCGGCCGTGGTTGTATTTGTCGAAACGCAAGCTCTCTGTCCGACATCCCACAGTTTGATCATCTTGTCGGCACCACTGCTTGTTCAGCTATGTATAGCTATGATTGGAAAGAACTCACCCGCTTCCTAGCAATTTGGCATCTGGCGATGCGGCCACGCTGAGGACCCAGCTCTGATGTCCCTGGAGAATCGCTACTGCTCCTTCTCCCTTACCGCCTGCTCCAGTCTTCGAGCCCGCTCGAACGTCATGTAGGACTATTCTCTGATCGTCCGCTCCTGAGTATAGCCACTTCTCATCAGCGTCACAGCTTCACTACTCTGAGAAGACATACCTGTGAATCAGGGGACCAGGAGATGGTACGGACTGCCATAGCGTGTGATGCGTATGTCGCAGTCACCTCCTGAGTTTCCGTATCGACTACTATAATCTGTCCAGCTTCCGTAGACACAGCGACAGACTGTCCATCTGGGGACTGATCGTGAGCGTTTTCTCACATTTGGGACGGAGTAGCTTACGAATTGAACGTCCATCCCAAACTTTCCTTTTCCTGTATCTACTACCTTCCCAGTACCCGCTAGTGGTCCACGACTTGCTTCTCCATTCGACTCGCCATTCCCGTTCTCCGCGCCCAAAGAGCTGATTTGACGTATACCGAGCTTTGATGATCTACCTGACCAAGCCCAACATTTCCCATCTGGGTGGATCGAAGCTGCATATCCTGGTAATTCTGAATATCAGCTTTGAACATTACGGGGACGTCCAAGCTTACCTTTCTCCCCCTCTGCAGCCTTTTCCCTGCCAGTCTCTACTTTCTCAATAATACTGCCATTGACCGTATCGACTAAAACAACGGTTCCATCGAGACTCGTTCCTAGGGCGTATGTCCCATCGGAAGTAGTTGATAGTGAGGTAATGGCGAGAGGGTGGGATGCGATATCATGTAGTGGCTCTGCTAGTGAGGAGGGATCAAATATACGGAGGTGACCGTCTGAGGATCCTGAGATGAGGTGTGTTGGTGTGTAGGAGAGGGCCCAGATTGATTCGGGGTGGACTGGGGGTTAGTGGTTGATTAGTGGTTAGGGGTGACTTACGGGCCGTAGATTCTTGCAGGAGGTATGAGAGCGACTTGTCTGTCAGCTTGCCCCGATCCATTGCATCAGATATGAGATCGCGCTCACCATTATGACCTGGAATATTGATCTAGCTGCTCTAGCTCTATACTGTACTTGTCTATTTGCGAAGAGGGAAAGGAAATGACATACTACTACTATAGCTAATCGATTCACGTACTTCAGATACCGTGAGAAAGTACCTCCACTTTACGTGTTCTATACCAGGAAAGGTTAGTCCCATGTCCATGCTCTATCAATCCTCTTCAATACCATAGGCAATGCTGCCCAAACCGCTCTTACTGGCTTTAGCATTCAGGTCAATATCCTTGCTATTCCCACAAACATATTTTCAACCCGACGAGTACTGGCAATCATTAGAAGTAGCTCATGAATATGTCTTTGGTTATGGATTTCTAACTTGGGAATGGAGGGATTTACCAGATGGAGGTAGACTTAGAGGTTGGTTATGGCCTGGAGTATTCGTAATGATTTATCGATTTTTGCAAGTCACTGGACTTGATGATACGAAATTACTCGTGTGTCACCTGTATATTTGGTATAAACGAGCTAATTGCCAGGTGCTGATGCCCCGTATGGTTGGGGTTGTAGTGGCTGCCGTCACCGATTGGGCAACTTATCGATTATCTTCCAAACTGCTAGGTCCAGGTTCAGCGGCTGGAGCTGTAAGCTACTTAGATTTGATTGGACCAAGCTGATTATCAGATATTCTTGTCAGCGACAAATCTCTTTCACGCCCATGCCCTCACTCGCTCGCTCTCGAATTCGCCAGAAACAATGTTGACTACACTCGCCCTCGTCTACTTCCCCCTCCCACCGCCAAGTCCAGCTAGTGACCCCCTTCTAGGCGGTCGACGATCCGCTGAATCGATAGCGCTAGATTCAGACCGGTCCACACAAGACTCTTCCCTTGGGCAAAAGGAGGCTGAGCCAAAACCCGTCATCTCTGTGGAGGACTTGGACTATGTTGCGATGGATCGTGGTGGACCTGCTTTCGACGATGAAAAGTACGTCCATGTCCGTCAAGCTAATTACTGATCGATCAGTGTTCACGAGAGCTTTGCTTTGGCCGTCTTTTTCGCGAGCGTAGCTATCTGTATGCGGCCTACCACCGTCGTATTCTGGCTCTACCTCGGTGTCGAATATTTGCTCAGGCTGAGAGGTACTCGAAATCCAGTCAGAATCATTCGTGATCTCGTCAAAGGTGCTTTGACAGCGTAAGTACATTGCCATGACATAGCTGATATAACAGTATCATAGCTTTGACCTGCTCTACTATGGTCGACTACTACTTTTCTGGTAAACTTTACTTTGCCTTGTGGAACTTCGTTCGAGTCAACATGTACATCTCCGCAGTGTTTGGTGCTACAAGTCCAATCTACCACCTCACTTCTACACTACCCATCTTCCTTTTTCCGATATGGTACTGGTGGGGTCAAGGTTTCATCTCGTGTCTCTTACCACGACGATACGTTCCGACTGCACTCAAATCGCTCGACGCTCCGGAAGGTATGCGAGCTCTAGCTCGAGGTATCGCATTCGCCATCTTTGTCCTGTCTTGGTCGCCGCATTCTGAATGGCGATTCTTACACCCTTTCTTACCTTCCCTACTCCTCTTTGCTCTACCTCCGCTGTTCAAGGGGTATACACCGACAGTCATCGGCGCGTACCTCTTTCGAGATTCGATTCGACAATATATTCGATTCCCGAAACGAGCATTCTATCTCATCATGCTCGCACCTATACCCATCTATATCTACTTGAACGCCGTGCACGATTGGGCACCAGTCGAGGTCATGAGCGTACTGCGGCGTGGGGAGGTTGGCGATGTCACGGGGGTTGCGGTGGTCATTAGCTGTTATGCTACTCCATGGCAGAGTCATCTACATCGTGATGTCCCAAATTGGAGATTGGGGTGTGAACCGCCCTTGGACCGAAGGTAAGCACACCCCCTTCAATGCCCGAAAAGTACGCAATCTGATGTGGGATAGCATCGACCGCTCGACATATCGGGACGAAACGCAAATATTCTTTGACGCTCCTCTAGCTTCCTTTAATGAGCATATGGAGACCTATGCGGCTCAGTATGCGTACACCGGCCATGATCGACCTTCGCATGTCATTGCCTTTGACGCGGTGCTTAATATGGGCGAAAAAGAGTCGAGCAAAGGCGGGCCTACTATCAAGGATAGTCTCAGAGATATGGGTTATAAGGAGGTCTGGCATGGCAGGACCATGATTGATTCGATTCATCCAGACCCTCATAGTAGAGGAGGATTGAGGGTGTGGAGCACTGCTAGGAGTGTCGAGCCTATTGTTACGATTCCACCATGACTTATAATGCTTGTCTAATGCCCTCATGCATATGTGTATATATACATAGTAGAAATGCCACATGTATAAATTACAAAACTCCGATAATTCCGCTCCGCCGAAATGTCATTTGCACCTCCACCGTCATTACTATTCTACTATCCCAAAAACCCCTTTATATTTCTCCCCTTATTACCAGTGGAAGAAGACTAGAAATCACCTAAAATGTCTGACGCTGGATCCGAAGTTCAAGATGTACCCGCCGCAGAGGTCGAGGAGCAGGTCGAGGTTGCCGACAAGTCCGGACCTATGTCTGTTGAGGACGCCCTCCAGGCCGTCATCAAGACCGCTTTGGTCCACGATGGTCTCGCTCGAGGTCTAAGGGAGTGCACCAAGGCCCTCGACAAGAAGGAGGCTCACTTGTGTGTCTTGGTTGAGACCGTCACCGAGGGTGAGTGATCATATGAAAAGGAGATGGAATGTTTACTGATGGATCTAGCCGAGTACCTCAAGCTCATCGAGGCTCTTTGTGCCGAGCACAACATCCAGCTCATCAAGGTCTCTGACGCCAAGGTCCTCGGACAGTGGGCTGGTTTGGCCGTGAGTCTACTATACTTTCAGGCCACGACATAGCTAACAACGTAACAGAAGATCGACCGAGAGGGCAAGCCCAGAAAGGTCGTCGGATGTTCATGTGTCGTTATCACCAACTACGGACAGGACTCCCCCGCCCTCCAGGTCCTCCTCGACTGTATGTTACACTTGAATTTCTGCGAACGGGATTAGAGCTAACGTGGCAGACTTCAAGACCCGATAAACTCCTCGCGCTTGAACCCTTTCAATACTGCGTAAGTCTCTGTCCCGACATCCACACCATCATATCACACCCTATTTCCTGATGATCATGGGACTCCCTCTTCGCATATTTTGCATGTCGACAATCCCTTGGAATCGAACCTACCCTCTTCGGAGGGCAACATCCTTGTCTGATCCTATCTCCCCCTTCTCATCTCTTTGTGGCTAGGAGAATGACACTGATCAGATAGGACTCTTGGTTCTGAAGGAGTAGTTTGTTGTTGTTAGGACTTGCATGCAGTGGTTACATCCTGACACCTGATTATTGACTCCCCAATGCGACCTTCCATGCGACCTTCCATGAAAGCGAGAAGAGGATCGGGCGCACCAGGACGGCAGATGTGCTAATCGGAGTCAGCTGAGTTAAGCCGTTCTATGCCACGCAAGAGGTAAGCCGCAAACTGATGGGCGGACGATCTTAGCGGAACGTTAAAGACAAGACCTTGACTCTCGCTAACAGCATCGCTGAAAGGATGATACACCGCTCTGCGTTCGGGAACTATTACTAGACCCTCGACCTGCTTCCGTCCGCCCTCTCACCGTCATGCCTGCATCGACTGATCAGCTTCTCCTGTCGAATATCATTAGTGATGGTGGACTTTCGAAGGACGAATCTCACACCGATGCTCGAGCTCATTCGATACCCTTTGATGAGAGTCTTCCTGCGACGTCAATCATCCACGAAACATTCGCTGGACACAACATCCCACCCTATCCAGAGATCAACCGGATCGACGAGGCGTCGTTCGCATATGAGATACAACGCAACGCGTCCTACCAAGGTGGCGTGAGGTGATTGATCCCTTGGTCAGATACTTTTAAGCAGGGCGGTGGACTCAAACTCCACATCCGGGTTGCTTCGATTCGATAGCCCGGACTGATGAATGGTGGAGAAGGATGTGGGATGATCTCCAAAAACCACTGACGGCTCAAGGGTAAGGGTCTGTTGGGAGGAAATGCCTGGAGGTGGACCCCCCATATCCCACACAAGACGTCAAGGACTTTATTGGTGATGAGCGACTCTGGGAACGTGAAATTGAGGCAGCTAAGATGGCATTTCCAGCAGACGCTTGTACCGGCTGCCAGAGAGTATCATCCTGCGTCAGTAATTGGACAGTCAGGCTGCTTTGTCTAGGTGAAGGACTCCTTTGGGAAAGATGACGATAAAGAGCAGTGACTCTGATTCATTGATCTACAGCCTTGCAGTATACGGGCGTCCTGCAGCTTGGTACACCCGCGATGCAGGGGCCGCGGAAAGAAGCTCCATTATGATCCACTGCCAAGGGTCATTTTCATATCGCCGCGGCCGAGTTGTGCCAAAGGAAAGAGTGCTCTCCTCATATCCCATAGCTATGCCAACCTTTCTCCTCAGATCTCAGTGGTATCTAGATATTGGCCCTCTGGGCATTAGATGCAAGCTTGTGATCCTTTGTGCCAGGAAACAATGGTGCTCAGCTTGACTGTTCGCACTTCCCACGCTGCAACACATTCCACAGTACTTTCCACTTATACTTGTCCTTCTCGCTAGCAAAGCTCGAGGCTTGTCAGTAATATCAGTCACAATTTCAAACCTCCGCATACCAAGTAATCCCACTATTCATACTTCGCGAGCTTGACCTCATGGCTGACTATTCCGAAGAACAAGCACAAGCGATGGAGAGCTTTTGTACTGGAAGTCAAACAGGAGATCAGGCTACGGCCGACTCCGCGGGCTGTCCCCTCACCGCTCAATCGTCACCCGCGGAGGGTGCTGAGCAATCTGTCGCCGTCGAAGAGCCAAAGAGGTCGGGAGGGAAGGGAGGGAGGGGAGCTTACGACATGACTGGCCTACCGAAAGACCACCAGCCTAGCAGAGTCCCTCTTTCACGATCGGCGTCTCCATCAGCGCATCAAGCTTCTGACACGACCCTGTCAATCAACGATTACCCGTATCCTGGGCCACCATTTACACGAAATTCTCAGCAAGAACTTTCGGTCTCATCAGATTTTCTTGATCAATCTGATCGTCTGATTGCAGCACTTCACCAAAGGCAGGAACCTCAGCCAGACAGGAAGTCGTTTATGAAGACAGAATTCCGGGAGATGCTGGAGGCCCAAGGGGATTTATCGGAGGCATCTGCCGGGTGGAGAGAGGAGCAGAGGGTGACCCCTGATGGTTCGATGACTTCATTTGGGTCCCTGTATATTCTAAAAAAACGGGACGACTCGAGCAATCTGGACAGATTGCTGGTCAACAGCAGTATTTGCGCGTTCGAAGGACGATCGGTCGATGCGTTGCCGGCGCGGTGGAAGGGATGGGAAGCCATGCGGTAGAACGCCGTCAACGCTGGAGATTGGAGCTTGACACGAGGTCGCGACTTGTAGAAAGAACTGTTAAGTGACCGTAAATGAAGGAGGTGATTGGATTGTGAATTTACACTTGCTGTACATGTGCACCAGGCCCTCAAGCTCGGCCAGCCATATCTTTGCCATAACGATTGATCTGAAAATCTGAGTCTCAGTATGTGTGTCCACAGAGCGCTGTGGATGTCATACCCCGAAGGTGACTGGACGACTGATTCGAAGTGAATCAACAGCGACCCCGGTAAACCGGTGCCGAGTGTTTCGAGCACATCAACCCGCCAGGTAGCGTCCGGAGGCGGCGTCCGACAGCGCTGCGAGAGGATCCCACTAAAGTCGGTACGCAGTATCCAGTGCGGTCTCCGGTCTGCTCGATGTTTGTACTAATCTGTGTATACTTCCAGTCGCCCTGCAGCAGGCGTACTACAAGCGAGACCGCAATCCTCATAATAACATTGTCATGGATTGCATCAGCCTTACATACAATCTGCCACCTTCGCATGACAACATCGGCGCTCCAAGCGTTCCGCAGGAGACGAAACCGCAAGACTCGGAAGACCATCATGTTGAAATGCTCATTCAATGATGAAAGCTCTCTAAATGAGGACTAGCACGTGACGAAGACGGGACAGGGTCAGATAAGCGTTTCTCACCCTTATTGTCGTCAGGTCCAATCTAGGGTTGCCTCAGTCGCGTTCAGGATCCACCATCACGCCTTCTCTTTCGCTGGAATGGTTCTACATTTTCTGTCGATGCATTCAGTTTCTTGTTTGCACTCGTGTATTTGCCGTTCGTAGATCATCGATATTCTCGGATGGCTCTTCATGGCATCGCCACCCGATCGCTACTCCACCTTAGCGGGACTTTGCCTTAACGTCATTGGCCCGGACTGAACCGGGCGCCTTTACGAATATTCTGTGCCTTTGTGTAATTGACCAAGCGATAATTATTGGGGCTTGAGCAGTGCGTGACCGTTACACCCGGCTGATTGGATTCGCCCGGTTCTTGAGTTCGGCTCCTAGCCAAACTGAACGAAATCAAACCACGCGGCTCGAGAGATTCAGGTAATACGGCCGAGGAACAAGCCTGCGGCATGAACCATCCGATGGTATCAAGCCAAGAACGTATGACGAGGGTCTACTGGGCATTCTCAGACGAATTACGGTATAGGGTAAGCGTCGGGGGAAACCCGGATATAAAGCTTGCCCTCGATACGTGGTCTCTGCTGCCGCGTCTAAGACCGAGAATAGAAAGGGTACGGCGTTCTAGGATAAACTCCAGAACTGGACGCGATGGCTCTGCCTTCACCCCCTTGCAATTTCGCTCGGCTAAGGGCAACTGCCAAACGACGTTGTTGAGATAGAGGGGTCTGTCAACACTTGCTCCTGCCATTCCCCTGCCCTCTGCCCAGACCCTCGGTCTGATTTGTTTGTTGCCCGCTTAGCCAGTCTGGCGTCAGCATACGCACCACGCGCCCGACTTCAATCCTATCCTGTCCTAGCCTGACCAAATCGACCCAGTTTTAGGATTCAGCCCATACAGTAGTTAACGGTAATCTTCCCTTTACTTGACCCTTTCTTTCCCTTTAAGATAACAAACTACAAAACTTCTACTTCGTACATCCACTTGCTGCCTTGTAGAGGTGGTTCAAAGAGCTAGATCACAGTGAGTAAGCTACTGCATGCTACTATAGCTGCATAATCGTGTAGAGGGGCGACCAGCTGACCAATCCAAGTTTTTCAAACGACCAAATCGAGTCACGAAACGTGCTCTAGAAGCTACTAATAACGATACCCCCACTTGAAGGTTCTAAGGGAAAAGGAAACGACCTGGTTGTCACCAGTGTGTGTTAAGGGAAAGATAAACATCTATCAGGAAAGCCAACATTCAACCAAAGTGTAAGTGCGAGCTACCATACATCCGTCTCCTCACTCCACCTCCATCATATCCTATTACTGTGCGTCATATCAGGCCACGAGTTGTGTGTGTGTTCTATCCATTGGAACCCTAGATTCGAGGGTGATATTATCACCTCCTCCGCGTTTCAGCTTCGTTTTCCGACATAGAGGCGTACTCGGCCATCTGGATCGTTCAGCTCCGAGTCCGGGCTGTATGCTTGATGCTTTTCGAGCTACCATGAACGCCTCTTTCCCCCTCACCAGCTTCTTTGACGTTTCATTCCCAGTAGACCGAGCGCAGTCCGCTTACCACAGCGCTTCCCTTCCCGTTTTGCCCACTAAAACCACATGCCTTTGATCCTTTGACAACCACGCCACCACGCCATGACCACCACCCTGTTCCCTCCCCGTTTCCGATCGAATCTCGACCCTCGACGCACGATTATACCCCCTTTCCATCTGCCCCCCTGAACGATATCGGCCATACCCGTATGACTGAAACTCGCTCGTGGTACCGTCTCCTACGGATTCGACCCAACTTTTTCCGCTATGCTGAATAATAATCTATGCGAATTGTGAATGGTCAAAC
>Ga0265798_10004798_pt1 | contig 18488 bp, 18 predicted proteins | sample P3T30metagenome_FD_192430 | JGI IMG/M metagenome (GOLD analysis project Ga0265798, IMG submission 192430) | Plant litter microbial communities from East Loma Ridge, Irvine, California - P3 T30 | ecosystem: Environmental > Terrestrial > Plant litter > Unclassified | place: USA: California... | reverse complement strand
CTCCGATGCTGTGGACCATCGGTTTCATCGTGACCTTCAGCATCGGCGGCATGACCGGCGTTCTGCTGGCAGTGCCCGGTGCTGACTTCGTGTTGCACAACAGCCTGTTCCTGATCGCTCACTTCCACAACGTGATCATCGGCGGTGCGGTATTCGGTTACCTGGCCGGCTTCACTTTCTGGTTCCCGAAAGCCTTCGGCTTCAAGCTCAACGAGCGCCTGGGCAAGTACTCCTTCTGGTGCTGGCTGGTAGGTTTCTACCTGGCGTTCATGCCGCTGTACGTGCTGGGCTTCATGGGCATGACCCGTCGCCTGAACCACACCGACAACCCAGACTGGACGCCGTGGCTGTACGTGGCTTTCGTCGGCGCGCTGTTCGTGGCCGCCGGTATCGGCTTCATGCTGCTGCAACTCTATGTCTCGATCCGCGACCGTCATCTGAACCAGGACGTCTCGGGCGACCCATGGGATGGCCGTACCCTGGAGTGGTCGACTTCGTCGCCACCACCGTTCTACAACTTCGCCGAGCAACCAGTGGTTTCCGACCTGGACGCTTACTGGGGCATGAAGGAACGTGGTGAAGCCACTGCCAACGCTGCGGACTACAAGCAGATTCACATGCCGCGCAACACCGGTATGGGCGTGCTGATGTCGTTCTTCGGTCTGATTCTGGGTTTCGCTGCCATCTGGCACATCTGGTGGGCGGCTGCGATCGGTCTGGCCGGCATGGTCATCACCTTGATCGTGCGCAGCTATGACGATGACATCGACTACTACGTACCGGCTGAAGAAGTCGCTCGTATCGAAGGTGAACGCATGGCTCGCCTGGCAAACGCCGCACGAGTTGATTCTCGTCTGAACTCCACGGTGGAGAAGGCTTAAACAATGTCTAACGCAACCCTAAACGCGGAAGTGGCTCACGAGCACGAGCACGGTCATGACGATCACGATCATCACGATTCCGGGGGCATGACAGTCTTCGGTTTCTGGATCTACCTGATGACCGACTGCATCCTGTTCGCGTCGATCTTCGCCGCCTACGCAGTACTGGTTAACAACGTTGCCGGTGGCCCCTCGGGCCACGACATCTTCGAGCTGCCCTTCGTGGCAGCCGAAACCGCACTGTTGCTGTTCAGCTCCATTACCTATGGCTTCGCCATGCTGGCGCTGCACAGCAACGACAAAAGCGGTGTGATGAAGTGGCTGTTCGTCACTTTCCTGCTGGGCGCAGGCTTCATCGCGATGGAAATCTACGAGTTCCACAAGCTGATCGAAGAGGGCTTCGGCCCGCAGCGCAGCGGCTTCCTGACCGGGTTCTTCACCCTGGTCGGTACCCACGGCCTGCACGTGACCAGCGGTTTGATCTGGATGGCGGTGCTGATCGCCCAGGTCAAATCCAAAGGCCTGACCGCAACCAACAACACGCGCATGAGCTGCCTCAGCCTGTTCTGGCACTTCCTGGACGTGGTCTGGATCTGCGTGTTCACCGTCGTCTATCTGATGGGAGCTCTGTAAATGGCAAACCCTCATACCACTTCGGCCGGTAGCAGCCACGGTAGCTACAAGTCGTACATGATCGGTTTCGTGCTGTCGGTCATCCTGACCGCGATTCCGTTCGGCCTGGTGATGTTTCCGAGCATGTCCAAGGAAGCCACCCTGTGGATCGTGATGATCTTCGCGGTGATTCAGGTGCTGGTTCACCTGGTCTACTTCCTGCACCTGGACCGCACGTCCGAACAGCGCTGGAACGTGATTGCCTTCGTGTTCTCTGCGTTGATCATCGCGTTCCTGGTAGGCCTTTCGCTGTGGATCATGTTCAGCATCCATCACTTCATGATGGCGAAGTAAGGAACCCGGACATGTCCGTAAAGCACTTTATCCAAATCACCAAACCGGGGATCATTTTCGGTAACGTGCTTTCCGTGGCAGGTGGGTTCTTCCTGGCCTCTCAAGGGCATGTCGACATCGGGCTGTTTCTGGCCACGGTGATCGGTACATCGCTGGTAGTGGCGTCGGGCTGTGCATTCAACAACTGCATCGACCGTGACATCGACGTGAAGATGGAGCGCACCAAGAATCGCGCGTTGGTTCAGGGGCAGATTTCGGTGAAGGTCGCACTGATCTTCGCCACGCTGCTGGGGGTTGCCGGGATGGTCATGCTGTACGCATTGGCCAACCCGCTGGCGGCCCTGTGCGGCTTGATCGGCTTCGTCATCTACGTGGGCTTCTACAGCCTTTATCTGAAGCGCAAGTCGGTGCACGGCACTCTGGTCGGCAGCCTGTCCGGCGCCATGCCTCCGGTGATCGGTTACGTGGCAGTGAGCAACAGCTTCGATCTGGCGGCGTTGACGTTGCTGGTGATGTTCAGCCTGTGGCAGATGCCCCATTCGTATGCGATCGCAATCTTCCGCTTCAACGATTACCTGGCGGCTTCGATTCCGGTGCTCCCGGTCAAGCGGGGTATCGTGGTGGCGAAGAAGCATATCCTGATCTACATCCTGGCTTTCCTCCTGGCGACGCTGATGCTGACCCTGGGTGGCTATGCCGGCATGAGCTACCTCGCAGTTGCCGCAGCCATGGGCATGTACTGGTTGTACATGGCCTGGACAGGTTACAAGGCGGTCGATGACAAGGTCTGGGCGCGCAAGCTGTTCGTGTTCTCGATCTTCACCATCACCGCGTTGAGCGTAATGATGTCCCTGGATTTCAAGGCGCCGGGCGAGCTGTTGCTGACCTACGCGCATTGACCCTGCTGCAGCGATAAAAACGCCCCGGACCGAACAGTTCCGGGGCTTTTTTTTGGGGCAAAGGTTGGGTCCGCACCGCATATTGCGCTTTACATCCCCGCATCGGCCCCGTTATCTTTCGGGCTGGCCACCGCAGTGGCCAACGTCGCTCGGACGGTTCCGGGCGCTTACGTATCCGAGGAAATCATGGCCGAACCTGTTCGCCCGCGCCGCTTTGCGCGCATCGATCGTCTCCCCCCCTATGTGTTCAATATCACCGCCGAGTTGAAGATGGCTGCGCGTCGGCGCGGCGAAGACATCATCGACCTGAGCATGGGCAACCCCGACGGCGCCACGCCACCCCATATCGTCGACAAGCTGGTGACCGTTGCCCAGCGCGAAGATACCCACGGCTACTCCACTTCCCGCGGCATTCCGCGGCTGCGCCGGGCCATTTCGCGCTGGTACAAGGACCGCTATGCGGTCGATATCGACCCTGAAGACGAAGCCATCGTCACCATTGGCTCGAAAGAGGGCCTGGCGCACCTGATGCTGGCCACGCTCGACCAGGGTGATACCGTGCTGGTGCCCAACCCCAGCTACCCGATTCATATCTACGGTGCGGTGATCGCCGGCGCCCAGGTGCGCTCGGTGCCGCTGGTGCCGGGCGTGGACTTCTTCAACGAGCTGGAGAGGGCGATCCGCGAATCCATTCCCAAGCCGAAGATGATGATCCTGGGCTTTCCATCCAACCCGACCGCGCAGTGTGTGGAACTGGATTTCTTCGAGCGGGTGGTGGCCCTCGCCAAGCGCTACGACGTGTTGGTGGTGCATGACCTGGCCTATGCCGATATCGTCTACGACGGCTGGAAAGCGCCGTCGATCATGCAAGTGCCGGGCGCCAAGGACATCGCCGTCGAATTCTTCACCCTGTCCAAGAGCTACAACATGGCTGGCTGGCGGATCGGCTTCATGGTCGGCAATCCCGAGCTGGTCAATGCGTTGGCACGCATCAAGAGCTACCACGATTACGGCACGTTCACGCCGTTGCAGGTCGCAGCCATCGCCGCGCTCGAAGGCGATCAACAGTGTGTGAAGGACATCGCCGAGCAGTACCGCCAGCGCCGCAACGTGCTGGTCAAAGGCTTGCACGAACTGGGCTGGATGGTCGAGAACCCCAAGGCGTCGATGTATGTCTGGGCCAAGATTCCGGAGGCCTACGCGCACATGGGCTCGCTCGAGTTTGCCAAGAAGCTGCTGGCCGAAGCCAAGGTCTGCGTCTCGCCCGGCATCGGCTTCGGTGACTATGGCGACGACCACGTACGTTTTGCGCTGATCGAAAACCAGGATCGCATTCGGCAGGCCGTGCGTGGCATTCGCCAGATGTTTCGCAACGACAAGAGCTGACGCTCTACCCTGGCATATCGTGCCACTCGTACTGCATCTGGCGAGCGGTCAGGCGCGCCGCATCGGCACCGAGCAGGCGTGCCACCAGATGCAGGCTCATGTCGATGCCGGCGGAAATCCCGGCGCTGGTGACCAGGCTGCCAGCATCGACATAGGGCACATTCTCCCGCACATCGAGGTCCGGGTAGCTGTCGCGCAGCTCCTGGATGTCGGCCCAATGGGTGGTGACGCTCTGCCCCTCCAGCAGGCCAGCCTTGGCCAGGATCAACGCGCCACTGCATACCGAAGTGAGCAACCCGGTCGTCGCCGCCATCCGCCGCACCCACGCGAGGGTATTCGGGTCATTTACAGGTTGATCGATCACGCCCCCCGGCACGATCAGCACATCGCTGTGCACCTCTTCATCGAACTGGGCGTCGGGCTGCACCCGCAGCTCGTAGCGGGCGGTGAGCAGGTCGCGACTGGCCGCAACCGTGCTGACCACGAATGGCGCGTGAATGCTCAAGCCGTCGCGCAGCGCAACGCGGGTGGCAACGCTGAACACTTCGTACGGCCCGGCGAAGTCGAGAATCTCGATGCCGGGGTAGAGCAGGATGACAACCTGCAACGGGCGGTCGAAAATCTGCAGTTCGGGGGGCAAGGCCTTGGACATACGGTCACTCCAGTCTGGAGTACGCATCATCGAACTGAACGGTAAAAGGGTAAATGACAGTTACCCCACAGATCCTGCCAGAGTGTCGTGATTGTTTGCATCGCACGTTTGCGCGGCCAGGGCTGAAATTGTTTCTCGACGTTGCAATTGCCGAACATCACCTTTTTAAATGGCAACCTGATCCTGGCTTTTGGCCGATTGCGCGTAAACTTATCCTTCTTCGCGAGGCGGTCGACCATCACCGCACTCGTCCGCTGTGCCTCTGGCCAGTCATCGGCCAGGCTTCATCTTCACTTTCAGGATCATATCGTCATGACCAAACGGCTCACCAGCGCTCTGCTGGCTTGTGTATTGCTCGGCTCCAGCGCTGCCCACGCGCAGAAGGCGCCACCACCGGTGCAGTTGTCCCTGCTCGGGTCCGGCGGCGTGGTCAGTGCCATGCAGACCATCGTCGTCGAATACGAAAAAGCCACCGGCATCAAGGTCACCGTGCTGCCTTCGCCTGCCATCGGCGACAACCCCATGGCCATCTCCAGTCGGCTGGAGCGCGGCGAGCGTGCCGACCTGGTGCTCACCGAAGATGCCGCGTTGAACAGACTCATCCAATTGGGTGAAGTGCAGCGCGAACCCCGCGTGGATGTCGGCAAGTCCTTCATCGCCATGGCCGTACGCCAAGGTGAGGCCAAGCCAGACATCGGCAGTGTCGACGCCTTTCGCAAGACGCTGATAGACGCCCGCTCGCTGGCCTACTCCAACAGCACCAGCGGCCTGTACCTGTCGCACCTGCTGTTTCCGCGGATGAAACTGGCCGAACAGCTTCGCGACAAAAGCAGCCTGGTAGACAGCGAACCTGTGGGTGCCGTGGTTGCTCGGGGCGATGTGCAACTGGGTTTCCAGCAATTGAGCGAGCTCAAGGCGGTACCGGGCATCGATATAGTCGGCCTGATTCCCGATGCGGTGCAGAAGATGACTTTGTATTCGGGCGGTGTCACGCGTACCAGTGCCCACCCTGAAGAGGCCGCCGCATTGCTGCAGTACCTGAGCACACCGGCAGCCCGTCTCGCCATTCAGGAAAGCGGGCTTACGCCGGTGCATTGAACCCATCGGGGCCCAATGGGGGTTTAGAGAATCTTCACGGTATGAAAGGCCACGGTGTCATAAGGCACGGTTATTTCCTGCTTGTCCTTGAGCTGGGGGTGGGTGGCAATGATCTCGCGGACTTTCTGGTAAATCGGCTCCTGCTGTTCAGGGGGGAGGGTGGCGATGAAGCTGATGGAGCGCACCCGGTTGAGAATCACGTCTTCCGGCGTGCCGGTGTGCGAATGGCTGAAGTGCTTTTCCACCAGCGGGTGGGCGAAGCCCTTGTGCGGGAACATTTCACGCCACTGTTGGGTGTAGAACCGCGGGCTGTCACCGGCCACCGCGCTGACCACGTCCGCCACCTGACGTACCCAGTCCTCGCGGGTATCGCGCAGGTTCCAGATCATTCCCAGGCGTCCGCCGCGCTTGAGCACCCGGTGGATTTCCTTCATGGCCTCGGGTTTGGCAAACCAGTGGAAGGAATGCGCGCAGATCACTGCATCCACTGATTCGTTCTTCAACGGGATCTCTTCGGCGGCACCTTCGAGTATCTTCACGTAGGGCTTGTCGCCCCAGTTGAGTTCCAGCTTCTCGCGCATGGCGGCAACCGGTTCCACCGCGAACACCTCGGCGCCGATGTCGACCAGCCGCGGAATGAACTTGCCAGTCCCCGAGCCCAGGTCGAGTACCGTTGTATGGGGTGGGTCCCATTTGCTGTGCGGCTTGATCTGCATGATCTCGCGCAGCCAGTTGTCGAGTTCCTTCGGGTAGTCCGGGCGCCCCTTGTCGAATGAGCTGGCACCCTGCAGATAGCCTTTTACAGCCGTCGATGGAAGGAGTTTGAGAAGTCTTTCGGTCAAGCTCTTGGGGTTTGTGGTGCTACTGTTTTTGTCGAAATTGCTCATGTTCGCCCTCGCACGCTTGCTAGCGCGGTTGTTGTCGCCAGGCTGATTGCACAGCGCAACGCCCAACCAGCCACGGTGGGCGTTATAAGACAAAGCGTAGCCCAAGGTCGTTGAGGTCACCTTCAATTCGTGCAGGGTGGGGTGAAACCGGATCAGCGTCCGTCGGAAAGTGTCTGGGCAACCGATGCCTCTGCCTGCTCGTTCAGCCACTGTCTGAAGACGGCGCACTTCGTGCTTTCTTCCGGCAATCGCGGGTACAGCACCACGTACTTCGAACCATCGCGAGTGAAGCCGAAGGGCGCTACCAGTTGCCCGGATGCCAGTTCCTCTTGAACCATCAACAGTGACGCCACGCTCACGCCCAACGCAGCAGTAGCGGCCTGCAGGCACAGGTAGAAATGCTCGTACTCGACGGTTGCCACTTCCCCTGGCACTTTCTTCGCCAGTCGCAGCCACTGCTCCCAGGCAGCCGGTCGTGTGCTGCTGCGCAGCACGTGCACACCACTCAATCGCCTCACCGATCCCGCCAAGGCGGGCGCGCAAACCGGACCGACCCATTCAGGACACAACGCAGCACTTTCGACTGAATCGTCCCAGCGAAAATCGTCGCGTCGAATGGCCAGGTCAGCGCCGCATCGAGAAAAGTCGATCGGCCCACCCGCCGCCAGCAATTGAATCTGGATCTGCGGGTGCGCCTGATGGAAGGCAGGCAGGCGGGGAATCAGCCATTTCATCGCAATCGTCGGTTCGCAGGACACTACCAGCGTGTCTTCGCGCGCTTTTTGCTGCACCTGGCGGACCGCCTGCTCCAACTGCTCGAACATCGGCTGCGTGACGTCGTGCAGCAGCCGTCCTGCATGGTTGAGAAAGACCGCACGATTGCGCCGATCGAACAGCTCCACCCCCAACGCGTCTTCCAGCGAGCGAATCTGGCGGCTGACCGCGCCGTGCGTCACGTGCAGTTGCTCGGCCGCCTTCATGAAGCTTTGGTTCTGCGCAGCGGCGTTGAAAAAGCGGAAAGAGGCGAGGGGCGGAAGGCTCATACGAACGACGAAATCTCACAGGTTTCGACGACTATAAATCGTTTTTTCCTGCCTGCGCAAAACTCCATGATTGCGCTCGTTGCCGGGCATTTTGGCAGCCTTACCAATAAAATGGAGAGAATCCATGGAAGATATGCATAAGCGTGCAATGCCGAGCAGCGCCATTGGACTGAGGCTTTTCGAGCCGTCAATCAACGATGTATGTGAAAGCGTGGCTCACAGTGGCTTCGCCTTTCTGCAGCCTCCCACGGTCGCTCACTTGCTGGACACCGTCGTGCCTGGCTTCATCCAGGACTGGGAACAGTTTCGGCAAAGCTGGGATCATCTGCAGCAGGATACATTCATGGGGGATGGCGGCACCTATCGCCTGCGTCGCCATGCGACCCTCTCCATCGAGCAAGGCAGTCGCCACTGGCAGGCTTGCGCTCATCGACCGCATTACCAGAACGTCGAGCACAACGGCCTCAACGGCGGCATCGTCCGGCATTACGCGCCGTTCACGACCGAGGTCTGCTCAGGCAAGGTGTTTTCGGCAGTGATGGACCTGTGCTGCGCCTTTCTCGGCGTCCTCGCTGGGCAAAGTGCCTGGCATATCGAAGCGCATCAGTTCCGTATCGATGCATCCCGCGGAGCGGCGTCCCCGACACCTGAAGGTGTGCACCGCGATGGCGTCGACTTCGTGTTCATGCTGCTGGTCAATCGAGTCAACGTGATGGAGGGCGAGACGTCCATCTACGACAATGACCTGCGGCTGCTGGCAAGGCACTCGATGATCCATGAACTGGAAGCCGCCCTGCTCAACGATGAGCAGGTTCGACACGGCGTCAGCGCCGTCATCCCCATACACCCCGATCGACCTGCCCACCGGGATGTCCTGGTCGTCACTTTCAAGAAACGTTGACGGGACGTGATCATGAACGAATTATTGGCAGTCGCCCTGATTACCGTATTGGCCGTCATCAGCCCGGGCCCGGACTTTGCCATGGTCACACGCAACAGCTATGCCTACGGGCGTCAGAGTGGTTTGATCGCGGCTTTGGGCATTGCCTGCGGTGTACAGGTGCATGTGTTCTACACCGTGTTCGGCATCGCCGTGATCATCACTCAGTCGCCACTGTTGTTCATGGGCATGAAATGGCTGGGTGCCGGTTATCTCATCTACCTGGGCGTGCGCTCGTTGCTCAACACCTCCAAGTTGGCATTGGCCAACGTGGGAGGCGGGGCGCCGTCATTGTCCAGCGCATTTCGGACAGGCTTCTTCACCAATGCCCTCAATCCCAAGACCATGCTGTTCGTGGTAGCCACTTACAGTCAGGTCGTACAGGCGGGCAGTTCGATAATGACGAACTTTGCCTATGGCTTGTTCATGTCGTTCTCGCACTGGGTGTGGTTCAGCATCGTGGCGCTGTTCTTCTCGTCCGGGCCGCTGCGTCGGCGGATGCTGGAGAAACAACACGTTGTCGATCGGGTGATCGGCACCGCCCTCATAGGGTTGGCCGCGTGCCTGGTACTGCCGGGCCTTGGCAGTTGAGCCATTGCACCGCCCCCGCCGCGGCTATTTGTCCGGATGTGTGCGGTGCAATGGGCGTCAAACCGGCTGCAGCTTCTTCTCGAACACCACCACGCCATCCAGGTCACGCAGTTGCACGGTCATTTCCCCGCTCTGGCCTTCGATCTGTACTTCGCCGAAAAACTGGAAACCGGCGAACGGTGAGGTGTTCTGGGCCGGCGGTGCTTTCTGGAACACTACCTGTGGGCCAAAGGTGCCGTCCAACGGGTTGGGGCCGAAGCTGCCGGCGTTCAGTGGCCCGGCGACGAATTCCCAGAATGGTTCGAAGTCTTGGAAGGCGGCGCGGTCGGGGTGGTAGTGATGCGCGGCGCAGTAGTGCACGTCGGCAGTCAGCCAGACCGTATTGACCACGTTCTGCTGGCGCACGAAGCCGAGCAGCTCGGCGATCTCCAGCTCGCGCCCCTTGGCGGCCCCATCATCGCCATTGGCGATCGCCTCCCAGCGCCCGACCCCCGGGCTCATTTCTCCATCCGGGACACCCAAGCCGATGGGCATATCGGCGGCAATGACTTTCCATTGGGCCTGCGACCCTTTGAGCCCGGACTTCAGCCAGTCCAGTTGCGCCTGTCCAAGAAACGCCGTGCGGGCTTCGGGCTTGGCCGCCAGGTTGTCGTCGTTGCCACTGCGGTAGCTGCGCATGTCCAGGACGAATATGTCCAGCATCGGCCCATAGCTGAGCTTGCGGTAGATACGCCCGCCGTTGTCGGCGCGCTGCAGGCGCATGGGCGCGTACTCGAGCCATGCCTGACGCGCGTTGCCAACCAGATGACGGATGTCGCGGTTCTGGTAGCGCGCGTCGAGTTGCTTGCTGGGCGACCAGTTATTGGTCACCTCGTGGTCGTCCCATTGCCAGATCTGCGGCACCTCGGCATTGAAGCGCCGCACGTTTTCATCCATCAGGTTGTAGCGGTAGTTGCCGCGGTACTCGTCCAGAGTTTCCGCCACCTTGCTCTTGGCTTCGGTGGTGATGTTGCGCCATACGCGGCCATTCTCGGTGGTCACCGTGGCGGGCACCGGCCCGTCGGCGTAGATGGTATCGCCGCTGTGGATGAAGAAATCCGGCAAGCGCAGACGCATGGCTTCATAGATGCGCATGCCGCCGATGTCGGGGTTGATGCCGAAACCCTGGCCCACTGTGTCGCCGCTCCACACGAAGCGGATGTCGCGACGCTGCGAAGGCTCGCTGCGCAGATGGCCGAACCACGGCTCGCTGCTGACGCCGGTCTGCGCGTCTTCGAACTGCACGCGATAGAAGATCGCCTGGTCCACCGGCAGGCCGCTGAGTTCGACCCGCGCGGTGAAATCGCTGTCCGCGTCGGCCAGTGGCGACACCAGGCGGCGCGGGTTGGTGAACATGCTGCGCGTATCCCATTCCACCACCATGCGTGCCGGGCGGTCGCAGCGGCTCCAGACCATGGCCCTGTCGCCCATCAGGTCGCCGGACTGCACGCCGTCAGTCAGTTGTGGCCGGTCCTTGACCGAGGCGATCACCGCCGGCGCCAGCCCAGGCAGCAGAAAGCCTGCCCCCACGGCTTGGACGAGGCGACGGCGCTTGAGATCGAACATGGTCATGGCATAGCCCTTGGAAAGTGAAAGGGCTATGTAAGCGTGGGGATGTGACAGGGGCGTGTCAGCCAGGCACGATAACCTCGCTCGCCGAAGTTGCCTGCAGCGTGCGCAGACCTGTGAGTACGGCGGTCAGCATCAGCAGCCCGGCACCGATGGCAACGGCGAACCCGGCACGGGTACCGAAGTGGTCGATGACCATACCGGCGACTGCCCCACCCATCGCGATGCCGACACTGACCCCTGTGCTCAGCCAGGTCAGCCCTTCGGTGATCTTGCCGGGCGGCAGGATTTTCGTGCCGATGTTCATTACCACGATCAGCGTCGGTGCGAACGACATGCCGGTGATGAACAGCAATGCGGTGAGCCAGTACACGTTGGGCGCGAAGATCGGCAACGTCGTTGCCACGGCAGTGAAGACCGCGCCGATCAGCAGCTGAGTTTCGTATGCCAGCCCACTTCTCACTGTCCCGAACGTGATCCCGGCAACCATCGACCCTGCAGCGAACCCCGCCAGAATAAAGCTGGCGGCGGCTGGCCAGCCTTGTTCCTTGGCAAACGCCACTACCGCCACATCGACCGAGCCGCCGAGCAACCCCAGCGCCAGCATCGCCACCACGATGATCCGCAAGGCAGGAATGCGCAGCGGAGACGTGGATGGACCCTTGACCGCCGGCACCGGCGGCGGCTCGGTTTCATGCTGGCGCAGAAAGGCAACCACGCCCACGGCCAACAACACGGCGGCTACCAGCGGGCCGGCTTGTGGAAACAGACCGCTGCTCAAGGCGATGGATAGCGGTGGACCGACGATGAAGGTGAACTCCACCAGCACTGTATCCAGGGAGTACGCGGCGTGCAGTTGTGGTTTTCCGCGAAACAGGTAGGCCCAGCGTGCTCGGATCATTGCGCCGAAACTGGGGAGTACGCCCGCCAGGGCGGCCAGCACGAACAGCACCGGCAGCGGCGCATGCCAATGCACGGCGCCGATCAGGGCCAGAAGCATACCGATACTGAACGCCGCGACGGGCGCCAGCACCTTGCGCTGGCCGCGCTGATCCACCAGTTTCGAAATCATCGGCCCGAGTATGGCGCTGGTCAGGGTATAGGTGCCCGCCACTGCGCCTGCAACCCAATAGCGCCCGGTTTCATGCACGAGCATGGTGATGAGGCCCAGCCCGATCATGGTCTGTGGGAGCCGGGCCATGGAGCCCGCCAGTAACAGAGCCACGACGCCCGGGGTTGCGAAGAATGTACGGTAGGCATTACTCATGTGAAGGGCGGAACTCCTTGTTCGCGGGGGTGAATCGGGCAGGCAGCTATATAGCCAGTTGATCGGCCTTGATACCAAATGCTGCGGCAATCTTCTCACGAGTGAGCTTGCGTGGCTTGGCGGAGGTTTCCTGCTGAGCATAGGCCGACTGGGTGATTCCAAGGCGTTGAGAAACTTCCTCCTGAGTGAGATCCAGGTACTCACGCCACGCTTTGATCGCGGATGCACCATCAACCATACGACTCACGACTTCGTGGGGAGTCAGGCCGTTGCTCGCGTTGTGTTGCGCTACGTATTGGGCGTAGGGAATGACCACAAAGGCTGGCTTCCCGTCCGGGCCATTGATGACCTGAATTTCAGTAGGTGTGTTCATCGCGCTTCTTGACCTCTTGAATGCTGACAATCTCGATGGCACCGTCCCAGTCGAACAGGATGCGATAATTGCCAACGCGCAAACGGTAGCCGTAACCATGTGAAGTCAGCGCTTTCACATTTGTAACGTGTGGCATATTGGCGAGAAGTCCTGCTGCATCGCGAACCTGTTGCTGGTGCCGATGCTGAAGTTTCATGAGCTGTTTCACTGCTTTACGAGACCATCCAACCGAATTGACAGGCATTCTATAAGTCTTTTATAAGTAATATCCATAGATTTACTTATCAAGGACTTGTCCGCAACCTTCGCGTTGTGGCCGCATGTGTAGACCGATGAGAATCATATCGGGCGCTCAAGAAACAGAAGTCGTGCTGCCAATGCTGTCATCACGCTCGCAAAGCCATAATTGGCCCAGCGCCGAGGCATGCTGTTCAATCGTCCGCGCAGCGTTCCGGCACACAGTGCCAGCACACTGTGAAAAACCAGGGAGATCAGCAGAAGCAGCACACCTAGCATCACCAGTTGAACCGTCACACTGGCGTTGCCGACAGTGACGAATTGCGGCAGAAACACCATGAAGAACAGCAGGCCTTTGGGGTTCAGCAAGCTGTTGAGCGTGGCGCGAATGAAGATCTTGCGGATCGAACCGAGAGGGCGGGGTGCAGCGCTTTCGCCAGTCGGCGCCGTCAGCGCTTGCCAGGCCAGCCACAACAGATAGCACGCACCGGCCAGCCGCAACAGATCGAAGGCAGGCGCCCAACTCATGACGACAGCGCCCATGCCAGCGCTGACCAACAATGTCAGCAGCAAGTCGGCCAACGAGATCCCCAATGCCGCCGTCACCCCGGCCCGCCAACCGTGTGCCAGCGCGTGGCTGGTGACGAAGGCCATGTTGGGTCCGGGAACGACCAACAGGAGCATTGCGGCGATAACGAACAGGTAGAGGTTGGCTGCATCCGGCATGACGAACGCTCCTGTGGATTGAGTTCACAGGGTAGGCGCATCAAGCGAGCGGCGGGAGGTACAGTTCAAGAGAAGGTGGGGACAACAGTGGTCGGGGCGGGGCCTGTCGGGCGACGGATGGGTGCGGAAGTGGTAGCGATTGGGCTGGCGCCTTCGCGGCCACTTGCCGCCCCTGCAACGGGAGTGGGAGAAATCGCAGACGAAAAAAAAATGACCTTCGCGAAGGTCTTTTTTCTGATTTGGTGCCCCGAGGGAGACTCGAACTCCCACTCCTTTCGAAAACGGATTTTGAATCCGCCGCGTCTACCAATTCCGCCATCAGGGCTTACAGGCGGCGAAGTATAGAGACGGCGCGACCACTGGTCAATCAGCTTTCATGGTCAATTTTGCAGATTTTTGCTAGAATTTTCAGCCCTATACAGCCGAACCCTATCATGCGTGTCGCCGATTTCTCTTTCGAGCTTCCTGATTCCCTGATCGCTCGCCATCCGTTGGCGGAGCGCCATGGCAGCCGCCTGTTGGTCCTCGATGGGCCGTCCGGTGCGCTGGATCATCGTCAATTCACCGATCTGCCCGGTTTTCTCAGGCCGGGCGACCTGATGGTGTTCAACAATACCCGGGTGATTCCGGCACGGGTGTTTGGCCAGAAGGCGTCGGGGGGCAAGCTGGAGATTCTGGTCGAGCGCGTGCTGGACAGCCATCGCGTGCTGGCCCACGTGCGTTCCAGCAAGTCGCCCAAGCCGGGTTCGAAGATTTTGCTCGACGGTGGCGGCCAGGCCGAGATGGTCGCGCGGCATGATGCGCTGTTCGAGCTGCGCTTCAATGAAGAGGTGTTGCCACTGCTAGATCGGGTCGGGCACATGCCGTTGCCGCCCTACATCGACCGGCCTGACGAGAGCGCCGATCGCGAGCGCTATCAGACCGTGTACGCCGAGAAGGCTGGCGCGGTGGCGGCGCCGACGGCGGGGCTGCATTTCGACAAGGCGCTGCTGGCGCAGATCGAGGCGATAGGGGTCCAGACCGCCTTCGTGACGCTGCATGTCGGCGCCGGTACCTTCCAGCCGGTGCGGGTCGAGAAGCTTGAAGACCACCACATGCATAAAGAGTGGCTGGAGGTCAGCCAGGACGTGGTCGACGCGGTGCAGGCGTGCAAGGCCCGCGGTGGTCGAGTGGTGGCGGTAGGCACCACCAGCGTGCGCTCGCTGGAAAGCGCTGCGCGTGACGGCGTATTGAGGCCGTTCAGTGGCGATACCGACATCTTCATCTTTCCGGGGCGACCGTTCCATGTGGTCGATGCCCTGGTCACCAATTTCCATTTGCCGGAGTCCACGCTGCTGATGCTGGTCTCGGCGTTCGCGGGTTATCCCGAAGCCATGGCGGCCTATGCGGCAGCGGTGGCCAACGAGTACCGCTTCTTCAGTTACGGTGATGCCATGTTCATCACCCGCAATCCGGCGCCTCGCGGTCCCAGCGAAGCCGCGCCAGGGGATCAAGCATGAGTCGCACCTGTCGTATGTCGTTCGAATTGCTGGCCACCGATGGCAAGGCCCGTCGTGGCCGCCTGACCTTCCCGCGTGGCGTGGTGGAAACCCCGGCGTTCATGCCGGTGGGCACCTATGGCACGGTCAAGGGCATGTTGCCGCGCGACATCGAGGCGATCGGTGCGCAGATGATTCTGGGCAACACCTTCCACCTGTGGTTGCGCCCGGGCACTGCGGTGATCAAGGCGCACGGCGACCTGCACGATTTCATGCAGTGGAAAGGGCCGATTCTGACCGACTCCGGTGGGTTCCAGGTGTTCAGCCTGGGCGCCATGCGCAAGATCAAGGAGGAGGGCGTGTACTTCGCCTCCCCGGTGGATGGCTCCAAGGTGTTCATGGGGCCGGAAGAATCGATGCAGGTCCAGCGCGACCTGGGCTCGGACGTGGTGATGATTTTCGACGAGTGCACGCCTTACCCGGCCGACGAGCACACCGCGCGCACCTCCATGGAGCTGTCGCTGCGCTGGGCGCAACGGTCCAAGGACGCGCATGGCGAAAGCACCGCGGCGCTGTTCGGCATCGTTCAGGGCGGCATGCACGAGAACCTGCGCATGCGTTCGCTCGAAGGCCTGGACAAGATCGGTTTCGATGGCCTGGCCATCGGCGGCCTGTCGGTGGGCGAGCCCAAGCATGAAATGATCAAGGTGCTCGACTACCTGCCGGGCCTGATGCCGGCTGACAAACCTCGTTACCTTATGGGGGTAGGCAAACCCGAAGACTTGGTCGAGGGTGTGCGCCGCGGCGTCGACATGTTCGACTGCGTGATGCCGACGCGCAATGCGCGCAACGGGCATCTGTTCATCGACACGGGCGTGCTGAAGATCCGCAACGCGTTCCATCGCCACGATGATTCGCCGCTGGACCCTACCTGCGATTGCTATACCTGCCGCAACTTCTCGCGCGCTTATCTGCATCACCTGGACAAGTGTGGCGAAATGCTCGGTAGCATGTTGAATACCATCCACAATTTGCGTCATTACCAGCTGCTGATGGCTGGTTTGCGCGAGGCTATTCAACAGGGTACATTGGCCGCCTTTGTCGATGCCTTCTATGCCAAGCGCGGGCTGCCCGTGCCGCCCTTGGACTGACCGTTTTATAAAGACTTTAAGTCAATAACTTCTAAGTAACTGGAGCGTTGAATGAGCTTTTTGATCCCCGCCGCTTTCGCGGACGCCGCTGCACCGGCTGCTGGCCCTGCCGGCTCTGGCTTCGAGTGGATTTTCCTGGTCGGTTTCCTGGTCATCTTCTACATGATGATCTGGCGTCCGCAGGCCAAACGTGCCAAGGAACAGAAAAACCTGCTGGGCAACCTGCAGAAAGGTGACGAAGTGGTCACCAGTGGCGGCATCGCCGGCAAGATCAACAAGGTCACCGACGACTTCGTGGTCATCGAAGTGTCCGACACCGTCGAGCTGAAAATCCAAAAGGGCGCCATCGCCGCGACCCTGCCCAAAGGCACGCTCAAAGCGATCTAAGCTGCAGACTTTTACCCATGTCGGGGCGCGCAAGGCGCCCCGCGTCTTGAACGGGCGGCGTGATGCTGAACAAATACCCTCTGTGGAAATATGTACTGATCCTGGCGGTGCTGGCGATCGGTTTTATCTATTCCGCACCTAATCTCTATCCTGATGACGCGGCCATCCAGGTCAGCGGCGCGAGCACTTCGCTGCAGGTCAATCAGGCCGATCTGGATCGCGTCGGCACGGCGCTCAACGCCGCCGGCATCCAGGTCAAATCCGCAAGCCTGGCCGAAAACGGCAAAGGCGGCCTGCTGCGCCTGACCAAGGCTGAAGATCAGCTGCCGGCCAAGGACGTCGTGCGCAAGGCGCTGGGCGATGACTACGTGGTGGCCTTGAACCTGGCCCCCACCACGCCGCCGTGGTTGCGCAGCCTGGGTGCAAGTCCGATGAAGCTGGGGCTCGACCTCTCCGGTGGTGTGCACTTCCTGCTCGAAGTGGACATGGACAAGGCGCTCGACGCCCGCATGAAAGTCTACGAGGGTGAAGTCAAGACGCTGTTGCGCAAGGAGCGTGTTCGCTACCGCAGCCTGCCGCAGCAGGATGGCGCCATCCAGCTGGGCTTCAATGACACCGCCACCCGCGACCAGGCACAAGCCCTGATCCGCAAGACGTTCACCGATTTCGACCTGGTCGCCAGCGAGCGCAACGAACTGTCGGTGCTGCGCCTGTCCATGACCCAGGCCAAGGTCGCGGAAATCCGCGAATACTCGATCAAGCAGAACCTGACCACGGTGCGCAACCGGGTCAACGAGCTGGGCGTGGCCGAGCCGCTGGTTCAGCGCCAGGGTGCCAACCGTATCGTGGTCGAACTGCCGGGCGTGCAGGACACGGCCGAAGCCAAGCGCATCCTGGGCAAGACCGCCAACCTGGAATTCCGTCTCGGCGCAGGCCCGGATGACTCCAAGGCCACTACCGAAACCTTCGAGTTCCGCGAGGGCAACCGTCCTCCGGCCGCAGTCGAGCGTGGCTTGATCATCACCGGTGACCAGGTGACCGATGCCCAGGCCAGCTTCGACGAGCATGGCCAGCCCCAGGTGAACATCAAGCTCGATGGCCATGGCGGCGACCTGATGAGCCGCGCCACGCGCAGCAACGTCGGCCGCAGCATGGCAGTGATCTTCATCGAGCAACGGCCGACCACGCGCTACGTCAAGCAGACGGTCAACGGTGTCGAGAAGGACGTTGCGGTACAGACCTTCTCCGAAGAGAAGAAGATCATCAGCCTGGCGACCATCCAGTCGCCGCTGGGCAGCCAGTTCCGCATCACCGGCCTCAATGGCCAGGGCGAGTCTTCCGAGCTGGCCCTGCTGCTGCGCGCCGGTGGTCTGGCGGCGCCGATGTACTTCGCCGAAGAACGTACCATCGGTCCGAGCCTGGGTGCCGACAACATCACCAAGGGTATCGATGCGTCGCTGTGGGGCATGCTGTTCGTCTCGTTGTTCATCATCGCCATCTACCGCTTCTTCGGTGTGATCGCCACCGTGGCACTGGCCTTGAACATGGTCATGCTGCTGGCGCTGATGTCGTTGCTGGGCGCGACCCTGACCTTGCCGGGTATCGCCGGTATCGTATTGACGATGGGTATGGCGGTGGACGCCAACGTGCTGATCTTCTCGCGCATACGTGAAGAGATTGCCAATGGCATGAGCATCCAGCGCGCCATTCACGAAGGTTTCGACCGCGCCTATACCGCGATCATCGACGCCAACCTGACGACGCTGCTGGTCGGCGGCATTCTCTTCGCCATGGGCACCGGCCCGGTCAAGGGCTTCGCCGTCACCATGTCCCTCGGGATCTTTACCTCGATGTTCACGGCCATCATGGTGACCCGCGCGATGGTCAACCTGATCTACGGCGGTCGGGACTTCAAGAA
>Ga0265798_10004797_pt1 | contig 18490 bp, 17 predicted proteins | sample P3T30metagenome_FD_192430 | JGI IMG/M metagenome (GOLD analysis project Ga0265798, IMG submission 192430) | Plant litter microbial communities from East Loma Ridge, Irvine, California - P3 T30 | ecosystem: Environmental > Terrestrial > Plant litter > Unclassified | place: USA: California... | reverse complement strand
GTATTTGTTAAAGGTACGCACTACGTTAGGATTTTCCTGGCGACAAGGGCCACACCATGAAGCCCAAAGGTCAACCAGCAGGTATTTACCTCTAAATGACGACAATTTAACCGCAACGCCATTGGTATCGGCCATGGTGAAATCAGTAGCGGTAGCGCCAATGGCCACGTTTTTCATACCTGCCAATTGCGTAGCAAACTTTTTACCACTCTCGCTATCTTTTACCACAGGAGACAAAGCGGCAAACATAGGTGCGATTTCGGCATAATCAGTACTGTATGCCAGGTTACGGATGAGGTTTAAGCTGATGAATGATTTTGGATAAGTTTTTACGAACTTTTTACCGATCGCATCAGATAATTCATCTGCTTTTTTATCCATTGCATCAATCTCGGCTTTAAAATCAGCCGATTCGCGCTGCGTAGGAGTTGCGGCTTTACGCTTAGCGCTCATGGCTGCGTAAATATCGCTTACCGGTTTATTGGCTATTTTATAAGATTCGTTCTCCACGTTGGTTTGGGTACCACCAACCGTAGCGGTTTGCAAAGAATCTGCTGTATTTTTAACTGTAATTACACCCGGCTCCAGGTAGATCTCCTGGTAATCGCGGGCTTTGTTCATACCAGTGCCCGCCTTATTCATAATTAAATAGGCCTGGGTAGGAATGCTGGCAGCCTCACCTTTAAACTGGAATTCGCCATTTTTAATGGTTACCGAATCATCTATCGTTTTGCCGGCTTTGCGGTATTCCAGATAAGCCATTGCCGGGGCACTTACATTACCCACCTTTCCCTTAATGGTAAATGTACCGGATGATGCCGGGGCTTGCGCCAGGGCGGCCAAAGGCAGGGCGGCCAATAGCGTAAAAACTGCTTTTTTCATTTGTGTTGTGTATTGCTCCACTTAGGCGGATGTGTGTAATATATTAAATAGCGTACTCACAAATCTAACATTGTACTACCTTAAATACAACAGCTTACGAAGGTTTTATCATTATCATAAAAAATGCCCACTAAATTGGTAGACCATTGATGAACTTAATAATTTGTTAAACTTTCAACCAACTGCCGTTGGCGATTTTTTCTTTTGCTTACCCCAATTCCCTTAAAAAGTCATAAATTGCCACTTTACTAAAATACATTGGGCCATGAATACAGAAACCCTTGACATTAAGATAACTAAAGCCGCTCAATCTCGCCTGGCACAAACAGATTTTAGCCAGCTGGTGTTCGGCCATACTTTTACCGACCATATGCTGATAGCAGATTATGCCGATGGCGAATGGAAAAATTTTGAAATTGTGCCTTACGGCGAAATTGGCCTGAGCCCTGCCATTTCTTCTCTGCATTATGGACAAGCTTTTTTTGAGGGATTAAAAGCTTACAAGCATGAAGATGGCCAGGTATCCGTTTTTCGGCCGGATAAAAATGCGGCAAGGTTTAACAAATCGGCCCAGCGCCTTTGTATGCCCGAGCTGCCCGAAGATCTGTTTATTCAAAGCGTAGCTGCGTTGGTTGATGTAGAGCGCGACTGGATTCCTACCGCCGAAAACCATGCGTTGTATATACGTCCGTTTATGTTTGCTACCGACCCGTTTTTGGGTGTGGTACCTTCCAAAACGTATAAGTTTATGATACTTACCTGCCCGGTTGGCCCCTATTTTACCAAGCCCTTGCGTGTAAAGTTTGAAACCAAGTTTACCCGTGCGGCTGAAGGTGGTTTTGGCTATGCCAAAGCAGCCGGTAATTATGCAGGCGCTATGCTGCCCACCCGTCGTGCAGTGGAAGAAGGTTTTGACCAAATGATATGGACCGACGCCAAAGAGCATCTGTATGCCGAAGAAATGGGTGCGGCCAACGTGATGTTCTTTTTAGATGGCGTATTGGTTACGCCATCAACCCGCGATACTATTTTAGATGGCGTTACCCGCGATACCGTAATAGCAATGGCTAAAGACTGGGGTATTCCTGTTGAAGAACGTCGCGTTTCTATTGCAGAGATTGTAGAAGGTGCCAAAAATGGCAAATTGACTGATGCCTTTGGCGCCGGTACCGCTGCAACTATCGCCCCGGTAGGTTCGTTAAATTACGAAGGTGAAGAATACCCGCTGAGCGACCCTGCCACAAGAGAGTTTTCTAACCGGGTGTTTAATACCCTGAACGATATCCGTTACGGTCGTGCTGAAGATACGCACGGCTGGAATTATATAGTGTAAACCGTTAAGCCCTTAAAAGGGAATATGAAAATATAAAATGGCGCTTCTCCAAAAAGAAGCGCCATTTTATATTTGTAACAAGTTGTGTGGGCTATGACGTCTTAAATGATTTATGCTTATTTTAGGGAGTATAACTATCACTCGTATGGCTCAATCATCTGATCACCCTCGTCGTAAATTTATTAAGCAAACCGCTGTTGGAGGTTTGGCTACGCTATCTTTAACGGGTTTATCGGCCAAAGCCTCAACGCTGGCTGAATTGACCGACAGTAACGCCAATCCGTCTTTTGCGAAGAAGCCCGATTACCTGGTGCGCTCTGTACCCGAAAACATGGTATTTGGCTATTATGGTGCCGATGTGCCGCCTGTAGCCAGGGTTAAACCGAATATTGTGGTGGCTATTCAAACAATTAATACCACCGGCATTACCCGTACCGATCCTGAAGCTTTTTTTACGAAGAACAACTTCCCTATTGATGAACATGCACAAGATGTGATCAATATTGTAAAAAATGTAAAGCCCGACCCATCGGGTATACGCGGCCATATGCTAACCGGACCGGTTTACATTGAAGGTGCCGAACCTGGTGATACGCTTGAAGTACGCATTTTAGACGTAGAGCTAAGAAGCCAATACGGCGTAAACAGCGTTTGGAAGGGCGGCGGCGGACTGCCAGATGCCGTAACTACCGGCGAAACCTTTGTATATAAGTATGATGCTAAAAGAAAATATGCCTCCTGCATGGAGGGAGTACAAATACCTATTAAGCCATTTATGGGGGTAATGGCGCTATCTCCCCCGCCAGAAACCGGCCGGGTAAGCTCTATTCCTCCGGGAAATTATGGTGGGAATTTTGATATTAAGTATTTGACTAAAGGCACCACTCTATTTCTACCGGTATCAGTACCCGGCGGATTATTTACCACCGGCGATTGCCATGCCGCACAGGGTAGCGGCGAAGTAAGCGGTGTAGCCATTGAGGCTTCACTTACATTGGTTGCTCAATTTATCGTTCATAAAAATAAGCCGCTTAAAATGACACGGGCCGAAACGGCTACCCACTTTATTGCAATTGGCATAGACCCTGATTTGCGCGTGGCCATGAAAAATGCCATTAGCGAGGCTACCGACTTTTTACAGAAGGACTTAGGCTTTACCTTTAATCAGGCCTTATCTATTTGCAGCACAGGGGTCGATTTTATGGTAAGCCAGGTAGTTAACCGCACAGTGGGCGTGCACGCCATGATTCCTAAATCTATCTTCACGAATAAAAAGTTTGAATACTGGAGCTAATAAAAAAACAAGGGCTTTATTTAACATAAAGCCCTTGTTCTTTATTCAACTTTATCCTCTTTCATAGGCACCACCATTACCGGGACATCGGCATTACGCACCACTTCCTCGGCAACGCTGCCCATAAGCAATCTATCGAAACCGCTGCGCTTATGCGTGCCAATAATAATGAGATCGGCACCAAAGGTAGCGCTGCAGTTAATAATGCCATCCGCACTCGAACCATAATCGGTGTACTGCGTAACCTGCAAATTGGTTCCGTATTTAGCTACGATACGGTTTAGCAGACTATCGGCCGCTTGGTTTTGCGTTTCCATCAGTTCAACGCTGTTGATATCGGCCGCACCTTCAAAGGGCATTCCAAAGCCGGTATCGCTTATAGGAGTAACGGTGGCGGGTATAGGCTGCACTATGCTCACTATGCCAACCGATGCATTTAACTTACGAGCCAGCTCAAAGCCATATTGGGCGGCATGGTCGGCATACTTGCTTTCATCTATGCCTATCAGTATCTTGGTAATATCCATATCTTAAGGTTTTACGGTGTATTATAATAACAGTTGAAGCACAATATGTTTTTTAAAAGCCCGCAAAGCTTACCTGCTTATCGTTTTAATCCTGCAGCAACCCTACGGCATCTTTCTCCGTGCCCAAATAGCTCCAGCGTAAACCTGCAATGTATTTATTGAGCGCCTTTTTAATTTGATCGGGCGTAACGTTGTTAATCAGGTCGGGCATGCGTTCGGCATACATCCAGTCGCCTAAAATTTCGGCCGTACCCAAGTTGCCAGTTACCGCTTCCGAACTTTGTTGCTTCATGTAATTAGAAGTAATGTAGCCACTTTTCATATCGCGCAGGCCGGCCGGTGTTAAGGTCGAATTTTTGATACGATCGAGCGATGTAAGCATGATCTTAGCCGCTTCTTTAGGGTTCGTAGTGCTTACATACATCATGGCATAAGGCATTTGCTGCAATACAGAGTAAGCCCCTGGAGCGTAAGATAAATTGTATTTGGTACGCAGCTGCGAAAACAGGATACCGCTCAAACCATTGATGCCCATACGGAAAGGCACATAATCGGCACTGCTCATTACGGGAGCGTTCATTACTGCGTTTAAATAATTGGTAGCCATATCGCGCTTTTCGGCCAGTACTTTCTGCCCATCCCATTGGGGCGCTTTATAGACGGCAGGCTCATAAAGGGCGTCGGGTAAATTGGCAAATGCAGCTTTCACCTTTTGCTCCAACTGCTCCCGCGTAATTTTACCCGCTACTACCAAGAACATACGCTTCTTATTCAACAACCTGTAGTAATACGCTTTCAAAGCATCGGCATTTAAGGCTGATACGGATACCTCGGTGCCATCAGGATCATAGGCGTAAGGAGTACCTTCATAAGCACTTTTCAGGGCAAGTTTTTCAATCCGGTCATCGGGGTTGGTGGCGCTGCCGCTTATGGCGGCAAGTAGTTTGGCTTTAAGCAATTCTACTTCGCCGGCTTCAAACGTGGGTTCGGTAATTGCGCGCGAGAACAAATCCCAGCCCAGGTCGAAATATTTAGCCACACAATTCAGGCTGATGTTCCCATAATCATACGTTGACGAGCCGCCAATATTAATGTTGTAATTGTCGGCCATGTCTTTAAATGTATTGGCGCTATACTTTTTAACGCCGCATTCGGTAGTGGCTTTTAAGGCAAAGTTTTCTATACCTGCCTGGTTGGCGGGGTAATTGGTGTTGCCTCCGCGGTAGTACATACGCACGCTGATCACCTCTTTAACAGTGGGTTTAAATATAACTTTCAAGCCGTTCACCTCAAATGATGTAGTGGTTAAGGTACTTACGCTTTCAGTTTGAGCCAACGCCGGCAATATGCAGGCAGCCACTATAATAAGGGTAGCAATAATCTTTTTCATAAGCTTGAGTTAGTTAGATGCCACAAATTCGGCCGGTACTTGTGAACGCAATTGCGGGTTAACCAGCAAACCTGCACAGTAAGGTTTGTTTTTGATGTACTTACGCACATACTCCTGCAAATCGGCCCGGCTTACCTTTTTTAAATTTTCCTGGTACGTGGTAAAGTAATCTATAGAGGCCGATGCCCACCAAAAGGAAAGTACCTTTACAAAATCGGTAGTTACTTCGGCTTCCTCAGTTTGCCTGATGCCCAGTTTGAGTTTGGCGGTTTCAATTTGCTCGTTGCTTACATAATCATCCGTATCAAACAAAGCAATTTGCCTTTTTACCTCGGCCAGGCACTCGTTTATTTTGGATGGGTTGGGCACCACAAACAGGGTAATAGGCCCCGAGTGACTTAACGTTAAATAACCGATGTTGGCTTGCAATGCCAAACCCGATTGAACCAGCGACTGGCTCAGCCGAGATGAATTCTGATTCAGAATATAAGAGAACACGTCCGCCGCGTAGGTTGCAGGTATATCGGTGCGGGTATCGGGCCCTATCCAGTTTATTTCTAAAACCGGTACCTGGGTAAGGTTAGATACCACGTAAAAGTTGTCTACCTTTTGCAGCGGTTTAAACTCGGGCACCGGCCATTTTTGAAACGGATCAAAAGCCGAGGGCTGCCAGCTGCCATAAATAGAAGTTACCTGTTTAAATACATCGTCGTGTAATACATCGCCCGCTACGGTAAGCAGGCAATTGTTTGGGTAATAATATTTGTTCTTGATAGAATCCATGAGTGCCGGTTTGGCATTGCGGATGATATCGTGGTTACCAATAGGGTTTTTGCGGCTATACAGATCGCCCCAAAGGTGATGATCCATGGCTTCGCTCAGCGCATAGCCGGGACTCGACTCTTTACGCTGAAACTCTCCATCAACCACTATATTTTCCCGGGCCATTTCTTCGGCATTAAATTTAGGATAGCGAATGGCAGAGTTCATAAATTTTAACCCATCTTTCAAATTGTATTTGGGTAGGGTAAAAAAGTAGTCCACGTTCTCAAACGTGGTAGATCCGTTGAAATCTATCCCCAACTCACTTACGCGGTCCATAAATTCTTCCTGGCTTTTGTAGTCTTTATTGGCTTTAAAGAACATATGCTCATACAAGTGGCTTAAGCCGTTAAACGCGGGCGTTTCTGTATACGAGCCGTTTTTACTGGTGATCATGACGGTTGCCAGGGGTACGCTGTTATCTTCTATCACCAATACATCAAGCCCGTTTGGCAGCTTGCGCAAAAACATGTTGGCCGGTAGTTTACTTTGCGCCTGCAACCCGGTGGCCGCTAGCAAAAGTGTGGTAAAAAACAATAAAAGCTTTTTTATCATAAGGTTTAAATAAAGGCCTTAAGCTAAATAACTTAATTCATTAATAAAACCACATCGGGCAAAAACTGCAATTTAACCATTGGCTAATACCGTTCATCCATAATTGTATAAATAAGCCCGAATGTGCATTTAACTTAGTGTATGAAACCATTATTAGTACTTGTTGCCGTATTTGGCATAAGCTGCTTCACTGCCTTTATTACCCATAACGGTACAGTTAATTACAAGTTAAGCGGCTGTATTGCCATGGCTGCCATGATGGCTTTCACTTCAATAGCATATTTTGTGTACTGGCGCGGTATGGTGTTAATGCTGCCCCAATTTCTGCCGGGCAAAAAAGTTATTGTTTACCTTACGGGCGTTATTGAATTATTATTAGCCGCCGGATTACTTTTTTCGGATACCAAGGCTTTAAGCGGCATTTTACTTATCTTCTTTTTTATTGCCATACTGCCTGCCAACATTATAGATGCCCAAAAACATGTTAATATGGAAAAAGCAGATTACACCGGCCATGGCTTAGCTTATTTATGGTTTAGGATACCATTGCAACTGCTATTTATAGGTTGGGTCTACTGGTGCGCTTTGTAGCTTAGGCTTCGTTCGGCTTATCCCGATTGGATATCGTCACCGGGAAGTACCTAACCGTTATGTATAAATTAACTTTTTACCGCTTCTTTCACAAAGCTGCCACATCCCAAAGATATTTGAATAATTTAGCGCTCTCAAACAAGGGGGCTTATGTCGGTAGCTGTACTTACATTAATAGTTTTAGCGGGTTCGTACGTGGCCGGGCTGGTAGGCTCGTTAACGGGGCTTGGCGGTGGTGTGGTCATCATCCCCCTGCTTACCCTGCTGCTCAATGTGAATATACATTACGCTATTGGCGCATCACTTATCTCGGTTATTGCCACCTCTTCGGGTTCGGCTGCAGCTTATGTTAAAGAAGGTATTACCAACATACGCCTGGGCATGTTTCTTGAAATTGCCACTACCATAGGTGCTATGGCCGGTGCTATGCTGGCCCTGCATATTCAAACCAGCGTAATTGCGGTTATTTTCGGGTTGATCTTGATATTCTCGGCCTTCATGTCGTTAAAACCTAAAAAGGAACAAATTCATGAACCCAAAAGCCTGTGGGCCGAAAAACTGAAGCTCAACAGCAGCTATCCGGTCAACGACCAGACAGTTAGGTACGGTGTGCAAAATGTTGGCGGCGGTTTTTTAATGATGCTTTTTGCCGGCATCATTTCAGGGCTATTAGGCATAGGTTCGGGGGCTTTAAAGGTGGTAGCTATGGATGGCATTATGCGCATCCCCTTCAAGGTATCAACCACCACCAGCAATTTTATGATAGGTGTTACCGCAGCCGCAAGCGCCGTGGTGTATTTACAGCGTGGCTACATAGATCCCGGACTATCTATGCCGGTAGTAATTGGTGTATTATTAGGCGCGCTCACCGGTTCTAAAATACTGGTCAACTCGTCATCATCTAAAGGATTACGCTGGGTGTTTGCCATAATTGTCACCTTTTTAGCCGGACAAATGATCTATAACGGGTGGAATCACAGGATATGAATAAAATAAGGGATACTGACATTCAACAAATTATAGGCTGGGTATTACGCCTGGGCGTTATCATATCTATGACTATCGTTTTTATTGGCGGTTGCTTTTACTGGTACCGTCATAGCGGCGAAACTGCCAGTTACAGCAAGTTTGTTGGCGTGCCGCGTTTTGTGCACAGCGCCCCGGGCATCTGGAATGGTATACTTACGTTTCGAGGCCGGGCCATTATACAGGCCGGTATTATTTTGCTTATTGCTACGCCCATTATTAGGGTACTTTTCTCGATGCTTGGCTTTTTGCTGGAAAAGGATTGGTTGTATACCGGCATTAGTTTGCTGGTACTGGGAATTATTATAGCAAGTGCTTTGACGGGTAATGCCGGGTGAGCCCCTCCCAAACCTCCCCGGGAGGGAGGGCTTTTGAATAACAGGTTCTTAAAGTCCCCCTCCCGGGGGAGATTTAGAGGTGGCTACTTCCCTCACAGCTTTGGAAGAGGCTTTTTTTTATTTCCTTATATTTGCTTTCGAAATAACTTAGAATGAAACGAATACTTTATATATTAATCATCCTGTTAAGTTTTAACGAGACTTTTGCACAGGCTGCTGAACCAGCGGCTTACCGTTCGGCTTTGAATAAGTTTATGCTCTACTATAACCGTAACCAGGCCGATAGCGTGTTTGGCATGTTTGCACCCGAAGTAAAAACGCAAATGCCGCTGCAAAAAAATCGCGAAATGCTGGGGCAATTGCAAACGCAACTGGGTGGCTTGCAAAAGGCAACTTATCAAAATATGGAAAGTAGTATAGCTACTTACAAAGCAGATTTTCAGAAATCGAGTCTGGCTATGAAAATTAGCTTGAACCAGTCCGGTAAAATTAGCGGCTTGCTGTTCGATAATTGGAAAACCGAAGCCCAACCCGCTCCTGCCTCAACAGATCCTAACGCTGCAGAAACACCTTTTGAGCTAAAAACATTATCGGGCATCATACACGGTACCCTGGCTATGCCTGCGCAAGCTAACGGCAAAGTGCCGGTTGTTTTGATTATCCCGTCTTCGGGCGCAACCGACAAGGATGGTAACAAACCCAAACTAAATCAACGGCCAGACACCTATAAATTATTGGCCGCTGCATTAGCTAAAAACGGCATTGCCTCTTTACGTTACGATAAGCGACTGGTGGGCGAAACTGTAAACGCGGCCCGCGAGTCGAAACTGCGTTTTGATGATTATGTGGATGACGCTGTTGCCCTCACCACCCAATTACACGATGACCCCAAGTTTTCCAAAGTGATCATTATGGGCCATAGCGAAGGATCGCTGGTGGGGATGCTGGCCTCGGCCGGTCAGCCGGTTAACGGGTTTATTTCGGTAGAGGGCGAAAGCCAGACCGGAGATAAGATCATGACCGAGCAATTAAAATCTCAGCCGGAATACATCACCAAAGGATTTAAGACCATTACCGACAGTATGCGCCGGGGAAAAACTTATGACCAGGTAGACCCTGCCCTATTTAGCGTAGCCCGGGTAAGCATACAACCTTACCTCATGAGCTGGATGCGTTTTGACCCTACCAGGGAGATCAAAAAATTGAAGATACCGGTGCTGATCATCCAGGGCACTAACGATGTACAGGTAGCTGTTGCCGATGCCGAAAAATTAAAGAAAGCTAAATCCGACGCTAAACTGGTGACCATCCCCGGAATGAATTATGTGCTCAAGGAAGCGCCTGTTGCTATGGCTGCTAATATGGCTACCTATAACCAACCCGACCTGCCCATTAAACCGGAGCTTACCACCGCAGTGGTTGACTTTATCAAAAGTTTAAAATAACAAGCAAAACACATTATAAAAGGAACACCAAAAGGTGTTCTTTTTTGTTTCAAAATTCTTGCACCGGTGTAAATTTCAACTCTTAAAAAGAGGCAAATCACTTCGTTAAAATCCCTCAAAATCACGTTTCTACTTTTTTGAGGTTTTTTGTACTTTTTTGCATTTTCAGGAAACTTTGATGCGATTTTATGAAGTTTTCCAGCTGCCCAATAATCGCCTTAAAACAATGATCTCGGCCACATGGTAAGCCGTATGATCGGCTGCCTGCAAGGCTTCGCGCAGTAAGGTTTGGCCGTCGCCATGGGGTATGGGAGTGTATAAATCACCGGCTTTAACCAGCTCGATCAGCTCATTTAAATCATCTTTAATTTGCTTAATAGCTGTGTTCCAAGTGCCTTCGGTGACCGGTGCAGTTTCTTTGGGCCAGTATTCATCAGGCCATTTGGGCGATTGGTGGCTACCGTCTTTGCTAAACTCCAGCATGTCCCACTGCGCAATGCGGATGTGCTCTACCAGCTGCCATATACTGTAGGGTAAGCCATAAGGGCGCTCGCCACGGTGCTCCGGGGGGAGACCATTCAGCGCATCGTCGAGCTTTGCGTGGGCATTACCACCGTTCAAAAGGTGGGTTATTTCATCGGTAAGTATTTGGCTGTTATTAGGCATGATTGATTTGTTTTCACACACAACAGCTTAGGCACTGGTTAGTTGTAGATAATTATCATTTATGCGGGTAATTGCGTACGTTTATGGCTATAACATCAAGCAATTACACCCGTGATCAATAAGATATTATCAGCTATAGTTGTACTGGCACTTTTCCTTATCGCTTGTAAAAAAGATGGTGGCAGTGTAGGCGAAATGAACAAAGACGAGGCCGCCTTTAAAGGCTACACTAATCATTTTCTCGAAGCTTTTTGGAAACTTGACCCCGACCGCGCTACGCAAACCGGTTACCATCAGTATGATAGCGTGTTGCTTGTACCTACAGAATCGCAACGTCAGAAAATGATCAGCTTTGCTAAAGTGGAAACCGATTCGCTGCTGCACTATGATCCTAATACATTATCAGACAATAACAAGATAGATTACCAACTCATTCAAAGCGAGTTACAGGAAATGCAGTGGAACTTGCAAACCCTTAAAGCCTGGGAATGGAACCCTAATACTTATAATGTTGTTAGCACCTTTGCCTACATTTTAAACGAGCATTACGCTCCCTTAGATAAGCGCCTGCGTAACTTTTACGAGAAGATGAACAACATACCCGCCTATTATAAGGAAGCACAAAAGCAGATCAAAAACCCTGTGCCTGAGCTAACCAGCCTCACTATTGACCAGTTAAATGGTGGACTGAGCGTATTTGATAATAACTTTGCCGACTCGCTTAAGAAAAGCAAAATACCGGCAGCCACGCAAAAGCTCATGCTTGCACGTGCTAAATCATCGGTTGATGCTATTAAGGGTTTTACCACCTTTTTAACCAATATTAAAAGCGTCAAACCAAGGAGTTTCCGGTTGGGGCAGGACTTGTATCAGGATGAATTTAAATACCAAATACAGTCTGCTTTTACAGCGCAACAAGTGTTTAACGCTGCCACCGAACGCAAAAAGTTTTTGCACAGTGAAATGGGAAAGCTTAGTAAACAACTGTGGCCTAAATACTTTGGCAAACAGCCCATGCCTAAAGACTCGTTGGAAATGATCGGTAAAATGATAGACACCCTATCTACCAAACATGTAAAGCCCGAAGAGTTTCAAACTGCTATTGAAAAGCTCATACCCAAGTTGACAGAGTTTGTGAAAACTAAAAATTTGCTAACGCAGGATGCCAGCAAACCGCTGGTAGTACGCAAGGAACCTGCTTATATGGCCGGTGTGGCGGGTGCATCGGTAAGTTCGCCGGGACCATACGATAAGGGAGGAAATACTTACTTTAATGTGGGCAGTTTAGCTGGCTGGGCACCCGAGCGTGCAGAGAGCTACCTGCGCGAATACAATCAATACTTGTTGCAGATCTTATGCATCCACGAGGCCATACCGGGGCATTATACGCAGTTGGTTTACTCTAATAAAGCACCAAGCCTCATCAAATCGGTACTGCAAAATGGCGCCATGATTGAAGGCTGGGCCGTATTTAGCGAAGAATTAATGCTGGATGCTGGCTATGGCAATAACGAACCTGAAATGCGCCTGATGTGGTATAAATGGAACCTGCGCTCGGTGTATAATACTATACTGGACTACAGCGTGCACTGCAACAATATGAGTAAGGAACAGGCCATTAAACTACTCACCCGCGAAGCCTTTCAGCAACAGGCGGAAGCTGAGGGCAAGTGGAAGCGCGTGAGTGTGAGCAGTGTGCAACTCACCAGCTATTATACCGGCTATAAAGAGATAGTTGACCTGCGCCTATAAAAAGAAGATGGGCGACAAGTACTCGGTGAAGGAATTCAACGAGAAGTTCCTGAGTTATGGTAGTGCCCCGGTCAAGTTTATTAAGGAGCTAATGTTAGGCAAACCGAAAAACAAATAGGACGCTGCTAAGGGGGAATAGTGTTCACGGGGCGAAGTATCAATTTGTCGCTCAAAAATTCATAAAACTTCAAACAAGTACATTTTTCTTCATTTAAGCTGGTTTTTACAATTACTTAAAAGGAAATAAACTTATAAAAGTGTGGAAAAAGTGTTCACGCGTGAACACTTTTTGAACGGTTATGAACACTTCCGTGAACGATTCTCTGAAGTTCTGCAGGGAGCATCAAAACACAAAGGCCGGAACTTTATCCCGGCCTTTTACTTTATCTTATTACTTCATATATTTTTCGCGGATGGCTTTAAACTCCGAGCCTACCTTCCACTTAGGCCATAAGGTACTCGAATAGGCCAGCTTCTTACCAACCGTAAATAACAGCTGCAGATCTTGCAGGGTACCGCTTACATCCCAGGTGGCGGCATTGTACTCATCGCTGGGTTTGTGGTATACGTTGGTGGTAAAATCATCTTGCAGTTGGCGACCGTAGGCTTTGCCCTTGCCGGGAATGTCTATACCGGTTTCAATGTACAAAGCCGGGATACCTACCTTAGCAAAATTAAAGTGGTCTGACCGGAAATATAATCCTTTTGACGGGTCGGGCTCCGGTGCTACGTAGCGGCCCTGTTGTTTAGCGGCATCTTTCAGGTAATCTTCCAAATCCGATTGCCCGGCGCCTATCAACGATACATCCATCGTTTTACCGTAAGGGAACAGCATATCCATATTAATATCAGCTACCGTCTTTTCCTTGGGGAACACCGGGTTTTCGGCATAGTAGGCCGATCCCCATAAACCCTGCTCCTCTGCCGTTACCGAAAGAAACACAATGCTGCGCTCCGGTTTTGCTTTCATCGCTTTAAAACCTTTGGCCAGCGTTAGCAGGGCGGCAGTACCGGTGGCGTTATCGCCGGCACCATTATATATACTGTCGCCTTTGGCATCAGGCTTGCCAATACCCAAGTGGTCCCAGTGGGCAGAGTACACGATGCACTCATCCGGCTTTTTGCTGCCCGGAATAGTGGCTACCACATTGTTCGATTCTTTGTATTCGGTAGTTAATGTTAAGGAAGTACTTAACTTAAGCGGCAGAGCTTTGGCTTTAAAATCAGTGCGCAGTGCCTGCGCTAACATGGCTTTGTAATTGGTACCGGCAGCCTGCAAAATGCGTTCGGTAGCCGGCAGGGTTAACCAACCCTCAATAGCGCACTTATAGCTTTCGTGCCCGCGCGGGTCTAAATAAAGTTTGGTGGCTTTCCAGCTATTTTGTACCACGCCAAAGCCGTAAGCAGCGGGGCCGGTATCGTGTATTATTAAACAACCTTTAGCACCGTGACGGGCGGCTTCGTCGTATTTGTAAGTCCAGCGGCCATAATAGGTCATGGTTTTGCCTTTAAACTGACCTGCGTCGTAATACCCCGGATCGTTCACCAACACTACTACAATCTTACCTTTTACATCCAGTCCGGCGTAATCATCGTGGTTAAACTCAGGTGCGGTTATGCCAAAACCGGCAAATACCAGTTCTTCATTATCCAGGTTAACAGATGGCGTAGTACGGCGGGTCCATAACACATAATCTTTTAAACCTTCCAGTTCAAAAGTATTGTCAGAAGCAGCCATCGTCATTCGGGGGCTCGGGTTGGTGCTAATGGCCACCATGGGCACGGGTTGAAAATAACTGCCCTTGTTGCCCGGTTGAAGGCCCAATGCTTTAAACTGTTTCTCTAAATATTGTATGGTTTTGGTTTCGCCCGTAGTGAAAGGCATGCGGCCTCTAAAATCATCAGAAGCCAACGTTTTTACGTAATTGCTATAACTGGCAGCACTTAACGCACTGTTTTGAGCCGAGGCTGATAGTGCAGCACACAGCGTTAGTGCACTAAGCAGGGCTGAAATTTTTTTAGAGCGCATAAAAAAACAGTATATGGATAAATACACTGCCTAAATTATAAATTTTTAATAGATTATGGCCTCAACAATTGATGAATATATACCGCAAAACACAGCATATATCATCAAAATCGATTATTTACTTTCTTTTGAGTTAGCTTTAAGCATCACCCTGCCTTTTTTGGTCAAAGTATAAACCGGAACCTTTTCGGTCGTATTAATATCTATCAGATTGTATTTTTTCAGGTCTTGCAAGTCATCCTTACTTATACCGGCTGCTATTTGACTTTCGGCAATGGTTTTAAGTGCAGCAACTACTTCTTCATGTTTCATAGTACAAAAGTAGGCATTTTAGGTTGTTTGCTGGGTGGCTGCGTAATTAGGTAATGTAAATGCTAGTATGAGCTGGTCTAAGACTTGTGCGCTAACAAGATTTTAGACAAGCTCATACTGGGCAAGACTACTTATTTATTAAATAAGCAATATTATTTGCTTAAATACTCATGCAGATCATTTAAAGCCTTCTCCCACCCTTCCTGGTGAGGGTTGATAGATTCGTCGTCCAGAAAGTTCTCCTGCACTACTTTAAGCTTGCTACCTTCGCCGTCGGCAACAAACATTATAGTCAATTCATGCTCACTGGGCTTTACTATGCCTTCAGGTATGGTCCAGTTCCAACTATAGGCTAACCGCTCATTTTCTTTTACTTCGTGGTACTCGCCGGTAATTACCAATGCGGTTTTTCCGTCTTTTGATTCAAATTCGTACTTAAAACTGCCGCCCTCTTTAACATCGAGCTCTACGGTAGTTAGCTCATGTTCTGATGGATGCCACCATTGTTTTAAATCTTCGGGAGTGATCCAAGCCTTGTATAATTCAATTACGGGTACAGAAAAATCTTTTTCTGCACTTAACCTTGTTGCTGTATTTTCCATAATGTAAAATTATTTTCTTTTATCAATACATAATACATGCCAATAATACCTCGAAATCCCAATTAGGGCTTATAAACTTTATTTAGGTATTTTTGCATACTAACTACCAGCTACGAATAAATGGGTTATCCAAGCTTACAATCCTGCATTACCGACCTCGAAAAAAATGGCCATCTCCTGCGTATAAAAGAAGAAGTTGACCCTTATTTGCAAATGGCTGCCATACACCTGCGGGTGTTTGAAAACCAGGGACCGGCCATCTTATTTGAAAACGTGAAAGGCAGCAAGTTCCCGGCGGTGAGCAATTTGTTTGGTACGCTGGACAGGTCGCGTTTTGTTTTCAGAGATACATTGGATAAGATAAAAACACTGGTAGATTTAAAGACCGACCCCATGAAAGCGTTGAAACGGCCTTTTAGCTATGCCAACGTTGCCTTGACTGCCCTATCGGCCCTGCCCATGAAAACCGGCAAAAATGCACCTGTTAATTTCGGTCGCACGCAAATAAGCGCGCTGCCGCAAGTGGTAAACTGGCCTATGGATGGCGGTCCTTTTGTAACTATGCCACAGGTATATACCGAAGATGCCGACAAGCCGGGCATTATGAGCGCCAACCTGGGCATGTACCGCATTCAACTGGGTGGCAATGAGTATGTAATGGATCAGGAAATTGGATTGCACTACCAGCTACACAGGGGCATTGGCGTGCATCAAACTAAAGCCAACGCTAAAGGGCAGCCCTTAAAAGTGAGCATTTTTGTAGGCGGTCCCCCATCACATCCTGTTGCCGCGGTAATGCCCCTGCCCGAAGGCCTGTCTGAAATGACTTTTGCCGGTGCATTGGGTAACCGCCGGTTTCGTTATTTTTATGATGCGGAAGGCTTTTGCATATCGGCCGATGCCGATTTTGTAATTACGGGAACCGTAATGCCGCACGAAAATAAGCCCGAAGGCCCATTTGGCGACCATTTAGGTTATTACAGTTTACAGCACCCTTTCCCGCTCATGAAGGTGCATAACGTGTATCACCGTAAAGATGCCGTATGGTCGTTCACGGTGGTAGGCCGCCCCCCACAGGAAGATACGAGCTTTGGGGCGTTGATCCACGAAATCACAGGCTCGGCCCTGCCGTCAGAAATACCTGGTTTACACGCCGTGAATGCGGTGGATGCGGCCGGCGTACACCCTCTATTGTTTGCCATTGGCAGCGAGCGTTACACGCCTTATTTGAAAGAACGCCGCCCGCAGGAAATATTAACCATTGCCAACCATATCTTAGGGAAGAACCAGTTGAGCCTGGCCAAATACCTTTTTATTGCGGCGAAGGAAGACAACCCGGCCTTGAACGTTAATAACATCGAAGCGTTCTTAAAACATGTACTCGTGTTGACTTAACCCGCGACATGCACTTTTATACCCGCACCACTATAGATACGCTGGATTACAGCGGCAGCGGATTAAACAGCGGGAGCAAGGTGGCAGTGGCCGTAGCAGGCGAAAAGAAACGGGAGTTATGGACGGAGTTACCGGCCGACTTTAGCTTACCCCGCCCGTTTAACATTTTCAAGATGGCGATGCCGGGTGTGCTGGCTGTTGAAATTCCGCAGTTTATTCATGAGGATGATATTGCCGATGCATTAGGTATGCTCGACGATTATGTGAAAGATACCGACCTCACCGGACTGCCCTTGATGGTATTATGTGATAATGTAGGCTTTACCGCACAAACTATAAACAACCTGGTTTGGGTAACCTTTACCCGCAGCAATCCATCGCACGATATTTACGGCATCCGCAGCTTTACCGAGCATAAGCACTGGGGTTGCCACGGCCCGCTCATTATTAACGCCCGTAAAAAGCCGCATCATGCACCTGAGCTGGTGAAAGACCCACCGGTGGAGAAATTGGTGGATAAGATGGGGGAAAAAGGTGGTAGCTTGTATGGGGTGATATAATCCGTTGTCAGTCTGAGCCTGTCGAAGACTTAGCAAAGCGACAAATGCTTGGACAAGCTCAGCATGACAGACTCTCTCTATAATGCTCGTTCAAGGGCACTCTTAATGCCTGTCAGTCTGAGCCTGTCGAAGACTTAGCAGATCGGCAATGCTTCGACAAGCTCAGCATGACCAACCCTTCTCTATAACGCTCGTTAAGGGCACTCTTTAACGCCTGTCAAAGACTTAGCAAAGTGGCGAATGCTAAGTTTATACTTTAAAGTTAGTCTGTGCCCTGTTAGGATTGGGATGTACTTTGTCGTACGACAGTGGATGTCACTTTTCTTTTATACAAAAGAAAAGTAACCAAAAGAAACTTAGCGAAGCGATCTCATGAACACCAAAAACAAACACTTGTGAATAAACTTGCGGCTACGTTTATTTGCTACGAGAGTTAGTGCTTTTTATTAGGGCTTGTGCTACCGCAAAACACTGATGCCGCAGGGGAAGAAATTTGGGTAGTGCTTAAACCTATTCCATATCTTCTACTGTGGATTGGCTGTTAAGCAAAAACGTCATTGCGAGGTACGAAGCAATCTCTGCACGATAGGGAACCGCTTGTTAGTCTACGCAGGAATTGTTTCGTGCATCGAAATGACGCGCGGAACTAAAGCATTAAAAGTAAAAAGCCGATTCATGTGAACCGGCTTTCCATATATTATTCTTCTTTCTTCTTCTCTTTAACAATTACAAACACATCCTCGTTTGCCTTTTTCATGAGATACCTCTCGCGGGCAAATTTTTCGAGCTTTTGCGGATTGGAGGTTAATTCGTCCAGCTCTTTGCTTACCTGGGCGGTTTCTTTGGTGTAGAAGTCGCGCTCCTGTTCCAACTTACTCAACTGCTTACGTTGTTCGTATTGGCTGTACAGGTCGTTCTTATCAAAAAAAAGCATCCAAACTATAAATACTACAGTAACCAGGAAAAACTTA
>Ga0265798_10004796_pt1 | contig 18493 bp, 18 predicted proteins | sample P3T30metagenome_FD_192430 | JGI IMG/M metagenome (GOLD analysis project Ga0265798, IMG submission 192430) | Plant litter microbial communities from East Loma Ridge, Irvine, California - P3 T30 | ecosystem: Environmental > Terrestrial > Plant litter > Unclassified | place: USA: California... | reverse complement strand
TCTTGCCGGCCTTTTGTTTTTCGAGCAGCTTTTTCTTGCGGCTGATGTCGCCGCCGTAGCACTTGGCCAGCACGTTCTTGCGCAGCGCCTTGACGTTCTCGCGCGAGATGATGGTGGCGCCGATCGCCGCCTGGATCGCCACGTCGAACATCTGGCGCGGGATCAGTTCGCGCATCTTGGCCGCCACCTGGCGTCCGCGGTACGGCGCGTTGGCGCGGTGCACGATGATCGCCAGCGCATCGACCTTCTCGCTGTTGATCAGCATGTCGACCTTGACGACGTCGGCGGCGCGGTTTTCCTTGAACTCGTAGTCCATCGAGGCATAGCCGCGCGACGTCGACTTCAGGCGGTCGAAGAAATCGAGCACGATCTCGGCCATCGGGATCTCGTAGTGCAGCTTGACCTGGCGGCCGTGGTAGGCCATGTCCATCTGCACGCCGCGCTTGCCGTTACACAGGGTCATCACGGCGCCCACGTATTCCTGCGGCATGTACAGGTTGACGTCGACGATCGGCTCGCGCACTTCGTTGATCTTCGACGGTTCCGGCATCTTGGACGGATTGTCGACGCGGATGATCGAGCCGTCGCGCATCTCGACCTCGTACACCACGGTCGGCGCCGTGGTGATCAGGTCCATGTCGAATTCGCGCTCCAGGCGCTCCTGCACGATTTCCATGTGCAGCAGGCCCAGGAAGCCGCAGCGGAAGCCGAAGCCCAGCGCCTGCGAGACTTCCGGCTCGTACATCAGGGCGGCGTCGTTCAGCTTCAGCTTTTCGAGCGAGTCGCGCAGCGCGTCGTACTGGTTCGCTTCCACCGGGAACAGGCCGGCGAACACCTGCGGCTGGACTTCCTTGAAGCCGGGCAGCGGGCTCGGGGCCGGCTTGTTGGCCAGGGTAACGGTATCGCCCACCTTGGCGGCGGTCAGTTCCTTGATGCCGGCGATGATGAAGCCCACCTGCCCGGCCGACAGCTCCGGCAGCGAGACCGAGCGCGGCGTGAAGACGCCGATGTTCTCGACCAGGTTCACCGATTCGGTCGCCATGAGCAGGATCTTGTCCTTCGGACGCAGGGTGCCGTTGACCACGCGCACCAGCATCACCACGCCCACGTAGGGGTCGTACCAGGAGTCGACGATCAGGGCCTGCAGCGGCGCGTCCGGATCGCCCTGCGGCGCCGGGACCTTGGCGATCAGGGTTTCCAGCACGTCTTCGACGCCCAGGCCGGTCTTGGCCGAGCACACGGTGGCGTCGGAGGCGTCGATGCCGATGACGTCCTCGATTTCCTTCTTGGCGTTTTCCGGGTCGGCGTGCGGCAGGTCGATCTTGTTCAGGATCGGCACGACTTCGACGCCGAGGTCCAGCGCCGTGTAGCAGTTGGCGACGGTCTGGGCTTCCACGCCCTGGCTCGCATCGACCACCAGCAGCGCGCCTTCGCAGGCCGACAGCGAGCGCGAGACTTCATAGCTGAAGTCGACGTGGCCGGGGGTGTCGATCAGGTTCAGGTTGTAGACCTGGCCGTCGCGCGCCTTGTACTGCAGCGCCGCGGTCTGGGCCTTGATGGTGATGCCGCGCTCGCGCTCCAGGTCCATCGAGTCGAGCACCTGCGCGTCCATCTCACGTTCCGACAGGCCGCCGCACAACTGGATGATGCGGTCGGCCAGCGTCGATTTACCGTGATCGATGTGGGCGATGATGGAAAAATTACGTATGTTTTTCATTAACAAAACTCAAAACCAATAAGAGCGGCACGCGGCCAGGCCGGCACGGAAGGGTTCTCCGGGCCGGCGGAATACGAAAAAAGCGCCCGGTCGGGGATGCGTGCATCCCGGACGAGCGCCTTGTCAGGCTGCCCCGCGGATCCTGTCGACCAGGTCCGGCGCTGCTTCCTGATGCGATTACGGGCATTGCAGCGGGCAAGAAATCTTCCAAGCCGTGCATTTTACCGGATTTCGAGTCAGAAAGCCCGGTTTTGGGGAATGGGCTGGGGGAATAGGCTGGGGAAATCCACTTCCTCGTTCCTGCGAAGGCAGGAAGCCAAGTTTGCAGGCGCTACCGGAAAGCATGCAACTCGCGCCCCTGCCTTCGCAGGGGCGACGTGCCGTCGATTCAGGCCGCCAGGGCCTCGGCGAGATAAGCCTGCAAAGCCGCCTCGTCGAGGAAGTAATGGCAGATCTCCCGGCCGCCGGGCACGCCCGCCAGCACCGGCACCAGCTCGTCGTAGCGCGCCAGCAGGGCCGGGTCGGCGTCGACGTCGACCACCTCGACCGTGAAGGCCAGGCCCGCGCGCGCCATGAAGGCGCGCAGGGCTTCCAGCATGTCCTCGCACAGGTGGCACCAGCTGCGCGAGTACAGTGTCAAACGCAGCGCCTGCGTCACGGGCGCGGCTTGATGACCAGGTACTGGGAAGCGTTATCGCGCCGCACCAGCAAGGCCACCGGCTTCTTCGGATCGAGCTTGCCGGCCAGGGTGTTGAACTGGGCCGCCGAGGTGACTTGCACATTGTTGATCTGCAGGATCAGATCGCCCTGGCGGATGCCGGTGGTGGCCGCGCGCCCTTCGGCGAACTCGACCAGCACGCCGGACTCGATGTTCAGCTCGCGCCGCTGGACCGGGGTCAGGTCCGAGACGTGCAGGCCGAGCGCGTTCAAGGCCTGTTCCGGGCTCTGCTTCTTGGGCGTCTTGCGCGCGCCGGCCGGCTGTTCTTCCTTCAGTTCCTCGATGGTCACCGGCAGTTCGACCTGGGCGCCGCGGCGCCAGACGGTGATGCCGGCGCGGCTGCCGACCGCGGTGGCGCCGACCTGGCGCGGCAGGTCGCTGCTCTTCTCGATATCCTTGCCGTTGAATTTCAGGATGATGTCGCCGACCTTGACGCCGGCCTTCTCGGCCGGTCCGCCCGGCTCGACCATCGCCACCTCGGCGCCGCGCGCGCGGCCCAGGCCCAGCGATTCGGCGACGTCGCGCGTGACTTCGCTGATCTGCACGCCCAGGCGCCCGCGCGTGACCTTGCCGGTCTTCTTGATCTGGTCGGACACCCGCATCACTTCGTCGATCGGCACCGCGAAGGAGATGCCGTTATAGGCGCCGGACAGGGTCGCGATCTGCGAGTTGATGCCGATGACTTCGCCGCGCATATTGATCAGCGGACCGCCCGAGTTGCCGGGATTGACCGCGACGTCGCTCTGGATCAGCGGCAGGTATTCGCCGGTGTCGCGCGACTTGGCCGAGATGATGCCGGCGGTGACGGTGTTTTCGAGGTTGAAGGGCGAGCCGATCGCGATCACCCATTCGCCGGCGCGGATGCGGTTGGAGTCGCCGATGCGCACGCTGGGCAGGTTGCGCGCCTCGACCTGCAGCAGGGCGACGTCGGTGCGGCGGTCGGCGCCCAGCACCTTGGCCTTGAATTCGCGGCGGTCGGTGAGCGTGACCGTGACTTCGTCGGCGCCTTCGACCACGTGGGCATTGGTCAGCACGAAGCCGTCGTCGGAAATGATGAAGCCCGAGCCGACGCCGCGCTGCACCTCCTGCTCCTCCTGCTGCGGCATCCCGCGGCGGCCGCGCGGCGCCATCTGGCCGCCGAAGAAGCGGCGCAGGAATTCCTGCATTTCCTCGTCGCCTGCACCCTGGCCCTGGCCCAGGCGCACGCGCTCGGTGGTGCGGATATTGACCACGGCCGGGCCGACCTTGTCGACCAGGTCGGAGAAATCGGGCAGGCCGGTGACGGCCGCGGCCTGGACCGGGGTGGCCGCCAGGGCCGTGGAGGAAGACATCAGGCTGGCGCCCGCCACGAAGAGGGCGGACAGGATCGCGCTACCGGTTTTGCTTGTCATAGTTTCAAAGTAAAAGGGGTATGGTGATCGTATGGTATGACAAAAAATCCATATTGTCGCGTTGGCACGAATCTTGGCATGAAGCGTTGGCGGCGGTGCGGCGGGTATCGCGGATGCGGCAGCGGCAGCGGGAAGGCGGGTCGTCCGGCTGCCGCGCCCTGCCGGCATGGCGCCGGACGCGTGCTGCTAGCGCGGCCCGGCTTCGATGACCGGCGCGTCGGCCGCTTGCGACGCGGCCGCGCTGCGCCTGGGCGCCAGCGGCTCGTCGGCCAGCCTGGCGGCCAGCCTTGCGGCGAACCCGGGCGACAGTTCGGGCGTGGCCTGGGCGCGCAGGATGTCGCCGATGCGGTGGTAGGCGGCCCAGGCGTCCTCGCCCTCGGGATTGCCGAGCGCGGCCATGGCCAGCTCGAGATCCCCGTCCGGAACGGCGTCGTCCATCAGGGAAGAGATGAGTTCGCGGTTTTTCTTGTTGGTGTCCATCGGCTCCATCACGTCGGTGCGTGATCCTTTTCTGCATTGTCGAACTTCACTACCGACGCTTGTCCGCCGAGATATCGAGCAGGGGCCGCAATTTCTCGGCGATGACTTCGCGCGCCCGGAAAATCCGGCTTCGAACCGTACCGATGGGACACGCCATCACTTCGGAGATTTCTTCGTAGCTCAAGCCGTCTATTTCACGCAGGACAATTGCGGTCCGCAGTTCCAGCGGCAGCGCCTCCATCGCCGCGTTGACCGTATAGGCGATCTGCTTGCTCGCCAAAACAGACTCTGGCGTATTAATGTCGCGCAGACTGTCCGCGTCGTCAAATCCTTCCGCACGTTCGGCATCGGTTTCGGTCGACGTCGGCGCCCGCCTGCCCTGCGTGACGAGATAGTTCTTTGCCGTATTGATGCCGATCCGATACAGCCAGGTATAGAACGCGGAGTCGCCGCGGAAGTGGCGCAGCGCCCGGAACGCCTTGATGAAGGTCTCCTGCACCACGTCCTCCGCTTCGGCCGGATCGTGCACGAGGCGCGACACGAGGCGCATCAGGCGGCGCTGGTATTTGGCGACCAGCAGGTCGAATGCCCGGCGGTCGCCAGCCTGTACGCGTTCGACCAGCAATTGATCACATTCGCGTTCGGTTGTCACAGAACATGCCCCGTTGGCTGCGCCAGCGTCTTTGCTAAGAGTTGGCCCGCTGCAGTAAGTTCATCGTAGTATTCCGCTTTCGTCCGTCTCCGTGCGCCGCCCCGCCACCGCCAGCGCGACCGCCAGTGCGCGCCAGGTGGCGGGGTCGACGCTGTCGCGCCAGACATGGATGAACTGCGGCGCCGCCTGCCCCTGCCCTTGCTCCTGCCCCGCCGCGGGCGCCCCGACCGCCCGATAGCGCAGCAGCATCAACGGCGGCCACATGACCGAACCCGGCAGCAGCATCGCTGCTACTGCTGCGCGTTCCGGCCCGACCACTCCTTGTTGTACAGTTACGCGTAGCTCGCCGGTTCCAGAAATATCAATCCGGTGCGTCTTTGGGCGGCGCGCCGCGACGGCGAGCAGCAGCGCGCCGGCGCCGCCCTGCAGCAGTGCCGCCGGCGCTGCGCCGAGGTAGCGCGCAGGACCCGCCAGGCCCACGGCGGCGGCGGCCGCCAGCAGCGCCAGGCCCGCGCACACGAGCAGCAGGCGCAAGGCGCGCGAAGGCTTGACGAGCGCGGAGACGGCGATCGACATGGATGTACCCGGTAGTACACAGCGCTGGAAGCGGACCCGACAGAGCCCAGAAAGAAAAACGCCCATTCCTTTGACAGGAATGGGCGTCTGTTAGTTCAGACTAAAAGTCCGGACCATCAAATTTTCGCGAACACGAGGGTGCCGTTGGTGCCGCCGAAGCCGAACGAGTTCTTCACCGCATAATCGATCTTCATGTCGCGCGCCGTGTTGGCGCAGAAGTCCAGGTCACATTCCGCATCCTGGTTGAAGATATTGATCGTCGGCGGCGAGACCTGGTTGTGGATCGCCAGCACGGTGAACACCGATTCCAGGCCGCCTGCGCCGCCCAGCAAGTGGCCGGTCATCGACTTGGTCGAGTTGACCACCAGCTTGCCGGCATGGTCGCCGAAGGTGCGCTTGATGCCCTTCACTTCCGCCACGTCGCCCACCGGGGTCGAGGTGCCGTGCGCATTCACGTACGACACCTGGTCGGGGTTGATGCCGGCGTACTGCATGGCCGTGACCATGCAGCGCGAAGCGCCACTGCCGTCTTCCAGCGGTGCGGTGATGTGGTTGGCGTCCGCACTCATGCCGAAGCCGACGACTTCCGCATAGATCTTCGCGCCGCGCGCCTTGGCATGTTCGTACTCTTCGAGCACCATCACGCCGGCGCCCTCGCCCAGCACGAAGCCGTCGCGGTCGCGGTCCCAGGGACGCGAAGCCGTGGCCGGATCGTCATTGCGCGACGACAGTGCGCGTGCCGAGGCGAAGCCGCCCAGGCCCAGCGGCGATACGGTCGATTCGGCGCCGCCCGCGATCATCACGTCGGCGTCGCCGTATTCGATCAGGCGCGCAGCCGAACCGATACAGTGCAAGCCGGTGGTGCAGGCAGTGACGATGGCCAGGTTCGGACCGCGCAGGCCGAACTTGATCGACAGGTCGCCCGAGATCATGTTGATGATCGAGGCCGGGACGAAGAACGGCGAAATGCGGCGCGGACCGCGGCTGTCGTATTCCGCCTTGGTCTCTTCGATCATCGGCAGACCGCCGATGCCGGAGCCGATCATCACACCGATGCGATCGGCGTTTTCTTCGGAAACGACGATGCCGCAATCCTGCAGGGCCTGGATGCCCGCGGCCATGCCGTAATGGATGAAGCTATCCATATGGCGGCCTTCCTTGCCGGGCAGGTATTCCTCGACGTTGAAATTTTTCACCTCACCCGCGAAGCGGGTCGAGAACGACGTAGCGTCGAACTTGGTGATGTTGGCAATGCCCGACTTGCCCGCCAGTGCTGCTTCCCACGTGTCGGCAATGGTATTGCCGATCGGGGAGATGCAACCCAGGCCGGTAACGACGACACGACGGTTGCGTGAACTCAAGCGTTTCTCCTGAAGTCCTGAAAACTTAGGCCTTGACGTGCGCCTGGGCGTACTCGATGGCCTGGCGAACGGTGGTGATCTTTTCAGCCTGCTCGTCCGGGATTTCCATTTCGAATTCGTCTTCCAGTGCCATCACCAGCTCGACGGTGTCGAGGGAGTCTGCGCCGAGGTCGTCAACGAACGAGGAATCGATTTTGATGTCGGCTTCTGCAACACCCAGTTGCTCAGCGACGATTTTTTTAACGCGTTGTTCGATATCCGACATGTTATGGCTCCATTAGGTATGTGTTGCGGAAAGTGCGCGCATTTTATCAGGGTTTGCGCGTTGAAAAACTATTTTCAGCGTGTGACGTTAAATAGGGTGAAACTACTGCGAACTGCCGAGATTTCTTTATAAAACGTGCCGGCAGCCCCCTTTGGAACGGCCGGCGCGCCACTCAGTTCATGTACATTCCGCCGTTCACGTGCAGCTCGGTGCCGGTGATGTAGGCCGCCTGCGGACCGGCCAGGAAAGCCACCGCGTGGGCGATGTCTTCCGGCTGGCCCAGGCGGCCCAGCGGGATCTGCGTCAGCAGCGCTTCGTGCTGGCCTTCGCCCAGTCCCTTGGTCATGTCGGTGTCGATGAAGCCCGGCGCCACGCAGTTCACGGTGATGTTGCGGCTGCCGATCTCGCGCGCCAGCGCGCGGGTCATGCCGGCCACACCGGCCTTCGCGGCCGCGTAGTTCATCTGGCCCGGATTGCCGGCCGCGCCGACCACCGAAGTGATGTTGATGATGCGGCCGGCGCGGGCCTTCATCATGCCGCGCAGCACGGCGCGCGACAGGCGGCCGACGGCGCTGAGGTTCGTCGCGATGACGCTGTCCCACTCCTCGTCCTTCATGCGCATCGCCAGCTGGTCCTGGGTGATGCCGGCATTGTTGACGAGGATGCCGATGGCGCCGACGTCCTTGCCGACGGCGTCGACGATGGCCGCGCACTGGGCGGCGTCGGTAACGTTCAGCACCATGCCCTTGCCGCCGAATTCGGCGAGGTATTCGCCGATCGCCGCGGCGCCGCTTTCGGTGGTGGCGGTGCCGACCACTTTCGCGCCCTGGCGCGCCAGCTCGAGGGCGATGGCCTTGCCGATGCCGCGCGAGGCGCCGGTGACGAGGGCAACTTGGTTTTGCAGGTTCATGCTGTTCCTTCTTTTATCTTGTTAAGCCTTGATCGCGGCCAGCACGCGCTCCAGCGATGCCTGGTCGACCAGGGCTTCGCCGACCAGCACCGGATCGATGCGCTTGGCCATGCCGACCAGGGTCTTGCTCGGCGCGCATTCGATGACCTGGGTCACGCCTTCCGCCGCCATCTTCTGCATGGTCTCGACCCAGCGCACGGGGCCCGCGGCCTGGCGCACCAGCGCGTCCTTGATCGCGGCCGGATCGTTCAGGATAGCCACGTCGACGTTGTTGATCAAGCCGATCCGGGGCGCCTTGAAGTCCAGCTGCGCCATATAGGTACGCAAACGGTCCGATGCCGGATTCAGCAGCGAAGAGTGGAAAGGCGCCGACACCGCCAGCTTCATGGCGCGCTTGGCGCCCTTGGCCTTGGCGATCTCGCAGGCGCGCTCGACCGCGGCGGTATGGCCGGCGATCACGATCTGGGTCGGCTCGTTGAAGTTCACCGCTTCCACCACCTCGCCCTGGGCGGCCTCCGCGCAGACGGCTTGCACGTCCGCGGCCGCCAGGCCCAGGATCACGGCCATGCCGCCCTGCCCGACCGGCACCGCGTCCTGCATCGATTGCGCGCGGAAGCGCACCAGCGGCACGGCGTCCTTGAAGTCGATCACACCCGCGGCCACCAGGGCCGAATACTCGCCCAGGCTGTGCCCGGCGACCAGGGCCGGCGCCGGACCGCCGGCGGCGATCCAGGCGCGGTACACGGCCACGGCCGCGGTCAGCATCACCGGCTGGGTGTTGGTGGTCAGGTCCAGCTCTTCCTTCGGGCCTTCGGCGATCAGCTTGCCGAGGTCCTGGCCCAGCGCCTCCGAAGCCTCGGCCACGGTCTGCTCGACCACCGGGTTGCCGGCGAAGCCGTTCAACATGCCGACGGCCTGGGCGCCCTGGCCCGTAAACAGGAATGCGAATTTACTCATGTCAGGATCCTTCTTGTTCTTCTGCTTTGTGTCTTACATGCGCGCCAGCACGGCGCCCCAGGTGAAACCGCCGCCCACGCCTTCCATCATCACGTTCTGGCCGGGCTTGATGCGGCCGTCGCGCACCGCCTGGTCGAGCGCCAGCGGGATCGAGGCGGCCGAGGTGTTGCCGTGCTCGTCGACGGTGACGACCATCTTTTCCAGCGGCAGGCCGAGCTTTTTCGCGGTGCCGCTCATGATGCGCAGGTTGGCCTGGTGCGGGATCAGCCAGTCGATCTCGGTGGCCTGCATGCCGGCCGCCTCGAGCGCCTCGTTGGCCACCTTTTCCAGCACCGACACGGCCAGCTTGAACACCGCCGGGCCATCCATGTACAGGAATTTTTGGTTGGACATCGCGGCGTGCGTGGGATTCGCCGGACCGCACAGGATGTTGCCGTGGCTGCCGTCGGCGTGCAGCTTGACCGCCAGCACGCCCGGCTCCTGCGAGGCGCTCAGCACCACCGCGCCGGCGCCGTCGCCGAACAGCACGCAGGTGCTGCGGTCGCTGAAATCGAGGATGCGCGAAAACACTTCGGTGCCGATCACCAGCACGTTCTTCGCATTGCCGGCCTTGATGAAGGCGTCGGCGGTCGACAGCGCGTAGACGAAACCGCTGCAGACGGCGCCGATGTCGAAGGCGGCGCTGCCGTTGCGCATGCCCAGCTTGTGCTGGACGATGCAGGCCGTGCTGGGGAAGCTGCCGTAGAAATCGGGACTGGCGGTGGCGAGCACGATCATGTCGATCTGCTCCGGCTGCAGCCCGGCCATCTCGAGTGCCTTGTGCGCCGCATTCACCGCCAGGTCGGAGGCGTTCTCGTCCGGCGCGGCATAGTGGCGCGCGGAGATGCCGCTGCGGGTCACGATCCACTCGTCCGAGGTCTCCACACCCTTGGCGGCGAGTTCGGCCGCCAGGTCGTGGTTGCTGACGCGCTTGGCGGGCAGGTAGCTGCCGGTGCCGGTAATTTTGCTGTACAAAGTCATTGCTTAACCCTGCTTGGTGGTTGAGCCAGGCGCTTCCGACGCCGGTGCGCTCGGCAGCATCTCGGCGATGAGTGTCGAGAGTTGCTCTTGCACATTATATTTCGCCGCTTCGAAAGCGCGGCGGATTGCCCATTCGTAGGCATAGGCGTGGGCACCGCCATGACTCTTGAACACCAGGCCCTTCAGGCCCAGCAGGCCGGCGCCGTTATAGCTCTCCGGATTCAGTTTTTTCAGCGACTTGCGCGCCAGCAGCGCGCCCAGCTTGGACATCGTGGTTTCCAGCAGGGTCGCCTTGAAGAAGCGCGACAGGCCTTCGATGGCCTTCAGCGTGACGTTGCCGACGAATCCGTCGCACACGACCACGTCGACGGTGCCCTTGAAGATGTCATTGCCTTCGACGTTGCCGTGGAAATTCAGGATGCCACGCGCATGGTCTTCGCGCAGCAGCGCGGCGGTGGCCTTGACGGCTTCGGTGCCCTTGATTTCCTCGGTACCGACGTTGAGCAGGCCGATGCTGGGGCGGCGGTGTTCCATCGCCTCGAACAGCACGGCGCCCATGATGGCGAACTGGTGCAAATGATGGGGTTCGCAGTCGACGTTGGCGCCCAGGTCGAGCATATAGGTCGGACTGCCCTTCTGGTTCGGCAGGATCGAGCAGATGGCCGGACGGTCGACGCCGGCCATGGTCTTGAGCACGTAGCGCGAGATCGCCATCAGGGCGCCGGTATTGCCGGCCGAGACGCAGACCTTGGCGCTGCCGTCCTTGACCAGTTCGATCGCCACGCGCATCGACGAATCCTTCTTGCGGCGCAGCGCCACTTCGACCGGATCGTCCATGGCCACGACTTCGGAGGCGTGCTTGATGGACAGGCGCGGGTTGTCGCCCGCGTGATGTTTCTTGAGTTCAGCGCGAATCTGGTCTTCCAGGCCAACCAGGATCAGTTCGGCTTCGGATTCACGCTTGAGGAATGCGAGGGCTGCCGGGATGGTTACCGAGGGACCATGGTCTCCGCCCATGCAGTCGATGGAAATTTTGATAGTCATTTGTCGGGATGGACCGCGGACTCAAGGACGGCCGGCGGTGGCGTAGCCCCGGTGCGCAGCGAATCGGCCCGGGTCGGCGGGATGGAAAATGACTGTGCGCTGGCGCTCGGGGCCGGCGGCACGGGAAATGCCAAATAAAAAGCGGCGCCACGCATTGACATACGTTGCACCGCTTTCATGGAACAAAACAGCAAGACGCCGATTACTCGTCGTTCTTGGTCTTGATCACTTTGCGACCACGGTAGAAACCGTTCGGGCTGATGTGGTGACGCAGGTGGGTTTCGCCGGTGGTCGGCTCGACTGCCAGGTTTGGTGCAACCAGGAAATCGTGCGAACGGTGCATGCCGCGCTTCGACGGGGATTTCTTATTCTGCTGAACTGCCATGATGACTCCTAAACATAAGTTCTAAAATTCTAACACATTCGACTTGCAATGACATGCGCATCGAGTATCCCAGCGGCAATAAGTTTATACCCCCATTGCCGACATGTTGAACGCAGCTTTACAACGATAACTTTCATACTCGAGTTGCACGCGTTTGACACGTTTTTGATGCTGCGCAGGCAGTAAGAAGCCCGCGCTGCAAATTCCTTGTTGCCGTCACCGGCGACTGCTTATTCTGGCTTGAGGCTCTTCAGTGCCGCGAATGGCGATACCTTGTCGGACTTGATGGAATCCACCAGCGCGGTATCGGGGCACACCTCGTGTTTCGGTGCCTGCGGCAGGGCCAGCAGGGCTTCGTCTTCGAACAACTGACGGATATCCATGGCGTGGTCGCCAACGATCACGTCGATGCTCTCGTCGTCGAGGATTTCCTCGATATCGTCCGCTTCCTGGTCATCCTTGCCCAGCACCAGCACGGTCGAGGAATCGATCTCGTAGCCAAAGGGCTGCAGGCAACGCTGGCATTCCAGCTGGACGGTGCCCGACACGGACAGCGTCATCATCGGATAACCCTGGCGGGTTTGTCCACCCTGGATCGACCAGGCGATGGTACCGGACCGGTCGACGCAATCGGCAGCCAGTCGGGTCATTTCCGCGACCGGCGTGACGCCCTCGCGATAGCCGTTGTTCCGACAAAAATCGAAGGCGTCGATGACAAAAGCGCTCATTTGGAAAAACTTCCCCGGAAAACCTGCGATAATAACAGGCTTCTCCCCGGCCAGTCAAAGACTCCGTGCATTTTTTGGGCAGTTTGATGGCGCGACGCCACTACCCCATCGGGTACCGGACCTGCCTGCCCGGACACAGCTATCTATCTGTTTTGCTTATGAATATTCGACAGGCCGCCATGATACCAAGTTCCGCCGGAAGTGGCACCCCCGTGCGCCTGATTCTCGCGTCGAGCTCGGCCTACCGGCGCGAATTGCTGGGCCGGCTGCGCCTGCCCTTCGAGGCGATCGCGCCGGATATCGACGAGACCCCGCTGCCCGGCGAAGCACCGCAGGACACCGCCCTGCGCCTGGCGCGCGACAAGGCGCAGGCCGTGGCACGGCTGCATCCGGACGCGCTGGTGATCGGCTCGGACCAGGTCGCGACCCTCGACGGCGCGCAGATCGGCAAGCCCGGCGACCACGCGCGCGCCCTGGCCCAGCTGCAAACGATGCGCGGCCGCCGCGTGGTCTTCCACACCGCGCTGTGCCTGTGGGATGGGCGCAATGGCGCTTTCGAACTCGAGAACGTGCAAGTCTTCGTCGACGTGCGCGACCTGCCGGACGCCGAACTGGATGCCTATCTGCGCATCGAACAACCCTACGACTGCGCCGGCAGCGCCAAGAACGAAGGCCTGGGGATCGCCCTGCTCGAACGCATCGACAGCAGCGACCCGACCGCCCTCACCGGCCTGCCCCTGATCGCCCTCACCGGCATGCTGCGCCGCGCCGGCGTGCCTTTCTTTACTGAATGAATTCCCGCTCCATGCCCGGTACCCTCTACCTGATCCCGAACACCCTCGGCCCGACCGAGGCCGCGCCGCGCGCCCTGTCCCACGTCCTGCCCGAACAGGTGCAGGACATTGCCAGCAAGCTCGATTATTTCGTCGCCGAAAACGCCAAGACGGCGCGCGCATTCCTGAAGCTGGTGGGCATCGACCATCCGCTCGCGCGCCCGCTGCAGGACATCCAGATCGCCGAACTGAACGTGAATACCCCGGCGGCGGCCCTGGCCACCCTGCTCGCTCCACTGCTGGAAGGGCGCGACGCCGGCCTGGTGTCGGAAGCCGGCGTGCCGGCGGTGGCCGACCCGGGCGCCGACCTGGTCCGCCTGGCGCACCAGCACGGCATCAGCGTGCGTCCGCTGGTAGGCCCGTCCTCGCTGCTGCTGGCCGTCATGGCGAGCGGCCTGAACGGCCAGAGCTTCGCCTTCAACGGCTACCTGCCGACCGACGCCGCCCAGCGCGCCAAGCGCATCGGGCAACTCGAACAGCGCTCGCGCAGCGAAAAGCAGACCCAGCTGCTCATCGAAACCCCCTACCGCAACGGCGCCATGCTCGACGCCCTGGTCGGCGCCTGCCAGCCGGCAACCCTTGTCTGCGTGGCCACCGACCTGTCGCTGCCCAGCGAATCCGTGCGCACCCTGACAGCCGCCAAGTGGAAAGCCGAACTCGCCAGCGGCAAGGCCCCGGACTTCCACAAGAAACCGACCGTGTTCCTGTTCCTGGGCCAGTAAGCCCCTCGCATCAAATCCGGCGTCAAAATTCGGGGTCAGAACACAATTTTCAAAAAATTCGGGGTCAGAGCACTTTTTTGATCAATTGCTTCTGAACCGAGCTTGCGTGATGAAATTTTCTTTCATCATGAATTGCTGGGTAAAAGAACATTTCACGCCCGAGCCGCGCAACGCTTCCTGAAACGGCCTTTGCCAGCGGCAGTTTCCCGAAAAAGTGCTCTGACCCCGAATTTGGGAAAGTATGTGCTCTGACCCCGAATTAAGGGCTTAGCCCTGGATTTCCTGGCCCAGTTCGCGCACCCAGCCGAAGGCGGCGAGTTCGATGTCGCGGATCTGCTTGGCGGAGAGGTTCAGGCGGGCCAGGGCTTCGCCCAGGGCGCGGGTGCACTGGGCGCCTTCGAGTTCTTCGGCCACGCTCAGCATGGCGCCGTAGTCGCCGCCGCGTTCCAGCAGGGCGGCGCGGACTTCGGGGGAGACTTCGACGCGGCTCAGGATGTCCTGCATCGGCAGCGAGAACAGCGCGTCCATCAGCGACATGATGCCGATCGTGAAGGCGGTGTTGGCGCCGGCTACGTCGCCGGGGCGCAGCGTCAGCGTCATCAGTTCCAGCAGGCGGCCGCGCGTCGTCGCCATCTGCAGCAAGGGGGAATTCAGCTCGACGTTGCCTTCCGGGCCGCTGTACAGCAGGATCTGCACCCAGCGCTGCAGCTGGCTGCGGCCGAGCTGGACCAGCGCCTGCGAAATCGATTCGATGCGCTCGGCGCCGCTGCCGCTCAGGTGGCTGTTGGTGAGGCGCAGCAGGTTCAGGCTCAGCAGCGCGTCGCGCTTGACGGCTTCTTCGATGGCGTCGTTGCCGGCATCGGCATTGATCAGGTCCAGCAAGCGCAGCAGCACCATTTCCGAGGGCGAGATCTTCTTGCCCGACAGGATCGCCGGGCGGGCAAAATAATACCCCTGGAAATATTCGAAGCCCAGTTCCAGGCAGAGCTGGAATTCCTCGATGGTCTCGACTTTTTCCGCCAGCAGCTTCTGGCCCGGGCGGCGCAGCGAGCGTGACAGTTCGATCAGCTGTTCGCGGTCGACGCCCTTGAGGTCGACCTTGATCACGTCGACCATGTCGATCAGCTTGCTTACCAGCTCGGAATGTCCTATAACATCGTCGAGTGCGAACTTGAAACCCAGCTCCTTGAGCTCGGCCACGCGCCGCAACACGTCGGCGCTTGGGCGCACGGTTTCGAGGATTTCGAGAATGACCTTATTGGGAGGCAAAAATCGGACGAAATCGCTCATCAACACGACCTCGTCGACATTGACGAAGGCAACCTGCTCGCCCACCACCTGCTTCATCCCCAGCTGCGAAGCATGGGAGATGACTGCGGCGGTCGCGGCAGCGTAATCGGTCAGTTGCGCGTCCTCGTGCTCCGCGGCGGCGCGAAACAATAGTTCGAACGCCACCAGTTTCTGGTCGCGCCCGAGAATAGGCTGGCGTGCCAGGAAAAAGTCGTCGGACGGCATGGACTTCGCTGCCGTTGCTACCGCATGCATGTAAAACTCCCCTAATCGCGGCGGGCACCATGCACACCGGGTCCCGATTGGCGGGACACGGGGCCGACTATACTACATACGGGCAGTCTTTACATTTCGACATCGTATCAAAACGTTTCAAGAACGGCCTGAAGCGCTCCGTTTGGCGGGGCGGCGCGCGCCTTCCGGACCCTTGTCGCCCGCCGCTGTCGGACGCGACGATTGCGTGCGGGTTCCCGGACGGCTGCCGCCGCCCTCGCGGCCTTCGCCATTTCGCGCCTGGCTTTCGCGCGCACCACCTGCCGGCGCCGAACGCTGCCCCGTGCCAGCGGCAGGCGAACGTGCGCCCGTGCCACCCGCAGACGCACGCTGGCCGCCAGTGCCGCGCGGCGCCGCAGCCGGCTTGGCCCCGCCCGCCGGCGCCGGACGCTGCCCCGCACTGCGCGCTTTCTCCTCGCCGCCCGCGCGCGCCTGCGAACCATCGTCGAAGGGCTGACCCGGCAGGCGCAAGCTGCCCTTGCCCGACAGCGGGCTGGCGCGGCGTGCATTGCCCACCGGCTGGCGCTGGCCGCCGCCGCTGCGCTCGCTCGCGGCGCCGAACTGTCCCGGCATGGCGCCGGTAAGCTGGGTGCCGCGCTCGATGCGGAAGGTGGCGCCGCTGTCCACGCCCAGCACCTTGACCAGGTAGGGCATGGTCTCGCGCAGCGTCGCTTCGAGCGTGTAAGGCGGATTCAAGATGAACATGCCGCTGCTGTGCAGGCCGGTGCCGTCCGGCCCCGGCGTCTCCACCGTCAGGGTCACGTTCAGCCATTCCTTGGCCGGCACGCGCTTCAGGCGATCGGGGAACTGGCGCGATTCCATGCGCTGCAGCACCGGATACCAGACTGCGTAAGTGCCCGACGGGAAGCGCTTGAGGGCGTCGTCGAGGGCGTCGCGCACATGCTTGTAGTCGAGCTTGACTTCATACGGCGGATCGACCAGCACCAGCGCGCGGCGCGAAGGCGGCGGCAGCAGCGACTTCAGGGCGGCGAAGCCGTCGGCGTATTCGATCAGCACGCGCTTGCCGCGCGTCCGCTCGCCCTGCTCGGCTTTATGTGCTTCCAGCTTGCGGAAGTTGTCGACCAGCAGGCGGATGTCGGCCGGATGCAGCTCGAACAGGCGCAGGCGGTCTTCCGAGCGCGACACCTGCTCGGCCACGTAAGGGGAACCCGGGTAGAAGCGCAGCTTGCCGCTCGGGTTCATCTTGCGCACCAGCGCGACGTACTCGGCCAGCGCCGGCGGCAGGTCGTCGCGGTCCCACAGGCGTGCGATACCGCCCTCGTATTCGCCGCTCCTGAGCGCCTGGGCACTGTCCAGCGCGTACACGCCGACACCGGCATGGGTATCGACATAGGTATACGCCGCGTCCTTCTGGTTCATATATTGATGCAACTGAACCTGAATAAAGTGCTTCAGGACATCGGCGTGATTACCCGCGTGATAGGCGTGGCGGTAGCTGAACATAGTGTTTCCAAAGATGAGGCGCGAAGCCGCCATTATCCCCCAGAAGCGGCGCCGCCCCCAAATCGCAACACACCGGGCCGCAACAGCGCGCGCCGTGCAGCCAGGTGATGCAGCCCTTACCCGCTCACGCAGGTCCCGTCACGCAACCTTTTTCTCATCGAAAAATTGTTCGTCTTCCGTGGAACCATGCAAGGCCGTCGTCGAGCTCTGCCCCTGCTGGATCGCCTGCGTCACCGCATCGAAGTAGCCGGTGCCGACCTCGCGCTGGTGCTTCACCGCAGTGAAGCCCTTGTCCGCCGCCGAGAATTCCGCTTCCTGCAGCTCGACGAAGGCCGACATGCCGCGCCGCGCATAGCCGTGGGCCAGGTTGAACATGCTGTAGTTCAGGGCATGGAAGCCGGCCAGGGTGATGAACTGGAACTTGTAGCCCATCGCGCCCAGCTCCTTCTGGAACTTGGCGATGGTGGCGTCGTCCAGGTTCTTTTTCCAGTTGAACGAGGGCGAGCAGTTATAGGCCAGCATCTTGCCGGGGAATTTGGCGTGGATGGCCTCGGCGAAGCGCTTGGCGAAGGCCAGGTCGGGCTTGCCGGTTTCGCACCAGACCAGGTCGGCGAAGGGCGCATAGGCCAGGCCGCGCGAGATCGCTTGCTCGACGCCCGGGCGCACCTTGAAGAAGCCCTCGACGGTGCGCTCGCCGGTGCAGAAGGGCTGGTCGTTGGCGTCGACGTCCGAGGTGAGCAGGTCGGCCGCTTCGGCGTCGGTGCGCGCCACCACCAGGGTCGGGGTGCCCATCACGTCGGCCGCCAGGCGCGCCGCGGTCAGCTTCTCGACGGCTTCGCGGCTCGGCACCAGCACCTTGCCGCCCATGTGGCCGCATTTCTTGACCGAGGCGAGCTGGTCTTCGAAGTGGACGCCGGCGGCGCCCGCCTCGATCATCGACTTCATCAGCTCATAGGCGTTCAGCACGCCGCCGAATCCCGCTTCGGCATCGGCCACGATGGGCGCGAAATAATCGATGTCGTCCTTGCCTTCCGACCATTGGATCTGGTCGGCGCGCTGGAAGGTGTTGTTGATGCGCTTGACCACCATCGGCACCGAGTTGGCCGGATACAGCGATTGGTCCGGGTACATTTCTCCGGCCAGGTTGGCATCGCCCGCCACCTGCCAGCCCGACAGGTAGATCGCCTTCAGGCCCGCCTTCACCTGCTGCATGGCCTGGTTGCCGGTCAGCGCGCCGAGCGCATTCACGTAGGGCTCCTCCTGGATCAGCGTCCAGAGCTTGTCGGCGCCGCGGCGCGCCAGCGTGTGGTCGATCTGGACCGAGCCGCGCAGGCGGACGACGTCCTCGGCCGTGTAGTTGCGGACCACGCCCTGCCAGCGCGGATTGCTGTCCCAGTCCTGTTGCAATGCGGCGATTTGCTGTTCACGAGTTGCCATGGTGTTCTCCTGATTGAAAGGTGGGTTGGTATGAATGCGCCGTTGAGAAAATGATAGACCGGTTGTGCGCAGCACAAACACTCTTATATAAGACACAGGAGCATAATTATTCCCTTACATTTCAATCACTTATATAAAATCTCCCATGATGCGGAAAGCAATTTCTCTAAACGGGAAGCTGGCTGGCTGGGCGTTTTGTGCACTTTCCACATCTATGAAGCGCATTTCACGATATGAAATTTGCACGGATCCATCAGCTGCGCTTGCTGC
>Ga0265798_10004795_pt1 | contig 18494 bp, 16 predicted proteins | sample P3T30metagenome_FD_192430 | JGI IMG/M metagenome (GOLD analysis project Ga0265798, IMG submission 192430) | Plant litter microbial communities from East Loma Ridge, Irvine, California - P3 T30 | ecosystem: Environmental > Terrestrial > Plant litter > Unclassified | place: USA: California... | reverse complement strand
TTCTATGTCGATAGTTCCACCGTAAACTCCTGAAGACGGGCGACCTTTTGAGTCTACATCACGATTTAACGCGTAAGAGCAATTAAGCACATCGTACTCTTTGCCCGAAAAATTTAATCTTGCTTTGAAAGCCATAACGATAAATTTTGAGGTTATAATAATAAACCGACCACCGGCTTATTGTATGTATTAACTACAAACCGGATATTATATTGTTTTAAAGAAATATTATTACGCTATAATTATTTTCTATAGAATTTTTGCGCCGAAGTTAAACAGCTTTTTCAGCCACTTTTGGGCGTACTCATTTTCTAACGTATACAGGTAACCAACGGTACTTGTATATACCGGTTTAATATTTCGTTTTTCAAGCACCGAGCGCTTGATAGATAGGTAAGTGGCCCGTTGTGTAGTTTGCCAGTCTTTCCAGGCCTCTTCGTCCAAAATAGAGACGATACGTGCCGAGCGTCCGGAAAAATTACTGTCGAAATTAGCACCGGAAACAAATACCCGGTGAGGCAAAAACACCCGATCAAAAAAACCTTTGATCTTAAAATTAATGGATTGCTTAAATACTGGGCAAAAAACAACAATATGACTGGCCCATTTAAGCTTTTTCACAGCATCGGCCAAATCAGGTTCCATTTCGGTGGACCTGTCAGGCAACTGCTGGTTAGGATTGAACCTCAAATTAGAAATAACAATCTCTTTGACAACGGCTTGCACACTCTCCGCTCCCTCGCGATAGGAATTGATAAGCGACTGGGTTATTTCACCCCGGTTTATATCTGCGTTTATAATAACTACCTGCTTCATGTTGCCACACAAAATTACAGATAATAACCATAAAGGCAACCGCTTGTTAACTTGCCTTTAACATAAATTAAATAACCCGTGTTGCATGCACACGGGTTATTTAATAAACTGCAATTATTGTTGCTTATAATCTGTGTTCCAGGTAGCGCTACCGTCTTCTCCTTTGTGTCCGTCCAGCTTAACTACGAAGCTTTTGGCAGGGAAATATGGGGTAATGTTAATATCCAGATGTATTCTGTCTTTCTGCACCTCGTCACGCTCAAATTTGATGATCTTGAAACGCTCTATCAAACGATCAGGACCCTGAATATTATCCAGGAACTTTACAATTTGCGAGCGTAGGTCTTGCTCTGTTTTAGAGGTCCAGTTTTCAAAAGCACGTCTGTTCAGGAAGTCGAACAATACTTTGGTAATATAATCGAATACGCGTACTACAGAGTAGGTTTGCAAACCTATGTTATCGCCGTTGAATAAGGTTTTAGCAGAAAATGCCATCACCTTTCCATATTCGTTAACCATGGGCACCAATCCTATTCTTTCCAGGTGCGAGATTTCGCTTTTCTTTAAGTCGAAACGAACACCGTCAACCTCGTTAATGGCACCATGTTTTTTACCGGCCGTAACTTGCGACATTAAGGTATAATACATTTTACCTGCTAACGCTGCAGATGCCGGTACGTATAAGTCTTCTTCTTCTCCTACTTCGGCAACCTTGCTGCGTCCAACCATCCAGTTACAGGTCATGATGGTGTTTGATTTAAAAGCATCGCCACCAGTAAGGTTAGCTGAAGTAAACAAGTCTACCACGTCATCCGGCTGGTCAAGGTCGGCAAAATCGGTTACCAACATTACTTTGTTCTCAAAAGCCATCTTCGACCAACGTTCTACCACTTTGTTTGAGCCCAGGTAACCCGGAACCACCATGATAGAATAATTCTGACGCAGGTCTAAACGGTCATAGTTCTGCTTCAGTTCGTCGCCTACGTATTCAATAAACCTCGGGTTGTCCAGCTCTTTCAACTGATCTAATGAGGCATTCATGATGGTTACGTTCTTAACTTTATCAGCTTCCGTATTCTTGTAAAACAAATGCAGCGAGCGGTAGGCCTGCTCCAATTCACGGGTACTTTCAAGTACGTTATGAACATTTTTGTTTAAATTCTCTTCGGCCAGTTGAAGGTTTTCGGTGCTGTTTTCTACCATTTCACCAACAGAGGTACCGGTTTCCAAAGCCTTTATCCACTGATTCAATTTCAGTTTAAGCTCTTCACGCTCCTGTTTCTTTTCGTCGTCGGTTAAAAATATCTGTTTACGTGCCTTACGTTCAGGATTCAGGTTTTGCAAACCATCAATGGTGGTTTCCAGTAAATCGAATCCGCCAACTCTCGACAGTTTATCTAAACTTTGTACTAAGGTAAGTTCTGGTTCAGCAGCCTTCTCTGCGGGCTTAAAGCCTTGCGCCGATGAGGTTTCATTTAAGGCTTGCTCGTTTGGTGTTGCCATGATGGTAGGTATATTACTGTTTAAGGTTGTAGCTAACTATTATTGATCAAGTTCTTTAACAAAGTTTTTAAGCGCACTTACAAATGCGGCTCTTGTTTCTTCGTTATCAAGTGTAGTTTTTAACGTTTTATTAGTTTTTAACTGCTTAATAATGTTAAGATACATTTCACGTTCAATGTTGAGCTTACGCAAATAACTGCTTTGATGTACCAGGTTTTTCACACCAAAATCGCCCAGGTTGCTAAACTTCAAGTTCTCGGTAACTACCGAGCCATCTTGTTTATCGAGCGCTACATTTACATTGGGTTTATAGTGCTCAAAAACTTCTTCCACAGTTTTTAAACCTTCTACCTTTTCAGGGCGCAGGGGCTCATTTTCCGTAAGTTTTTGTATAAATAACGTCTTATTGGGAGATATTTCACCAAAGGCTTCTGAGGTATCGACTTTTTTCTCGTTTCCTCCTATTTCGTAGTTAAACATAGGTATGGGATAAAGTGGTATGTGCTTATTATTTCTATATAAATGCTTTTAGCTCAAAATTGTTTTTGCAAGCAACGTAGTAATTAACCAGCTAATAATTAATTAATTGCCCAGATAAGTTCTTCGCTTTCAGGCTGCTTATCAACACTTATTGTGTGCCCCTTTTTTAACTCGCCCGATATTATATATTTGGATATCGGCCGCCTCAATTGGTTACGAATAACGCCCGATAGCTGCCTTGCACCATACTTGGGTGTAAAGCCACCCAGGGCAAGCATACTCTTGGCCTCGTCACTGATAGAAAAACCAATGCCCATTTTATCTAACGACTCAATTAAGCTCTTCAATTGTATCTCAAATATTTTAACCACATTCTCTTCTGCAATAGGTTTAAACGGTACTATTTCAGATATACGGGCTAAAAACTCTGGCCTGAATTTGCCGGCCATGACTTCCATTAACTGGTTTGAAGTTGGCAGGTGGCCCTGGGTTAGCTGTTCGGCAATCCACTCGCTGCCAATGTTAGAGGTAAACAAAATCAATGAGTTTGAAAAGTCTCCTTCTTTGCCCAGTCGGTCATGCATGTGGCCTTCATCCAGTATTTGGAGGAAGATATCGAATACTGAGGGGTGCGCTTTTTCAATTTCATCAAAAAGCAGTACCGAGTAAGGTTGCTGGCGTATTTTGTTAACCAGTAAGCCGCCTTCTTCGTAGCCCACATATCCGGGAGGCGCACCGTAAAGCAGTGCCGCTGAGTGTTCTTCCTTAAACTCCGACATATCAAACCTAATCATCGCCTTTTCATCGTTGAACAAAAAGTCTGCTATCGATTTAGCCAGTTCTGTTTTACCGGTACCGGTAGGGCCTAGTAAAAAGAACGAGCCAATAGGCTGTCCCTTTTTATTTAATCCGCTACGCGATTCCAGTATGGCATCGGCGACAGCTTTCAGCGCCTGATCCTGGCCTACTACCCGTTTTTTGAGAAAGCCTTCCATGTTTAGAAGCCTTTCTTTTTCCTGTGCCTGGATTTTTCCTAACGGAATGCCGGTTTTGTAAGAGATAATGGCAGCAATATCCTGCTTTTCTACTTCGATGGTTTTGCTTTGGGCCAATTCTTCTAATAGCGGCAGGTTGCGGTCAAAGTACTCTATATATTCTTCCGGGGTTTCAAACGCGCTCACCTGGGTTTCGTCTTCCAGTTTACCGAGAAGTACAGCGCTGGTCTTGTTTTGCATCAAGCTGTAAAGCCATTTAAACTCGCCTATGCTTGCTCCGTCCTCGGTATCTTTAAGTGTGTGATACTTTTCCTTTAATTCGGTCAGGGTCATGTCTGAAGTATCGTTCATTAACCTTATAGCGGCCATGGTACGATCCATCAAATCAAAAGCCGAATCGGGGAGGCGGCGGTCCTTCATGTAGCGTTTGGCGAGGCGCACGCAATCTTGCACAGCCTCATTGCTAATTTTTAACCCGTGATGCTCTTCATAATAAGGCACCAGCTTTTCCAGCATTTTAATAGCTGTATCAATATCAGGTTCGTTTACCTGCAAAACCTCAAAACGGCGGCTAAAGGCCTGTTCTGGTTCTATAATTTTGCGGTATTCGTCAATAGTAGTTGCACCTATTACGGTAATTTCACCCCGGGCCAACTCCGGTTTAAGCAGGTTGCCTACACCACCACCAATGGGGCCTTTATTGTCTAAGAGGGTATGTATCTCATCAATAAATAAGATAGCCTTATCAAACTGTTTAATTTCTTTCAGGATATTTTTAAGCCTGTCTTCTATTTCGCCTTTGTAAGATGCCCCTGCAATAAGTGACCCTAAGTCCAGCTCAAATAAGCTTACATTCATGAGCGACTGCGGTACCTGGTTGTTTACAATATCCAAAGCAAAACCATCAACCAAGGCCGTCTTACCTACCCCTGCATCGCCAGTTATAATAACGTTCGGTTTGGTGCGGCGGCTTAATATTTCCATTACCATCCGCGTTTCTTTATCGCGACCTATAATAGGATCTATTTTTCCCTGACGAGCCAAATCTGTACGGTCTACACAGTACTTAAACAACGCACCTGTACTTTTGCCGCCAGACGAAGCAGCACCTGAACCATCCGTAGATGGCGAAGCGATAGCATTTTGTACACCTTCATCCTGTATATATACATCCAATAGTTCCTTCTCTTTCAGCGGGAAAGATTTTAGCTGCCCTGCATCAAAACCTACATTAGGCTTCGTCAAGGCAATAAGTATACAAATAGGCGTAATAGCATCTAGCCCCAGCTTTACACGTACGTTGTCGGCTTCGTCAAACGTTACCTTAACCGCATCGTTGCCCAGCATTTCGTCGGGCACGGTGATCGACTGCGGGTATTCTTCCATGCGTACATCGGCCCAATCGCTAATGTAGGCGGCATCTTTATCAATAGAGGTCAAAAAGTTACGCAGGCCAACTTCCTGGTGCATTAGCCCTTTTAATAAATGGGCCGGGCCAAACTCTTTATGGTGATATTCTTTGGCTAACGACTGGGCTACCCTGACTCCGGTTTTAACCGACTCGCTTAAACTGATTACGCTCATGATTTTTTACAAGTTGGGTATTAATTTTTCCAGTTGGCCTGGGTGATATAATAATACATTTTACCGTTAGAGGTAAAGTGTTGTTGCAGTAAAGCTTGCTGTTTAATGTTATTGCGGGTTTTGATAAGGTAATTGATATAAGCTTCGAACTGCGCCTGTGGCATGTTATTATTGCGTTTCAGGTGTATTACCTTATAATTAAACTGCTCCTTTGCACTTGCGGGCACTACCATACCCGTTACTTTTTGAATATAATCACTCAGCAGCATATTCTTAATTTCTGACCGGGAAGCATCTTTTTGCCCCATATACTGGCGCACAATGTTCAGGTAATTCTTAAACAGCTTTTTGCGGTAATTGCCGGCATCCTGTTCCAGGTTTTCGCCAATCATCATTGACAGTACATCATTCATTTGCTTGTACTCACTTTCGTTGAGAATAAGCATGTACTGTAATTCATTAGGGTTGCTGGTTACAATATTAGCTGGCGCCTGTGCGGTTAAATAATATTTAAAAGCATTATGCGGCAGGTTATCGCCCAAATCGGCAGCTACGGGTGCCTGAAATTGCGACATTACCACAGGTGTTACATAACGATGCTCGCGACCGGTAAGCCGGAATGCGCTATCTAAACTGTGAACTTGGGTGTAAATGTCGGTCTGGGTTTCCTGCATCAGGCGTTTAAGGGCGCCATCCATAGCCAGGTTAGATTTGATTACTCCTTTTGGCGGGAAAATAACGGCACCTTGAATTAAACTGTTCTTTGGATAATCGAGGTAGAATGAAATGGAATCGGACAAGGAAACATTGAACTGTTGGGTATTGCTTAAGCCTTCGCCCACAACCATGCGGTTCTTCTTACGTTCGGCAAGTTGAGTGGCCGATTCGGATACCAGTTTGCGCGCTTGTATTACAAAATCGTTATAAATAGGATTGTAATCGCTGTATACTTGTATGGCCAGCAAACGGGCATCGGCGTTGGCCACTTCGGTAGCCATATCGTATACCGTAGTAGTTTCCATGCTGTTGCCGGTACTGCCAATCAATACAACCAGGTTGGTTTCATTTTTATGATTGCCAAACATGCCCAATGAGGTATGTAAACCATCAAATACAGGCTGACTGTTAGCTGCAGCCACGCAAGAGGAATTGGTGATGCCTGCTTGTTTATCTAAAAAGCTAATTACCTTGCGGTAGTCTGTATTAAAGGCTTGTTTTTCAATTCCGCCGATAGAGCAGTTGTTTGAACCACGGTAAACCACAGCCCCATAACTAATTTGATTGCCTTTATTATAGCTGTTGAATACGTTTTCAAAAGATTGGATGGTGCTGGTTAAGCCCGAAAAGTAATTACGCATAGAACTACCTCCGTCTACCACAAAAACCACGTTGATCTTGCGTATGTTCTTGCGGATAGCCAGATAGTCTTTATAACTTATGCGTCCGCCCTTTATGTTAAGAATGCTATTATTAGATTTATCGTAAACATCAGTAGGTATACCCAGCTCCATATTGCCGGTTAGTGAGTTTGCAGTTGGATACGATATTACCGGTATGCTGCGCAGCAAAGGCTGATCCTGGTCTATAAGTGGATCGAAAGCAAAGGTAGCTTTGCCCGGCCCGTTGAACTGCATAGATTTATTAAGGATGGCGGCCACAGAATCGTCGGCATTGTAACCGGTTTTTGCCGAGCTAATGTAAAGCCTGCTTCCCCAGTTATGCACAGCATCCGAAGGCACCCAGCCGTATACGCTACGGGCGGCACTGTCGGCAATTAACTGCGGGTCCGATCCTACTAACAGCGTCTTACCATCAGCCGACTTTTTAAACACATATAGTAACTGGTGTAATGCCAGTTTCGACTTTTTATGGTCCATCTCCGGAGAGTCGAAAACATAAAGCGAATCGGTACGGTCGTAGTAAGTGGCCGGTGATGTTAAAGAGTTTTTGCCTGATGCTACAGCTATAGCCTTTTCAGGATAACCGCTGGTGGCACTTATATAAGCCGATTGCCACAATAAAACTTTGTCTTTACTAATCCAACCGTAGCTTTGTGCGCCTTTTTTGTTGGTAAGCTTGCGCCCCTGTACAATACCAGGCTGATATTTGATTAGCTTAACATAGCCATTACGTGCAGTGCTCACATAAAAGGGCTCCATAAACTTAATTTTCTTCATCACTAACGATCCACCGGGCGAAGTGTAAGTATAGTTTTCGTCGCGATCAGAAAAAACTATCCAAGGTAATGATGTGGTTTTACCATCATCATATACGTTGGTTTTGTTGTTAGGCTTTTCGAAGGCTGCAGGCAGGGTGGCAACCTTTTTTTTGATAGATACCGGTGATTGTGCACTTGCGGTTACCGCAAGCAGCATGGTAAGTGCAGATAATATGTTTTTCATAAAAGGATAGGCTGATTATCGTGTACGTTTAATACCGTTTGTAGTTGATGAATGCTGTTTAACCGTTAACAGGTTTGAGCATGATGATTTTGCTTTAAGGGCAACCTGTGCTTCATCAATAGTTACACCACCGCCAAAGGTTAGGCGCATACAGTAAGAGTAAAAATCAGTTTGTTTTTTCTCACCGTTGCTTTCCATGTTCACAGATACCTTTTCATCGCCACAGAAATATTTATTTACCAAGTAGTAATAGTGATTATTAAAATCTGCTCCGTTGGCAATAGCCTGTAAATGTGCGCGTATATCATCAACCACTTTTTGCTCACCCTCGCCGGGAGCCACAATGGCGTTAATGGTGGAGTCGGGGTTGGTAATTAATATTCTGTGAAATATTGGGCGGATGGCGTTATCAACTCGTAAACGCACAAAATAGGTACCTGGGTTATGATATACATAAAGAGCTGTTGGGCCTTTGATATCAACACGGCCGGTTTCGCCAAAAGACCATTCGTAAATACGGGCGTTGCCCTGGGCTTCGAGCCTTACTTCTTCGTTCACTATACCACGTGTTGGGCCGTTAATGGTTAACAAGGTGTCTCTTACAGCACTGGCTATAGTGTCTTTAACGTTAATAGGGAACTGCTGCTGCATATTGCCGTCAACAGTTACCCTTACAATGTAAGCACCCGGTTTTTTAAATCTGTAACTGCCGTTTTGCTGTTTAGAGCGGTCGCCGTTACCAAACTCCCATTGCCATGATTTGGCGTTGTTGGTATTATCCGAATAAACTAAATCTTCGTTTAAAAAGATCTCATCTTTTAAAATTCGTGCATTAACGGTTCTTTTATCGAATAAAGAACTTTTAAGTAAAAAGATAACGCCGGCCAACAACAGTATGGTAACTATAATGTAGAGAAATAAATAGTTTTGCCTGTTGGTGTTAATTGGTCTTCCGCTGTTGTAATCGTCTTGCATGGGTTTTAGGTGATGTTGTGTTGTACAGGATCAATTGATTATTTAACGTCCGGGGCTGCTTAGGCTTTGCTGCAACTGCCGGGTAGAAAGCTTGCAATCATCTAAAAGTTTATTGAGGCGCACAATGTCGTTGTATGAATTACCCCGCAGTTCTCTTTTATCGTAAAAAAGGTTCTCGTGTATTTTAGATGCATAAATAAAACACTTGTAACGTGCATCGTAAGGCCTTGCATTGTAGTAAGACCGTATGGCCGTAATAGAGTTCTTGATGTCATTTTCGAGAAAAAGCGCTTGTACGTTAGGGTTAAACTTAACAATGCGTGTATAGGTTGTATCTATTGTGGGCGTGGCTTCGGCTACCGCTGCCTCAAACCGGTTCTCTTCCTGTAAACGTTTCGAAAATTCTTCTTTCGAAATATTGCTGCCGTTATCGTAATTATAAAATATAGCTACACATAATACCACAGCGGTAAACAGGAACATACCTAAAAAGAAAAGGAACTTTTCCCGCCGTTCTTTAATGCTAAACTTCATCATAATGCTTATCGTCCGAAACGTCCTTTAATTCTGTTAACTGCCGATCTGTTGGTGCGGTTGCAAGACTCCAGCTGCGAACGCAGGCTCTCAATTTGAAACCGGGTGGTGTAAAGCGAATCCTTTACATTGGCAACCGTCGAAATGTTATCGCTTAATTTTTTATATAGCTCAAAGCTTTTTAAGGCAACAGGGTTTTGGTGAAGTTTATCCTGTATTTTGAGGTTACTTTCCTGTATGTCGTTCAGCAATAACGTTTGATTGTTCATCTCTTCGGCATTCATTTTAGTGTATTGCGACAGCTGCTGCATACGCTGTAAAATAATGTCGAAATTGCTGTTGATGTCGCTGCGAATGGCAACCAAATTGTCTGATTGTTTTACCCGCTCGTTAAGCATGGTAACCTCGCGGTTAGAGGTGAGAAAAAAGAAATACGGCGTTAGTATGCTGAAAGCAACAAGCGCTACAAAGTATAGTATAAACCTTATATAAGCATTACGCAGATCGCTACTATTTACTGGTTTCATTCAATATCATCAAAAAATTTACGAATACCTTCTATAAATCATCCAGCACTAAGCAATTATGTAGAGATATTATTGCTTATTTTTCATCGCCTTTTAGGTATATTATTAACCATAAAGATTGTAGTTACAACTATTTAAGAAATGATTTGTTTAGTGACAAGTAAAATTTAAACCACCAGTTAGTATTTGCAATTTTTATGTCGGTACCTTTATATAAAAAGCCTTTTAAGCTGAGCAACATTTTTAATGGTCAAGATATTGACAAACAAGATGTTGGTGCCTCCATTTCTCAGTACATCGAGCTTATTATTTTTACCCGGTACGGCGAGCACCGCTTTAAACCCGACTTTGGCTGCGAGATTTGGGATCTCGATTTTGAGCTTATTATAAGTGAAAGTATGTGGGAAGAGAAACTCAGACAATCGCTTTTACGATCAATAATCCAATACGAACAACGCATTTACGATGTACATGTTGATGTATATATTAAGGAAGTTAACAAATTTTACCCGTTAAGAAACGTAAGTGAAATAAAAAAGAAAGTAGAAATTGTAGTAAGTGGAAAAATGCAGCAAACTGGCGAAAACTATGTGTTTACTACTTCTTTATTTTTAAGTCCTCTTTCAGCCTAATTTATGAGCACAATAATATTCAATACAAAGGAAGACATCAGAACGCGGATGCTGCGTAATGCCATGGATTACTGGGGTACCACCAATATTAATGATATGGACCCCATGGTGAGGCTGTTAGTGGAAGCGCTGAGTACTGAGCTTTACAACGTATCAAACGATGTGAAAAATTTGGAAAACAGGGTATTGAGTAAAATATCGCGCATACTGGCGTCCGATTATCTTACCTCGGCCCTGCCAGCACATGCGGTACTGAAAGGCCATCCAGTAGAAACCCGAGATACTATTAATATTAACAATCATTTATTTTATAAACGGCAATCCTCTAATGACGCCTCACGAGCCGACGAACCTGCCATATTTTTTACTCCGGTAGGCGAAGTTGCTTTATTTAATGCCGGCATTAAATATACTTGCAGCGGCGCAAACTTATATGAATATGATGAAACTATGCGCCGCAGTACGCTGCTTACCTCCTTATCTAAATTAAATACCGATTCTAATACCTTATGGCTGGGTGTTAATTGTGCTCCTGCTTTAAACAGTCTGCAAAATTTAGCCTTGTTTTTTGAATGGTCAGATTATGCTGCCAACGACGATTTTTATAAATTACTATCTGTTGTAAAGTGCTATGTAAATGATGAGGAAATTGAAACAATGCCAGGCCTTAATTACAAGGAAGATTTGGATGCCGGCAACCGGCCTGTGTTTTATGAGCAAGATGTTATCAATTTAATTACCCGCGACATTAAGGAGTATTATAACAACCGGTTTATATCCTTTACCGATATTAAACTAAACGATATCAGTACCTACCGCCAAACTTTTCCCGATGCCTTTACCGACATATTTAACGCCTCAGAGCTTAGTCGGTTACAATCCTGTGTATGGATAAAACTTACATTCCCGGCGGCCATTTCACCTCACATAATTGAAGATTTACAAGTATCGGTTAATTGCTTTCCGGTATTAAACAGAAGGCGGCATGAGCATAAGTATCGTTTACGGGAAGTAAATAATATTATACCTATTAAAGTAGCCGATAAAAATCATTTCTTATCGGTTAAAGAGGTGCAAGATGACCGGAACGTATTTTATAGTGAAATACCTTATACCCAGGCAACACAAAATTTTGAAGGAAGTTACTCCATCCGCAATGGGGGCGCCGAACGTTTTGATTCGCGTAATGCCCGGCAAATGATCGAATACCTTTTAGAGCTGCTCCGCGATGAAAAGGCGGCATTTTCAAGCTATGGCACCGATTTTTTAAATAGCGTGTTAAAAACGCTCGAACAAAACCTTGCGCTGATTGAGAAGAAAACACATATGTCTGAAGAGGGGCACGAGCCGTTTAATTACCTGATTGTAAAACCTGGAAATAAGGCTACCATGCTTTACCTGCAATACTGGACCACACTTGCTGATGCTGCAAACAACATACGCAGGGGCGCGCGCTTGCAGCAATTTGAAACGCTTAAAATTAAACCTGACAGTTTACGGCTAATGACATCGACCCTTGGAGGACGCGACAGTTTAGGCGCAACCGAACGCGTACAAGCCTACAAGTACGGGCTTACTACTAAAGACCGCATTGTTACCCAGGCCGATCTAATAAGCTTTTGCTATTATGAACTTGGCAACAAAATTACCGATGTTAAAATCAGCAAAGGGCTTGTAGTATCGAGCAACCCGAAAGAAGGGTTTAAAAAAACAGTTGATGTTCATTTAAAGCCTGCTAACGAGGTCAATTTATCGGCCGATGAATGGGATACTTTACTAACCTTACTGGAGTCTAAGCTAGCGGGTCGCAGTGTTATTAATTCGCACTATCGCCTTTTTGTTAATAATTAATTACTTCCTAAATAGGTGGTAAAGCCAAGGCATGAGTTTTCCTGTTCAAAGCCCAGAACGGTTTTCTTGTAATCGGCTCCTACATTAAATATAGTATTTACATTTGTTTGTAATGGTATAAAATACGATAGCAGTACATCTAATGCCTCGGCGTTACGAGTGCCAGGCAGGTAATTTAACATTTGGCTGGCAGTTACAGGGCCAATGGTAATCATCAGTTCTTCTTCGGGTTCAAAAAGCTGACCGGCAATAAAGTTAACACCTAGTATGCCTGCTCCAAGCTTCGTAGCCAAGTGCTCGGTCTCGTTAGTTGATTGAACGGCATCTTTTACTTCATAACGCAATTCGAAATCACCTTTAAACATTATGCTTAGTACGTTACTAATGAAATTAAGATTATTGCGTTGCTCGTGTATTACAGGTAAAACATGCATCAGAATTACCATTTGCTGGTTGGTAAAGCACTTAAACTCCCGCCATTCCTTTAAAAATATATTTACAAGTTCATCATAATCGCTTTTTTTATCAAGCCGGCTTTCATAAAGCTCCACCACCGTTCGGATATGGTAAAGTTCGGTTTCAAAAGGTGCAAAAAATAACCTGGCTTGTTTTTCTTCCTCCCTCCTGGTAACAATATCCTTAATCATCGCCTCCTCGGTAATCATTATACTCGAAGCCGGCGATTGGTGAAACAACCCCTCGGGCAGCATATCATATAAGCCTTCGCGATTTATATTGATAGCCAGCATTTGGCGGTTACGGTAAACAGAGCTATAATTATTTATGCTGCTTATCTCTTTGGCGTAAGCCCTTTTTTTAGGACCCAACGGAAGTATAACTATACTATCTGCAGCAATGTCTCCCTGTTCTATAAGCTCTGCCGCTAATGTTACTGCTTTAAAATCGGTATCTATTTGGTTTGGATTAACTATCATTTAAGCTGTTATTTGTGCTGCTTATAAAACAATAACCACTATTATTGGTAATTGATTAGACAAAGTTCACATTTAATTAAGTGGGCTTTTTCTATATATACAGACCTATAACTTTTATGGACGTTAAATCCTTTTTTATCCGCTACCTGCTCTTCCCGGTAATGTTTGTAGTTGCTACGGCAGTTATGACCGTTATCAACAAGAAGAACAAAGTATTAAATAACAAAAAGCTCATCGTTATAATGCTGCTTACGAGTATTTCCCTTGGGTTGCCGGGTTTTCTGGGCTTCCTCAATCTGCAGTATATGCCTTGGGGTTACATCATTTGTCAACTGTATTATATAAGTATAGGTATTATTTTTGTTTGGCTGGCAAGCATCTACTACGAAGATGATTTGCTGGAGCGTAAGGGGTTCTTTTTTATATGCTCTTTAATTACCTGTTTACTTGGTGCATTCTTATTTAAACTAGCGTTTGACTGGCTTAACGATCTTAAATACGGAATTTGGGCCGCATCATCGGTACTTGTTTTTTTATTACCGGTTATTTTTTGGTGGGCTTATATTTCCTTTTTAAATATCCCGCTAGAAATTTATAAGGTTTGGCAGTATCCGACAGTGCCGGATGATATTAGCATGGAACACCTGGATTTTAACCGTTTACTAGTGTTGGAAGTGAATCTGTATAAAAACACCGACGATCCAGAACCGCTGAAGGTTAAAGCCAAAGCACCACGAAATATGAACTATGGCCTATGGTTTCAAAAATTTATTGACGATTACAACCTCAAGTTTCCGGAGGCACCCATACAATATCAGCAAAGCAACGGCGAGCATTATAGATGGATATTTTACATTAAGCCTTCTTTCTTTAAACAAAGACAATTTGTTGACCCGGATTTGGATATAGAGCAAAATCAAATTACGGAGTCATTTGCCATTTTTGCCAAGCGTGTTTCGGAGGTTGCCAGTGTGGCCGAACGCCAGGGAGATGAAGCCGTTTATTTATAGATATTAAAGCTTTTAACGTTATGTATTTACCCATAAAATATAAATCAGTAAACTGGGTTGACGGAATGAAGATCTCGAGCAGTCATTTCGTACAAACAGATAATTTTATTTTGGATACCGTAAGGGATAGTAATTCACTTACTTTAAACAATAACAATTTCGGATTACTGGCTCCGTTTAATGGTGAAGCCTCGTCGTTAGACATCCAGATTAACGAACGTGCTTCCAATCATATACAGGTAAAAATACGGCAGTGTAATGCTGTTACCTCTGAAGGTTACCGCATACACATAACCCCTGAAGCTCTTGGCGGTGAACTTACTTTCACGCATTATTTTACTCAAGATGCTATAACCGATTCGGTTGAAACTTATTACATTGTATTAACCGTAAACCCACACGAGCGCGTACCGGCCGGCAAACCCGATGCAGAGGAAACCCCATTACGGTACCCCGAGATAGACAGTTTTTACGGAATCACTATTTTAGCGGCTTCGCAAATTAGTGCTAAAAACAACCAGTACCTGGAAATAGGTAAGTTTACACGTAGCAGTTCGGGCGTACAGCTTATTACCGATTACATACCACCCTGCAGTTCCCTGCTCAGTCATGTAGACTTGGTAAGATATTACGAGATATTTAGTAATCAGTTAAATGATCTCCAGCTATTGTCTTTCCGCATCATCGATAAAATAACCTCAAAAGATACCATTTCGCCTATTGGCAAAAATGTGAAAATGCTATGTGACAAGATGCTCGATTACATTGCCCGCATTTACTTTGCTTATCGTAATACGGCTTACCAGCAACCCCCAATAGTATTGGTTGGCTATTTTTCTGAAATGGCTCATATCTTTTTTAGCTCAGTTAAAAGCATCGCTGGTAACGAGCGCGAAGAACTGCTTAAATACTTTTATGAGTGGAAAGACGTAACCCCTGGAAACTTTGAGGAATTGCTAGCCCGTTTAATTGAGGTGGTTTATAATCACCACGACATCCGCTCTTCAATGACGGTAGTAGACGAGTTTTTAAGAGTTATAACAGCCCTTTGGAACAAGCTTAGCACCTTAGAATATATTGGTCAGCGTAAAGAGAACATTGTAGTTGCAGAGCAACAAATGGTACAGACCGTACAGGCCAAACGTTCGTGGACATTGTTAGATTAATTAAGCTTGGTTATATCACACTAATTATCCTAACATTAAGTACACATGTTTACTTAAATAAGTTAATATAGCACTGATTCAACCGATTAATGCTTAGTGACGAAAAGCACTGGCAAGATCTATTTTCGGCACGATAGATTCGACAACTGGGGCCTTCCGTAAAGGCAACATATCCGCGGGCAATAACTATTTCTCCAATTACGACAAAGTACATCACCTGACGGAAAAGCTTGTTGAGCTAATTGCCAATGGCATGCAACAGCCGCTTACAACAGAAGACCAGCTAAATTTATCCTTTGATGCGCATTATCATCTGGTAGCTATTCATACGTTTTATGATGGTAACGGAAGGACATCACAGTTGCTGATGAATTTTATACAAGCATGAACAAATTGGTGCGTAGTGATTTCGAAATAGATACGCACCGAATCACACACTTTTTGTTGCGATTTGATGCATCTTTTACCATTTTGATGCAAAATAAAAACCCTACAAAGGTTTGATTTGCAGAGTTTTAGCATCTTTCGATATTGTTTTTTGTAGCCCGTAGGGGAATCGAACCCCTTTTTTGGTAAATTTAATTGTTATCCGCCTATCAATTAGGATTAACTATGGTTTGCGGAATACACTTACCATCCAGGCTACAAGGGTTAACTATAGGTTATTTATTTTAAATTTTTCGAAATACACAACTTTTGGGAATGTTTTCTTTGAAAAAGGAGGTAATCATGTTAGCTATGAATTATCGCGGCCCATTCCGAATCAGGGCCGACAGGGACAAACCCGTCCCTCAAATTGAACACCCTTACGATGCTATAGTACGAGTCACGCGGTCGCTCATCTGTGGGTCCGACCTGCACTTGTACCATGGTATGGTGCCGGATACCCGGGTGGGGATGACCTTTGGTCATGAGTTTACCGGCGTAGTAGAAGAAGTAGGGTCAGGTGTACAAAAGCTTAAGGTTGGGGACCGCGTACTGGTCCCATTCAACATCGCTTGCGGCTCATGTCCTTTCTGTAAGCAGGAACTGTATGGTAATTGTCATGAGTCGAACCCGGAGGCAACAGCCGTGGGCGGCTTTTTTGGTTACGCACATATTGCCGGAGGGTATGACGGCGGACAGGCGGAATACGTTCGTGTACCTTTCGCGGATGTTAGCCCAACGGTTATTCCGGAAGGCATGGATATTGAAGATGCCGTTTTACTGACCGACGTTGTACCGACAGGTTACCAGGCGGCAGAAATGGGCGGCATCCGCAAAGGTGACACCGTTGTGGTGTTCGGAGCCGGCCCTGTGGGTATTATGGCAGCAAGGTGCGCCTGGCTGTTTGGTGCCGGGCGGGTCATTGTGATTGACCATATTGATTACCGGCTGGAGTTCGTAAAGAACTACGCATACTGCGAAGCGTACAACTTTAAGGATATGGACGATCCGGTGGTGTTTCTCAAGAAACAAACGGATTGGTTTGGCGCCGATGTATGCATCGACGCGGTAGGTTGTGATGCGTCGGGCAGTGCTATGCAAACTATTACCGGTAAGAAATTGCTTTTACAGGCAGGGGCGGCCACGGCCCTGCATTGGGCGGTTAATTCCGTTAAAAAAGGCGGCATTGTTTCTGTTATAGGTGTCTATGGCCCACCGTTTAACATGGTACCTATGGGAAGTATCATGAACAAGGGTATTACCCTGCGGACCAATCAGGCATCGGTGAAAAGGTTACTGCCTAAACTGATTGATCACGTGATGGCCGGGCGATTGAACGCCAAAGGCATTATTACGCATCGTTTACCGCTGGAGGAAATATCGGACGCTTATCATATTTTCTCTGCCAAGAGAGACAATTGTATCAAACCACTTTTAATTCCACCAAGAGCTGCAATGGCCTAAACAATTTGTTATGGAAAAGATAAGTAAAGAGCCGGCTCAGATATCCGGCATTGACAGGAAAATAGCTGACGCACCAAAAGATCACATTCCGGGCTGGGGAATGGATGCAGATCCTGAAAACGACCCTACCTACCCAATGAAACACTGGAACGGTGCCGATTATGAAAGGATCAATTATGAAAAGCCTCCGCAGCAACGCGTAAGCATGGAGATATTGCACTCAATTGAACGGCCTGGCATTACCCGGGTTTTCGGCACTTCAACTCCGCCGAGCGGTTTGAGCGGCAACATCAGGCGTTGGGCTTATAAGTATAGTGAAGCCACCACGGCTCATTGGATGGGACTGATATTGGCCGACCGGGTCAATTCTGTGGAAGGGATCATCGATGATCTTAAACGTGGAACTGTACCTAACCTGTTTAAAGAACGCGGATGGTCGGCCGAATGGAAATACAACAGGCCGGGGTTCATCAAAAGTGTGCTGACAGGGGTTCTTGTGACCACCGCGGTTATTGCTTTATGCGCAGGTAAAAAAAATAAATAGTGCTCTAACAGGAAAGCTGCGTTAAGGCGTGGTTTTCCTGTTTTTATATGGTTTTGTATAACGTGTCAATCTATTTATCAGTTGTTTGCATAATCGGGGCAACCCAAATTCAAAGGCTATGATACTACAAATAAGTTGCAAACGCAGTGATCAACAATCAATATCGTTTCAAGTCTTCGTCATAATAGGGAATATTTATCATTTTCTTTTTAGCGGTAAAAATGTCTTTATTAATTACAAATAACCTGAAGATACGATCTCCTAATTCTTTGTAATGCGGTATGTCATTTTGTATGACTTTTAAATTCAGGCCTTCCAGTTCCGCTTTGTAAAGGTCGGAAATAGCGGCAGAACGCGTAAAAGTGACTAAATGCATGTGTTGCTGCCTAATCACATGATCATAATAATAACGTATGGCTTCCTGTTGATCAGTGGTTGAAAACATGGGATTACTTCGTTTGCCACGCTCCGTATAAGCAACCTCCCACTTCCCGTTATGGTAAGCCAGTAATTCAACATCATCTTTCTGAGGCCCGCCAACACCCTCAATAAAGAAACGGTTGCATCCCTCCGCTATTAATTTATTATAAAGCTCATTTAAATCCATCTCATAATTGCTTTTAAGAGGTGATACGGCCACACTTGATCAA
>Ga0265798_10004794_pt1 | contig 18494 bp, 17 predicted proteins | sample P3T30metagenome_FD_192430 | JGI IMG/M metagenome (GOLD analysis project Ga0265798, IMG submission 192430) | Plant litter microbial communities from East Loma Ridge, Irvine, California - P3 T30 | ecosystem: Environmental > Terrestrial > Plant litter > Unclassified | place: USA: California... | reverse complement strand
GGGCCGCGTCTGCGCAAACAGACACAAAAACGCCCCGAACCAGTCGGGGCGTTTTTATTCGTCAGTAGAAAGTCAGCGCTGTTTAGCCTTCGCGATTGCGGGTCAGCAGGGCTGGCTTTTCACCGCGTGGGCGGCTCGGCAGTTGATCAAGCAGTTCGGCGGACGGGAAGCGATCGCTTTTCGACTCCTTGTGCATGATCTTCGGTGCCGGCTGACCGTCGCGAGGGCCGCGAACGGCGGGCTCTTGACGGGCAGGCTGCTCTTCACGGGCCGGGCGGCGATTGCGCGGTGCGTCTTCACGACGGGCCTGGCCATCACGACCGGAACCGTTGCGCGGACCGCTGCGCTTGGCAGGAGCGCCGGCACCCGTGCTGGCGCCTGTGCCCGACCCCGTAGCCGAACCGCCGCGAGGGCCGCTGCGGCCGGGTGCCTGACCGCGTGGGGCCGGAGCGGAACCTGTGGCTGGGGCGCCAGGGCGGCGATTGCGACCTTGCTGGTTCTTGCCTTGATACGGGCTGACGTAATCGGCGCGGTTACCGAAGTTGTCGACCTCGTCATCCAGAAACTCGTCTGGTGCTCGGTCAGCGCGCGCTGCAGGCGGCTGCGAAGGGCGTGCTTCGCTGGTCGGCGTGCCTTGGCGAGGTTTTTGCGGACGCGCCGGACGTGCAGGGCGTTCGCCTGATGCTGCCGCGGCGGCTGCCGGTTTTTCCTTGCCTTTGTCTTTGCCCTTGTCCTTGCGACCGCCACCACCGCCGCCGCCATTCGGGCCATCGCCACGAGGACCACGTGCGTTGCGCGGGTTGCGCACGTCGGGACGCTCACGCACTTCCGGTTTCTCGGCTTCAACGGCATTGATGTCGAAGCCCATCAGGTCGCCGTCACCAATCTTCTGCTTGGTCATGCGCTCAATGCTCTTGAGCAGCTTTTCCTCGTCAGGCGCGACCAGGGAGATCGCCTCACCCGAACGACCGGCACGGCCGGTACGACCGATACGGTGGACGTAATCTTCGTCGACGTTCGGCAGCTCGAAGTTGACCACGTGCGGCAGTTGGTCGATGTCCAGACCGCGTGCTGCGATGTCGGTGGCAACCATGATGCGCACGGTGCCGGCCTTGAAGTCGGCCAGGGCTTTGGTGCGGGCATTCTGGCTTTTGTTGCCGTGGATCGCCACGGCGCTCAGGCCGTGTTTGTCCAGGTACTCGGCCAGGCGGTTGGCGCCGTGCTTGGTACGGGTGAACACCAGCACCTGCTCCCACGCGCCCTGAGTGATCAGGTGCGCCAGCAGCGAACGCTTGTGATTGGCAGGCAGGCGGAATACGCGCTGTTCGATACGCTCGACCGTGGTGTTCGGCGGCGTGACTTCGATGCGCTCCGGGTTGTGCAGCAACTTGCCGGCCAGCGCGGTGATGTCGGCCGAGAAAGTGGCCGAGAACAGCAGGTTCTGGCGCTTGGCAGGCAGTCGCGCGAGGACTTTCTTCACGTCGTGAACGAAGCCCATGTCGAGCATGCGGTCGGCCTCGTCAAGGACGAGGATCTCAACGTGAGACAGGTCGACGCTGCCTTGGCCGGCCAGGTCGAGCAGGCGGCCCGGGCAGGCGACCAGGACGTCGACACCGCGTGCCATGGCCTGAACCTGAGGGTTCATGCCGACACCGCCGAAGATGCAGGTGCTGACGAACTTGAGGTTCTTGGCGTAGACCTTGAAGCTGTCGTGGACCTGGGCTGCGAGTTCACGGGTTGGGGTCAGGACCAGTACGCGCGGTTGGCGCGGGCCGTGACGCTGGGATTTGTCCGGGTGACCGGCGGGGAACAGGCGCTCCAGAATCGGGAGGGCGAAACCACCGGTTTTACCAGTACCTGTCTGAGCGGCGACCATCAGATCGCGGCCTTGCAACACGGCGGGAATGGCCCGCTGTTGCACCGGAGTAGGCTGGGTATAGCCAGCAGCCTCGATGGCGCTGACTAAAGCCTCGGAGAGACCGAGGGAAGCAAAGGACATGAGTAATCCTGTCTTAAGTTGGGGCCAAGGGCCCGAATAGGGGGAAGATCGGCCCGCCGCAAATTGGCATTGGAAAGCTCAATTCCGTCCGGTCGTGTCGCGGTCTGTAAGTTCAACTCGTGGCATGAGCGCGTGAAAGAAGAAGCGCTGTTGACGTGATCGAGAAGTCTTCTGTGAGACCGAGCATCCGGGCGTAAGCCTGGCGGGAACGCCGGAGTATAACAGAGCAATCACAACGCGCTGCTTTCATGCTGCTCAACGGTTTTTTCTACGCCAATTGCCGATTGATCGCCGGAAGACGCCGGGAGCGTCGGCGGTTCGTCTCCGGTGTAGCGCGCCACCAGTTGCGCATAAGCCGGTTCCAGCTTGAAACGCTTGAGTTCTGCGCCGAAGCGCTGCACCAGCAAATCCATGCCCACGTTGCGTCGAAGCGCAAGGTACATCGGACGACTGCCCAGTACGAGAGGGAGCTGGCTCACCTTGTCGCGCAGCTTGAGCTGATGGATCGTTTCCTGGCCGACGAGGCGGTCTGTCACCAGTAAATCGATGCGGCCGCGAACCAGCTTGCCGAAATTGGCCTCGTGGCTCGGCGCGGGCTCGCGGATAAACAGGCTCGAGGTATCGAACTCGGGGGTGTACAGATAACCCGGCGATACACCAATGGTCAGGCCATGCAAATCGTCGAGGGCGTTGAACGGGTGTGGTCTGTCGTTGGACTGGAACAACACCCAGTTCACGTCCGACAGCGGCTCGTTCGGGTACAGGAGTAGGTCTTCTCGTTCCGCGACTTTGAAAATGTCCAGCACACCATCCGCTTCGCCTTGTTCAAGCATCATCAGACAGCGCTTCCAGGGCAGAAACTGCCACTGCACATCGATGCCGAGTCGCTTGAAGACGATGTTCGTCATTTCATAGTCCAGCCCTGATGCCAGCTGATCATCGACCGTCACGTAGGGCGACCATGGCTCCGTGACAATACGCAGCCTCTCGCCCTGTGCACTGAGACTCAGGCAGGCGAGGAGGGCGGCGCAGAGCAGTCTGGAAGTCTGAGGCATGGCGCGAGATTACGTGGCCCGCTCGCGAAATAGAAGGGGACTTTCCAGCGTCGTACAGGAGCGCGGGTCTCTGGGCCGGGCGTCAGCGCGATGTTTGCATCTGAACGAGGTGCTGATAGATTTCTGTACGTCTGCGCCCTAGCAACCGGCGAACGGCCCAGTGATCGAGCCATAGGCGCAATTGCGCGGGTGCAATCGGCGTCTTCAGGCGATGCTCGGCGTTGCTGAACGCCTTTTCCCACCAGACGGCTGAGCATGCTCGGTCGAATTCGTTGGGGTGTTCGCAGCAACCGTAGAGAACCTCCCGCACGAATTGCCGTTGAGGCTGGGGCACCACCAGTGTCGCGCTTTTATACATCAATCGCTGCCAGGTGGCGGGCCGAGGAAGTTTTGGTGAAACATTCTCGGTGTCGTGCATCGCCTCGGCGCCGAGCGGGTCATGACGGTGTTTGCGTGTCCACGCGAGGACTTTGGCGCGGAACAGAGGCTTGCGGCTCCAGTAGTGGTGAATCAGGTCAGCGCATTGATCGACCTTGAGCGAACGGTAGGCGGCTACGCCCAGGCAGAACTCCTCCAGCGTGATGGCGCCGGGTGTCATCGGAAAGAACTCATCCATCAGCGCGATCGACGTGTCGAGTATCGGTGCATTGTTGCGCGTCAGCCCGATGACCCCCGAGTTCACCAACGTCATCTGATCGTCGGCCAGATTCCGTTCTGCCAGGATCTTCGCCAGCGCGGTGTATAAAACCGTCTCTTTGCAGTCGGCGTAACTGATTTGAAACGCGTTGCAGAGAAGGGTGTCAGGTTGAACCCTCTCAAACAGATTCATGGGACTGTCCAGGAAGAACGTGTCGGTGTCGATCAGGATCGCCTTTTCTGCCTCTTCAAGAACCCGGCGGGCAACGACATGCTTGCAACGGAAATGGTAGTGGTGCGGCCCGCTCCACTCGCGCCGCATGTCTGCATCGATAGGCCTGATACGTACCGGCAGGTCGCGATAGGGCTCAGGGTTATCGCTGAACACCTGGATATCGAACGGCCGGTCGGTTGTGGCGCCTGCTTTGGCCAAAGCGCTCGCGATGCTGAACACCGCTTCTTGATGGTAGGTCTGCGCTCCGAAAACGAGGTAGACCAGTTGTGGGCGCGAAGTAATCTGACTGAAGGAGGTCAACTGCTTGTATTTCCGTCTCAATAAGGCTTCAACAGGCCTCGTCATCATGAAGCCTGCCGGTGAAACGTTGCCTTATTGTGACCAGATGATCCAGAGGGAATTCCTGCCTTTCAGCGGGGCAGCTTGAGGTTGTTCCAGATCGCCAGGCTAGGTTCTGCCTGGTTCAGCGTGTAGAAGTGCAGTCCAGGGGCGCCGCCTTGCAACAAGCGCTCACACATTTCTGTGATCACCTGTTCGCCAAACGCCATGATGCTGGCGGAGTCATCACCGTAGGCTTCCAGTTGCTTACGGATCCAGCGAGGGATTTCCGCGCCACAGGCATCGGAAAAGCGAGCCAGCTTGCTGTAGTTGGTGATCGGCATGATGCCGGGCACGACAGGAATGCTGACGCCCATCTTTTCAGCGCGCTCAACGAAGTAGAAGTAACTGTCGGCGTTGAAGAAGTATTGGGTGATGGCGCTGTCGGCACCGGCATTGGCCTTGCGCACGAAGTTCTTCAAATCGTCTTCGAAGTTACGCGCTTGTGGGTGCATCTCCGGATAAGCGGCGACTTCGATGTGAAAATGGCTGCCAGTCTCTTCACGGATGAAGGTAACCAGATCATTGGCGTGACGCAGCTCGCCGCTGGCCATGCCCATACCGGAAGGCAGGTCGCCGCGCAGGGCCACGATGCGGCTGATGCCCGCGTCCTTGTACTGCGTGAGCAGGCCACGCAGATCGTCCTTGCTGTCGCCGACGCACGACAAGTGCGGCGCGGCAGGGATGTTCACTTCTTTTTCCAGCTGCAGCACGGTGTTGATCGTGCGGTCACGCGTGGAGCCCCCGGCACCGTAGGTGCAGGAGAAGAAATCAGGGTTGTAGCCAGCCAGCGTACGAGCTGTGGCGAGCAGTTTTTCATGACCAGCGTCGGTCTTCGTAGGGAAGAACTCGAAGCTGTAGCGACGGTCTTGGGACATGGTCATAACCTTGGAAGTTTTGAGCCTTGCGCCGACTCATGTAGGAGCGCGCTTGCCGCGATTGCGGTGGGTCAGATACGAATCGGTTGCTGACAAAATGCAATCGCGGGCAAGCGCGCTCCTACACGGGGCGGTGGTCGTTTCTGTGAGAGCGGCGTGCCCGTAATACCGGGCACACCCTCCCTACAGGCGTATCAGTAGCGATACGCGTGCGGCTTGAACGGACCTTCGACCGGCACGCCGATGTAGTCGGCCTGGGTCTTGGTCAGCTTGGTCACGACGCCGCCGAAGCCACGTACCATTTCCAGGGCGACTTCTTCGTCCAGTTTCTTCGGCAGCACTTCAACGGTCAGGCGCTCGGCTTTCTGGGCCGGGCTCAGGTCTGCGTATTTCTGGCCGAACAGGAAGATCTGAGCCAGCACCTGGTTGGCGAACGAACCGTCCATGATGCGGCTTGGGTGACCGGTTGCGTTGCCCAGGTTAACCAGACGGCCTTCGGCCAGCAGAATCAGGTAGTCGTCGTTCTGAGGGTCGAACTCGCCAGCGCCGGTGCGGTGGATCTTGTGCACCTGAGGCTTCACTTCTTCCCATGCCCAGTTCTTGCGCATGAAAGCGGTGTCGATTTCGTTGTCGAAGTGACCGATGTTGCAGACCACGGCGCGTTTTTTCAGCGCTTTGAGCATGTTCGCGTCGCACACATTGACGTTACCGGTGGTGGTCACGATCAGGTCGATCTTGCCCAGCAGCGCTTTGTCGATGGTTGCTTCGGTGCCGTCGCTTTCGCCGTTGATGAACGGCGAAACCAGTTCGAAACCGTCCATGCAGGCTTGCATGGCGCAGATCGGGTCAACTTCGGTGACCTTGACGATCATGCCTTCCTGACGCAGCGACTGAGCCGAGCCTTTGCCCACGTCACCGTAGCCAATGACCAGCGCTTGCTTGCCGGACAGCAGGTGGTCGGTGCCGCGCTTGATGGCGTCGTTCAGGCTGTGACGGCAGCCGTACTTGTTGTCGTTCTTGCTCTTGGTGACCGAGTCGTTGACGTTGATCGCAGGGATCTTCAGTTCGCCCTTGGCCAGCATGTCCAGCAGCCGGTGGTGGTTTCTTCGGTGACGCCATGGATTTTATCCAGCATCGCCGGGTATTTCTTGTGCAGGATCTCGGTCAGGTCGCCGCCGTCGTCGAGGATCATGTTGGCGTCCCACGGCTGACCGTCCTTCAGGATAGTCTGCTCGATGCACCACTCGTACTCTGCTTCGGTCTCGCCTTTCCAGGCGAAGACAGGGATGCCGGCAGCAGCGATGGCCGCAGCAGCCTGGTCCTGAGTCGAGAAAATGTTGCAGGACGACCAGCGTACTTCGGCACCCAAGGCAACCAGGGTTTCGATCAGCACGGCAGTCTGAATGGTCATGTGGATGCAGCCGAGAATCTTCGCGCCCTTGAGCGGTTGTTCGCCGGCGTATTTGCGACGCAGGCCCATCAGGGCAGGCATTTCGGATTCAGCGATGATGGTCTCGCGACGGCCCCAGGCAGCCAGGGAAATGTCGGCGACTTTGTAGTCGTTGAAATCGTTGGGCGTCAGTACAGCGCTCATAAGAGTCTCCATTCGTAGTGTGCGAATGGGCGCCGTTGTGCGTTTAAGGCTTGATCGGCAGCAATGAGCCTGACCAAACAACGCCCCATCCGAGCCTGACAGGTTTGACCTGCTGCAGCGCCCCTCGGACAGGTGGCGGGAAAACGGTATCAAGCGGTGATGACCGTTTTTTGAAGCGGTGGCGATTATAGCGGCGACGGGGAGTTAGCCCAAGAGGTTGTTGCGTTTAAATGACGAGTGACTAATCGCGACCATAGTCGATGCTCAATGGAGGTAAACGCCATGGGCTGGCACTATGCTGGTCATCAACAGACAGACGATCAGGAGCGAACCATGAACTTCCACACGCGCAAATGGGTGAAGCCTGAAGACCTCAACCCGAACGGCACGTTGTTCGGCGGCAGCCTGCTGCGCTGGATCGACGAAGAAGCGGCGATTTACGCCATCGTTCAGTTGGGTAATCAGCGGGTGGTGACCAAGTACATTTCCGAGATCAACTTCGTCAGTGCGTCACGCCAGGGCGACATCATCGAACTGGGCATCACCGCGACCGAGTTCGGCCGCACCTCGATCACCCTGACCTGCCAGGTGCGCAACAAAATCACCCGCAAAAGCATCCTGACCGTCGAGAAGATGGTGTTCGTGAACCTTGGGGAAGATGGTCTGCCAGCACCGCACGGCAAAACCGAAATCACTTACGTGAAAGATCAGTTCAAGGACGAAGTGATTAACGAGTGATCTTGAGCAGCACCATAAGACCTGTGGGAGCTGCCGGAGGTTACGACGGTGGCGAATGCGATATGTCTGACACACCGCGTTCGCCACCGTCGTAACCTCCGGCAGCTCCTACAAGGGGGGCGTTGGGCTAATGAAGTCACTCAGCCCGGTTTACGCGCCTTCCAGTCACGCAGCCACTGCAGCCCTTCGCTGGTGTCGCCTTTCGGGCGGTACTCGCAACCGACCCAGCCGGTATAACCCAAACGGTCAATTTCTTCGAACAGCCACGGGTAATTCACCTCACCCATGTTCGGCTCATGACGATCCGGCACACCGGCAATCTGGATGTGGCCGATGCCGGCGAAGTCACGGCGCAGCTTGCTGGTCACGTCACCCTCGACGATCTGGCAGTGATAGAAATCGAACTGCACCTTCAGGTTGTCGGCGCCCACTTCCTTGCACACCGCCTGACCCTGATCCTGACGATTGAGGAAGAAGCCCGGCATGTCGCGGGTGTTGATCGGTTCAATCAGCACGGTGATACCGACTTTCGCCGCTTCCTGTGCGGCGTGGCTCAGGTTTTCCAGGTAGACCGCATGGTGCTTCTGGCGCAATGCTTCGTTGGGCAGCAAGCCGGCCATGACGTGAATTCGGTCGTTCCCCAGCACGGCGGCGTATTCCAGCGCCTTCTGGAAACCGCTGCGGAATTCGCTCTCACGCCCCGGCAATGAAGCAATGCCTCGCTCGCCGTTGGCCCAGTCACCCGGCGGTGCGTTGAACAGCGCCTGGGTCAGACCGAAACCTTCCAGGCGCAGCTTGATCTCTGCAGCGGTGAAATCGTACGGGAACAGGTACTCCACCGCTTCGAAGCCATCACTTGCCGCAGCGCCAAAGCGCGCGAGGAAGTCATGTTGCGGGTACAGCATGCTGAGGTTGGCAGCGAAACGAGGCATGTTTTTCTCCTGGAAAGCAGGCTACCGGGTCAGACAAAAGGCCACAGCAGCAGGGTTATGAGGAAGCCCAGCGTGCCTAGAACAGTCACCAGGAACGTCCAGGTGCGCAGGCCGTCGCCTACGTTCAGGCCGGCCAGTTTGGTGAACATCCAGTAACCGGCGTCGTTGATGTGGGACATGGCCAGACCGCCACCGCCCATGGCCAGACACAGCAAAGCCATGTGGTTGGCGCTGAGGTTCAACGTGGCGATCAGCGGGCTGAGGATGCCGGCGGTGGTCACCAGCGCCACTGTGGTCGAGCCTTGTACGGCGCGCAACAGCAAGGTGAGCAGGAAGCCCAGCGCCAGAACCGGCAGACCGGTGTTGCGCAGTGCTTCAGAGACCACCGCACCGATACCGGTGTCGACCAGCACCTTGCCGAACACACCACCCGCACCAGCGATCAGGATCACCATCGCAACGCCCGGCAATGCCGAACCGATCACATCGGACACTTGATTGCGGCTCCAGCCACGGCGCGAACCGAGCAGCCACGCGCAGAGCAGGGTGTCGATCAGCAGCGCGACCAGCGGTGCGCCGAGGACGGTCAAAATGCTACGCAGCGTAGAGTCCGCTGGGAGCATGGTGGTTGCCAGCGTACCCAGCAGGATCAGAATGATCGGCAGCAGGATCAGCGCAATGATGATCCCGGCGCCTGGCGCGGGGGCTTTTGGCAAGCGGGCAGCGAGGCTGCTGGCGCTTTCTTCCAGACCCAGCGCGTGACCGCTGTGCGTCGCATCAGCGGTTTTCGAATAATCGTTGTTGGCCCAATCAACCAAGTCTTGGTTGGTGATGTGCGGGCCGTAGACCTCGCTGCGAATGTCATCGGTCATCGGGTAGGTTTTGCGCGTCATGCGGCCGGCGATCACGTAGCCGATCAGGCACAGCACGGCCACCATCGGCAGGCCGAACATCAACACACGACCCAGGTCTGCGCCCAACTGACCGGCAGCGGCAACGGCACCCGGGTGCGGCGGCAGAAAGGCGTGAACGGAGAGCAGCGCGGCGCACATTGGCAGCGCGAAAATCAGCAGCGGCTTGCGTGCCGCGCGCGCGACGCCGTAGGCCAGTGGCATGAGGATGATCACGCCGACTTCGAAGAACACCGGAATACCGACCATAAAACCGGCCACGGTCAGCGCCAGCGGCGTTCGCTTGTTGCCGAAGCGGTTGATCAGGGTCTTCGCCAGCGCCTCCGCTCCGCCCGACAATTCAATGATGCGTCCGATCATGGCGCCCAGTGCAATGATGATTGCGATGTGGCCAAGGGTCTTGCCCATGCCGCCTTCGATCGTCGCGACCAGATCACTCGGTTTTACCCCGGCAACCAAGGCGACGATGATGCTCACGAGCATCAATGCCACGAACGGCTGGAATTTGTACTTGAGCACCAGAAGCAGCAGCAGCGCGATGCCGGCTCCGGCGATGATCATGAGGATAAGAGGCGTCATGTTGTGTCCTGTTGTTATTGTTTCAGGCAAAAACCGGGGTGCCAGAGGCCGTGAATACGGCCTCCGATCAAGGTGCTGGGCGGGTTACCAGTTCACGCCGAACGTCTGGCGCAGTTCTTCCAGGGCCGCTGCGTCCAGCGGCTCGGGTTTTGGATGGCTCATCAGCCACAAGCGAGCGGTCTCTTCCAGCTCTTCCAGGGCGTAAGCCGCCTTGGCTACCGAACTTTCCCAGACCACCGGCCCCAAACGCTCGAGCATCACGCCGCGCACGCTGTTCGCCAGTTTTGCCACCTGCTCGGCGACCTTTGGCGAGCCGGGGCGCTCGTAAGAAATCAAAGGGATATGCCCGACCTTCATCACCTGATAGGGCGTGATCGGCGGGAGAATGTCGTTCGGATGCCAGACACCGGCCAAGGTCAGCGCCACCAGATGCGTGGAGTGGGTGTGCACCACGCCGCCCACGCCCGGATTACGGTCATAGACCTCACGATGCAGCATCAAGGTTTTCGAGGGCTTGTCGCCGGACACCCATTCGCCCGCCAGGTTGACCTTGGCAATGGCGGTCGGGTCAAGGCGACCCAGACAGGCGTCGGTCGGCGTGATCAACCAGCCGTCTTCAAGGCGTGCGCTGATGTTGCCGGCGCTGCCCACGGTGTAGCCGCGACCGAACAGCAGACGGCCGATGTCGCAGATTTCGTCGCGCAGCTTGTTTTCGGCGCTCGTTGCAGTACTCATTGAGCACCTCCGGCCAGTTGCTTCAGTGCTTTGTCGAAGAAGTCGCGACCCCCGAAGTTGCCGGATTTCAGCGCCAGCGCGAGGGGCTGATCGCCGCTGCTGATGGTGGCGGGAACGCCCGGGTCGATCTGTGCGCCGATCTTCAACAGGCTGACGCCCAGTGCCTGAACGACCGCGCCGGAGGTTTCGCCGCCAGCGACGACGAAACGTTTCACGCCTGCGTCCAGCAGGCCGCGAGCGATCTTGCCCAGCGCGTCCTCGACCATGGCCCCGGCGCGCTCGACGCCGAGTTTTTGTTGCACGGCTTTGACTTCTTCCGGGCTGCTGGTCGCGTAAATCAGAACGGTTTGACCCGCATCGCGGGCAAAGGCCAACGCGTCTTCCACAACTGTCTTGCCATCGGCCAGCGCCAACGGATCGATCCGCAGTGCAGGGCGTCCGGCTTCCAGCCAGGCGGCGACCTGGCCGTTGGTGGCAACCGAGGCGCTGCCCGCGAGCACGACTTCGCCGCCGCTCACGTGTTCCAGTTGGGCTGCGTCGACGTCGCGCAACTTGCCGGCTTTGCGGAAGTTGCCTGGCAGACCCAGTGCCAGACCCGAACCGCCTGTCAGCAGCGGCAAGTCGGCGCAGGCTTCGCCCAGCGTGTAGAGGTCGGAATCGGACAGTGCATCGGCAATCGCCATGGTCACGCCGTCAGCGCGCAGTTCGGCAATGCGCGCACGCACACCTTCCACGCCCTTGGCGACGCTGTCGTAACGCAGCAAGCCCACTTTCTTGCGGGTCTGCGATTGCAGGACGCGCACCAGGTTGGCGTCGGTCATCGGCGTCAGCGGGTGATTCTGCATGCCGCATTCGTTCAGCAACTGATCCTGCACGAACAGGTGGCCACGGAAGATCGTGCGGCCGTTTTCCGGGAATGCCGGGCATGCGAGGGTGAAGTCGCTGTTCAGGGCTTTGAGAAGTGCTTCGCTGACCTGACCGATGTTGCCTTTGGCGGTGGAATCGAAGGTTGAGCAGTACTTGAAGAAGATTTGCTCGCAGCCGCGGTCGCGCAGCCATTGCAGCGCGGCCAGGGATTCCTCGACCGCTTCAGCGGCGGGCGTGGTGCGGGATTTCAAGGCGATGACGATCGCGTCGGCGTCCAGCTCAGCCAGGCTCTCGGCGCTCGGAATGCCGATGCTTTGCACGGTACGCATGCCGCCGCGCACCAGCATGTTGGCCAGGTCGGTGGCGCCCGTGAAGTCGTCGGCGATGCAGCCCAGAAGAGGGCGTGGAGTCGAAGTGCTCATCTGCGGTTCCTCAGTCATTGGCCGCTTTGGCGGCGGGCAGGGTGATGCCCGGGAAGATCTTGATCACGGCGGAATCGTCTTCACGGCCGAAGCCTGCGGTCGAGGCCTGCATGAACATCTGGTGCGCGGTGGACGACAGCGGAAGCGGGAATTTGCTGGCGCGGGCAGTATCCAGAACCAGGCCCAGGTCTTTGACAAAAATATCCACGGCCGACAGCGGCGTGTAATCAGCCTTCAGGATATGCGGCACACGGTTTTCGAACATCCACGAGTTACCGGCACTGTTGGTGATCACTTCGTACAGCGCATCGGCGTCGACGCCTTCGCGCAGGCCGAGCGCCATGGCTTCGGCGCTCGCAGCGATGTGCACGCCAGCCAGCAACTGGTTGATGATTTTGACTTTGGAGCCCAGGCCGTGGACGTCGCCCAGGCGATAGACCTTACCGGCCATGCCGTTGAGGATGGCGTCAGCTTTGGCGTAGGAGTTGGCAGGACCGGAGGTCATCATGGTCATCTGACCGGCAGCGGCCTTGGCTGCGCCACCGGAGATTGGGGCATCCAGGTACAGCAGACCCTTTTCGGTCAGGCGCTGGCCCAACTCGATGGCGAATGTCGGCGCAACGGTGGCGCAACCAATGACCAGACTGCCGGGTTTGAGCGCTGCAACGGCGCCGTTTTCGCCAAACAAGACGGTTTCAGTCTGCTCGGCGTTGACCACGACGGTGATGATCACGTCGCAGGCGGCGGCCATGCTGGCGGGAGAGTCGCAGGCAACACCGCCTTCGCTGGCGAATTGCTCGGTCACGGCAGCACGGACATCACAGGCATGAACGTTGAAACCGCTGCGCAACAGGGAGCGAGCGATGCCCAGACCCATGGCACCCAGCCCAATGACGCCGACATTCTTGTTATTCATGATGCTCTCCTCAGGTTGAGTGCCATCGTTGCGTCAGGCACTCGAACGGTGTTTGTTCTGATCTGTTAAAGATAGTGAACCTGTGAGCGGATAATGTGAAGTAATTTTTTGGATTAACAAAAGTTAACATCGAGCACGTTTTAATCGACGAAAAAAAGCCCCGATACGTGTCGGGGCTTGGGTGCCGAGAGGTTTAAGCGCTTCGTGCCTCCATTGTAGGAGCCGGCTTGCTGGCGAATGCAGAGACCCGTCGAATCAGTTGTGTCGGGCCCGATGCCTTCGCCAGCAAGCCGGCCACAGGTCTGAGGCCTGGACACAGGCTCATGCAACAACCCGGTCCTTGTAGGAGACGTCCGAGGTTACGAGGGCAGCGAAGGCGGTGTGTCAGTCGCAATAGATGCTGGTGATGCATCGCATTCGTCCGAACGCGGCCCGCACCAAGCCGGCTCCTACAGGGGCGTGCGGCGTGGACTGAACATTATTGATTTCTACTCACCGTCGCCAGCATCAGCTCGACGCCCTGCGCCCGGATACTCTCCGCCGCGCCTTCGGCCAGCCCGTCGTCGCTGATGATGGTGTCGAACTGCTCAAGGCCTGCGACCTTGTACATGCCGAACGTGCCGTACTTGGAACTGGTGGTCAGCAGCACGCTGCGCGACGCGGCCTGCATCGCGGCCTGCTTGACCTCGACCTTCAGCGCAGAAGGTGTGGTCGTGCCCCGTTGCAGATCCCAGGAGCTGGTGGACATGAATGCCACGTCCGTCGCCAGTTGACGCAGCGTTGCCGCGGCCAGCCCGCCCACGCAGGAACGGTTCGGGTGATCCAGCATGCCGCCGGTATGAATCACGTCCACATGGGTCGCATCCGCGAGCGCGTTGACCACGCCAAAGTCATTGGTGACCACCGTCATTCCGGACAGCGCCACGATGTGCGGCACGATTTCCAGCGTGCTGGTGCCCGCGTCCAGGTAGACCGTCATCTCCGGGTGAAGCAAACCTGCCGCGAGTCTGGCCATCGCCTGTTTTTGCGGGAGTTCGACCACTGCCTTGGATTGATGGCTGGGTTCGCTGTGCACCTGGCTGGCGATGCGGACGCCACCTGTCACCGAGTAGGCACGACCACTTTGTTCGAGCAGGGCGATGTCGCGGCGAATGGTCATGTGCGAGCAATCGAACATTTCCATCAGTTGGTGCACGCTGAGCACTTGATGCTTGCGCAACTGACGCAGCATCAGCTCCCGGCGCTGGTCGGGAATCATGGGCGCTGCACCACTGACGGTGGTGTCTTCTTCGCTGGGCATTCAGGCTCCTGAGTCACGGTGTACAGCCAAACCGGCTGTGATGGCTGGCATCTTAGCCAATCGCTCGCGTCATGACAGCAGCGAGAACTTTCCTACAGGCCTTGATGGCCGCATGATGAGAAAGAACCTTTCGTTCGGCCATGGCTCTTAGCCTGTGCTTCCTGAATGTTCCTGATGAAATTCAAATTCTAAAAAGGATGCTGCAAATATGACCGTTGCCTTCTGGTGCGTGTTGATCGTGATTCTGTTGCCGCTGGTCTGTACGTCGATCGCCAAGTTTGGCAGTGGCCGCTTCAGTACCCGGCAGAACCACAACCCGCGAGACTTTCTCGACAAGCTGGAAGGGTTGCCGCGTCGTGCCCATGCGGCGCAACAGAACAGCTTCGAAGCAATTCCGGGGTTTGCCGCAGGCGTGATCATCGCGCACGTTGCCGGCGTCGCGCAGTTGGTGACCATTGATGTGCTGGCGGTGCTGTTCGTTACCAGTCGCCTGCTTTACATCATTTTTTACCTGGCGGACCTCGCGGCCCTGCGCTCGCTGGTGTGGTTTATCGGCCTGGGTCTGGTCGTTGCGTTGTTTGGCATTTCTGTCTGATCGCGATGCCGATCATTCACTTGGGTTTTTCAAGGCGAGCGCAGATACTGGTGGCCATTTTTTCCAGCAGTCGTCGCCATGAACTCGAGGAGCGTTGCGTTGAGAAGACTGTCGCTGAGATACCCGACGTTGAAAGCGATAAGCCTGTTGATGATCGGCGCGCTCGCCTTGAGTGCCTGCGGGGGCGTCGATCCTGATTCGCCGCTGGGGCAACGCAAGGCGATCTTCAAGCAAATGCTCAAGATCAGCGAAGACATTGGCGGCATGCTGCGTGGCCGTTTGCCGTTCGACGGCCCGAAGTTCGCGGAAGGTGCGGTGAAGCTGGATGCTTTGTCTCACGAGCCGTGGAAGCATTTCCCAGCCGTTAAAGAGTCAGAGCACACCAGCGCGAAAGACGCCGTGTGGCAGAAACAGGCTCGCTTTCAAGAGTTAGCCAGCGTTCTCGAAGCGCGCACGGGTGAGTTGGTGATCGCGACTCGGCAACTGCAGTTGACGCCGGCCAATATGATCCCGCCGATGAACAACGTCGAAGACGCCTGTGACGCGTGCCATAAAGAGTTTCGGGATCATTGATCAGAAGCGCGTCATCGGCAGCGCTGGTGAACCTGTAGGAGCGAGCTTGCTCGCGAAGGCTTTCGAGCAGCCCATGCCTTTATATCAATCGTGCCTCAGTCTTCTTGAGCAGGCTAACCCCAACGAGATCGGTCGAGCCCTCACCTTTTAAGACTTATTCATCCTCTTCATCCGGCTGAACCTTTTCCAGTTCTTCCTGTGCGTCCTGCAACTCCTTGCGCGACTCGGCCAGCTTGTCTTTGCGCTTGTTGATCTTGTCGGGGTCGCCCTTGCTCATGGCCTTGTTCAGATCGGCTTGGCGGCGGCTGACTTCACGTTTGGCGTCCAGCACCTTTTGTTCCTGCTGCTTGAGCAGGCCGGCATCGGTACAGTTTGCGGTGACTTCGCTCAAGGCTTTTTCCAGTCCCGACTGCTGATCGCTGTTACCGGCGGCCTTGGCCTGTTCGATCTGGGTGCTGATGTCCTGACGTTTGGCAGCACAGCCGCTCAATTCGGGTGCCTGTTCGGCGGCGAACAGCGGGGCAGCCAACAGGCCACAGGCCGTGAACACAATCAGCGGTGACAAGAATTTCATGAATACTCCTTGAAAACGGGTGCCCGGACGCTCGACACAATCGTCCGGAAAAAAAGACTAGAACCCTTTGATGCCTTGCTCTCGCAACTGTCCGGCCAGCGCTTGCACCTGCGGGTCCTGAAAAAAGGCCGTTAACTGCTTCGCACGTCCCAAGCCAATACCAGCCTCGGCTTGCCATTGATCCAGGCTGCGAGCCGATAGATCTGACCAGGACTCACCCAGCGGAGCGCCTGCGGTCGGCGGTAAACCGATGGCTTTGAGCCAAACTGCGAACGATTGTTCGCGCGCTCCTTGAAAACTCTTCAGCAGTTTAGCGCTGCTCTGGTCGCCAAGACCGGGAATGTTAGCAAGCTGCGCATCCTTGAGGGGCATCCAGTCCAGCAAACCGTTGAGGTGTCCGGCGTCTATCAGCTTGTCCCATGTACCGGGTCCTACGCCCGGAAGTCCCAGGCCTTTCTTGCTGCCCAGCCATTTCAACCGTTCCCGGAACTGGCTTTCGCATCCCTCTGTTGGCTGCCAACAAGTCAGCGAGTGGTAATCCGCAGCATCAGGCACCTTCATTTCCACGCGTTCGACGTTACGTGTGACGACGCCATCGAGCCGTGGAATGGTCAGTCCCGCCAGACTGATCGCCACCTGGTCTCCGGGTCGGATATCCAGTGTCTGCCAGCGCTTGAAAGATCCCACGCTGATCCGGCTGACCTTCCGGTCGTCCAGTTGCACCGGCTCGATGTCCAGTACTGGCGTGATCTTCCCGCTTCGGCCAATGTTGAAATGCACTTTGCGAACGTCGCCCAAGACTTGGGCGAACGGGTATTTCCATGCCGCTATCCAGTAAGGTGCCTTCGCTTGCCAGCGGTCTGCTGAAGGGCGCACACCCTGGCGGATGACCACGCCGTCAGTCGCAAATGGCAGCGGGCTTGTGTACCAGTGTTCGCGCCAGTTTTTGGCTTGGTCGAAACTTCCGATGGGCTCACTGAAGGCCGCGCTGTCGGCAAAGCCCAGCGCCTGCAGGCCGGTCAGGCGGTTTTGCATGCCTTCCGGGCCATCGGGCCAGTCCCAGATGAACAACCCGACGTTTGCGCCGTCCTCTTCGGTGATGGACGTGCGCGCCAGCAGCCCGGCGACTTTGCTGCGCGCATTCAGGCTTCCGGCGTCAGCCTGAACGTGAGCGCTCAATTGCCAATACAGCTCGCCCTGCAAGACCAGTGTCTTTTGCCACGCCAGATGAGAGGGTATCGCTGCGATCTGATGAGCATGTCCCGTCCAGTCCTGCCCCTTGACCCCATCGCCTCGGCTGATCGCCTTCACCAGCTTGCCATCCTCATAAACGAGTGTGACCGCCACGCCATCCACTTTCGGCTGAATCCACAGGTCGTCACGCCCCTTGATCCACGCCTGCACCGCGCGTTCGTCAGGGAGTTTGTTGAGGCCGGTGTGCGGGACCGGATGTGCGTTCGGCCCCGCCGCAGTCTTCAGCGGGTTTTCGTCGGTCGGCGCAGGATTGGCAAAGCAGCCACGAAGGTGTGAAAGCCGTTGCACCGACTGATCGTAGAGCTCATCGGCCACGAGCGAGACACCTTGCCGGTGGTAGCTGTCATTCCAGTGTTCGATTCGGGTTTGCAGAGAAGAGATTTCGCTGCGGGCTGTGGCGGGAGGCCAGTCGGGGCAGGACTGGGCGTTAGCGACGTTTAAGCAGAGGGCGAGTGCTACACCGAAAACGTTGCGAAGAAGAGTCGGCATCGAAGCGTCCTTGCCTGGGGTTGAGACGGGAAGGCTAGGATGCGAGGCGATTTTGTTCCTTTGCGCTTGGTTACCGCGTTTTTCAGGACCGGTACAGTCGAGCCCGCTTTCGCTGCACAGCGGACCCTTGAGCTGTTTCAGGACGAGTGCAAAATGATGTTTCAGTCACCAGGTGGCGGCTCGTAGGGCCTGAATACAAAAAGCCCCTGACGACTTTCATCGTCAGAGGCTTTTATGACGCTGTCGGCTGCATCAGGCAGCCGGGCGTTTTACAGGCCGGCAGCTGCGCGAAGAGCGGCGGCGCGGTCGGTTTTTTCCCAGGTGAACGTGGAGAAGGTGTCGTCGCCCACGGTCTTGGTTTCCGGCGTGCGGCCGAAGTGGCCGTAAGCGGCGGTTTCCTGGTACATCGGGTGCAGCAGGTCGAGCATGGTGGTGATCGCGTATGGACGCAGATCGAAGTGCTCGCGGACCAGTTTGACGATCTTGTCGTCGCTGATCTTGCCGGTGCCGAAGGTGTTCAGCGAGATCGAAGTCGGTTGAGCGACGCCGATGGCGTAGGACACCTGAATCTCGCAACGCTCGGCCAGGCCGGCAGCGACGATGTTCTTGGCAACGTAACGGCCAGCATAGGCAGCCGAACGGTCGACCTTCGATGGATCCTTGCCGGAGAACGCGCCGCCGCCGTGACGGGCCATGCCGCCGTAGCTGTCGACGATGATCTTGCGACCGGTCAGGCCGCAGTCACCCACCGGGCCACCGATGATGAACTGGCCAGTCGGGTTGATGTGGAACTGGGTGTCTTTGTGCAGCAGCTCGGCTGGCAGCACGTGCTTG
>Ga0265798_10004792_pt1 | contig 18498 bp, 18 predicted proteins | sample P3T30metagenome_FD_192430 | JGI IMG/M metagenome (GOLD analysis project Ga0265798, IMG submission 192430) | Plant litter microbial communities from East Loma Ridge, Irvine, California - P3 T30 | ecosystem: Environmental > Terrestrial > Plant litter > Unclassified | place: USA: California... | reverse complement strand
ATCCTGACGCTCACGCTCTGCTGCGTCTGCGCGCCGGCCAGCTGGACGTAGCCTTCGATGCGTTTCAGGTCACCCTTGGCCAGCTGCACCTTGTAGTCCGCGATATAGGTGGCCGGGACTTCGGCCAGCAGCACGTCGCGCGTGATGCCGCCGTAGTTCCACCAGTCGGTGTTCACGGTCGGGATCTCGTCCTGGTGGCGCATATTGTCCACCTTGACCACCACGAAGTTACGGCCCTTGTTCAACTTGCCGCTGACGTCGAACTGGAACGGCGTGAAGCCGCCCTTGTGCACGCCCAGCTTCTTGCCGTTCAGGTAGACGTGCGACTGGTAGTTGACCGCGCCAAAGTAGAGGAAGTAGCGCTTGCCCTCTTTCGGCTCGGCGTTGAACACCTGGCGCATCCACACGGTGCCTTCATAGAACGCCAGCTTCTCGACCTGTGAATTCCAGTCGCCCGGTATTTTCAGCGTGGGCGACAGGTCGAAGTTGTACTCGACCACATGGTCCTTGTCGCGCGCGGTCAGGTCTTCATAGAAGCCGCCCTTGCCGGTCCTGGAGGCGTCGAAAGGCTCGTGCCGGTAGTCGTAGTAGCCCATCTCATAGGGATCGATGATGTAGTTCCAGCGCCCGTTCAGGCTCTGATGCTGGCGGCCGTAGATATTCTGCAGCAGCGGTTCCTTGCTGTAGGCCGCTGGCGTGGCGGCCGGCGCCTGGGCCGATGCCGGCAGATGCCAGGCCAGGGCGAGCGCGCACAGCACGCCCCCAAGCAGGTGTTTGAAAAGCTTCATTCGGGTCTCCTCCGTTGTGGCCGGCTCGCTTTGGTACCGGTATCATATTGAACGGCTATCGTATCTGCACACTTTTGTCATGTCAACAAAATGCGTGGCCGTTACCGTTGCGGGAGGATGTGTTGGCCGAGTTCGCGCAGGATGTCGTCCACCGGGCGCCCGCTGCGGGTGAGATTGAACAGGACATGGGCGACGCCGAGTTCGTGCATGCGTTCGAGGTAAGCCGCCAGCGCGTGGCGTCCGGTGCGCAATCCGAGTTCGATCGGTTCGGCCGGCGCGTCGGGATCGTCGAGCAGGTCGAGCTGCACCGACTGGATGAAGGGCTTGGACAGGCCTGGTGAGCGCTGTTGCTGCGCCATCTGCCACAATTCGATGCGGCCCTTCTGGCGCGCCTCTTCGCGATGGTAGCTGGCCCACCCATCGGCGTGTTCTGCGATCCACTGCAGCGACTGACGCGCGCTGCCGACCGCGATCATGGGGATGCGCGCCTGTGGCGCCGGCAGCACGCGGTAGTCTTCTGCGCCTGCGCTGCCGGCGGATGCGGGATCGCTGGACGGCGCCAGCACGGCGCGCACGACATGCCAATGTTCGCGGAAGGTGACGTCGCGCGTTTCCAGGTCAACCCCGAAGCGCGCGAATTCCGGCGGACGGTCGCCCGAACCGACACCCAGGATCAAGCGGCCGTGGCTGATGCGGTCGAGCGTCAGCGCCGCCTTGGCCACGTGCAGCGGATGGCGCAGCGGCAGGACGATGGCGCCGGTGCCCAGCACGATATTGCGCGTGACTGCCGCCATGGCTGCCAGCCACAGGAAAGGATCGTCCAGCGCCGCGGTCTCGTTGGCGCTGCCCTGCGGGATCATCAACGGCACGTCGCGGGTCCACAAAGCGGCGAAACCCAGTTCGTCGGCCAGGCGGGCGTGCTGCTGCGCCACCTCGAGATCGGCCAGCACGCCCTGCTCGCCCTGAATTGGCGTCATCAAGCCGACCGTCACGCGCCCCTGGACGAATACCTTGTCGAATGCCTGGTTGAAGACGCTCATGCCGGTCAGCTGAAATAGGCTTCGGAGCCCAGCGTGATCGCTACGATCAGCAGCAAGGCAAACGCCAGCACGATCAGCAGGCGTCCGAACTTGGGCGCGCCGTCACCCGGCGCTGCTGGCGCAACAGGCGGCAGTTCGTCGTGCGTGTCCCTCATGGCAGCAGCACCGTCGAACCGGTGGTGGCGCGCGACTCCAGCGCGCGGTGGGCATCGCCCGCACGCGCCAGGGGGAAGGTCTGGTGCACCTCGATCTGAATCTTGCCGCCCGTGACCATCCCAAACAGCTCGGCCGCCATCGCCTCTTGTTCTTCGATCGTGGACATGTAGTCGAACAGCGTCGGCCGGGTCAGGAACAGCGAGCCGCGTTTGGACAATTCGCCCGGCGCGAACGGCTCCACGGCGCCAGACGCATTGCCGAAGCTGACCATCAACCCGCGCCGCTGCAGGCAGTCGAGCGAAGCGGTGAAGGTGTCCTTGCCGACCGAGTCGTACACCACCGGCACGCCGGCGCCGCCGGTGATCTCGCGCACGCGCGCCGCGATATCCTCAGTCTTGTAATTGATGACGTGGGCGGCGCCATGGCGCAGCGCCAGCTCGCCCTTCTCTTTCGAGCCCACGGTGCCGATCAACTGCACGCCCAGCGCACGCGCCCACTGACAGGCGATCAGCCCAACGCCGCCAGCCGCGGCGTGGAACAGGATCGTCTCGCCCGCCTTGACGGGATAGGTCTGGCGCAGCAGGTACTGCACCGTCAGGCCCTGCAGCATCATGGCGGCCGCCGTCTCGAACGAGATCGTGTCGGGCAGCTTGACCAGGAAGCGCGCCGGCATGGTGCGCACCTCGGCATAGGCGCCATTCGGGCCGCCGGCATAGGCCACGCGGTCGCCCGGCTTGACGTGGGTAACGCCCTCGCCCACCGATTCGACCACGCCCGCGCCTTCCTTGCCCAGGCCACCGGGCAGCGGCTGCGGATACAGGCCGGTGCGGAAGTACACGTCGATGAAGTTCAGGCCAATGGCGTGCTGGGTGACGCGCGCCTCGCCCGGGCCGGGCGCGGGCACGTCGACATCGACGTACTCCATGGCTTCTGGGCCGCCGTGGGCGGCAATCCGGATGGCTTTGGCGAGCATGGCAGCTTCTCCTTATGGGGTGGCGCGCGGGGCGGCGCGCGCGCCGATCAGTTGCGACAGCACCAGGCGCGCGGTCGAGACATTGGTCGCGCACGGGACGTTGTGCACGTCGCAGGCGCGCACCAGGGCGTTGATATCGGGTTCGTGCGGCTGGGGCGTCATCGGGTCGCGCAGGAAGATCACGCAATCGACCAGACCATCGACCAGCTGGGCGCCGATCTGCAGGTCGCCGCCCACCGGCCCCGAATGCTTGCGCTCGACGACCAGGCCCAGCTCATTGATCAGTCTCCCGCCCGTGGTGCCGGTAGCCGACAGCGTGCAGCCTTTGAGAAAGTCGAGGTATTCGGCGGCGAGCGCGATCATGTCGTCCTTTTTCTTGTCGTGGGCGATCAGGGCGATCCGGGGCGAGTTCGAGGTGGTCGTATCGGTCATGGTATCAGCGACTACTGGTGAGTCCCGGATGCACGGGATGGATAGTGATCAAGAATACCGCATTCACGCGCTCCACCGTTCAGAACACCTCTGCGCCTCGGCACACTGAACCGGATCAAGCGTGCTGCCCGGCTGTGGCGGCGCCACTGAAGTTAGGCGACATCGAGCGTGGCAGACGACCGTTTGCGTCCGACCGCGTGGTAAAGGAGATGCACGCTCGACGCCGCCGCCATGGTCCAGCCGGCGACGGCGGCCTCAGCCTGGCGCGCCGCGCTGCCGGGCTCGCCGAACGGAAGAGGCGGCGTCCGGTCGAAATCGCGTGGCTCATACCAACAGGAGAACCCAGCATGCCCACCAAGACAGAGTGCGCCGGCCCGCCAGGAGCGCCGCCATGAACCTGAGCGACGTCGAAGCACGCCTGGGCCGCGACCGGCTGGTCCTGCTGCTGGTGCTGGCGGTCTCGCTGCTGGCCAGCCTGTGCTGGGCCGGCCTGGTGCTGGGCGGCCAGGTGCTGGCCAATCTGCCGCTCGCCCCGGGCGCGGCCGGCGCCGTGATCCGCCCGCCATCCCTGGCCTACCAGGCCGGCCAGCTGGCCCTGGTCTTTCTCACCTGGGCCGGCCTGTGCACGGCCCTGATGCTGCCGCTGGCCAGCCGCGCCACGGTGCTGTTCGCGCGCCTGGCCGGGCACCGCGCCGCCCAACGAGCCCGCCTGCGCACCGCCCTGTTCGTGCTCGGCTACCTGGGCGCGTGGACCGGCTTCGCCCTGCTGGCCGCGATCGTCCAGTGGACGCTGCACGAATCCGCCCCCAGCGGCGCGGTGCGTCACCCGCTGCTGCTTGGCCTGGCCCTGGTGGCGGCCGGCGTCTACCAGTGGACACCCGCCAAGCATGCCTGCCTGGAGCAGTGCCGCGCGCCGCTGCCCGGCATCCTGGCCGGCTGGCGCGACAGCCTGGCCGGCGCCGCCGGCCATGGCGCGGTCCACGCGCGCCAGTGCCTGGGGTGCTGCTGGCTGCTGATGCTGGTGCTGCTGGCGGCCGGCCCGGACAACCCGGCGGCCATCGCCATGGTCGCGCTGCTGGTGCTGGCCGAGATCCGCCTGTTCAGCGGGCACTGGATCGCCTGCGCCGGAGGGCTGGCGCTGCTCGCCCTGGGTACCAGAGTGTTGTTTCCATGACGGTTTTTGCAAGGGGTGCCTATGTTAAAATGTCGGCCACTCTTGTATACCGTCTAAGGAATTCGCGACATGGCTGGACACAGCAAATGGGCCAATATCAAGCATAAGAAAGCCGCTACCGACGCCAAGCGCGGCAAGATCTGGACACGCCTGATCAAGGAGATCACCGTGGCCGCGCGCATGGGCGGCAGCGACATCCCGTCCAACCCGCGCCTGCGCCTGGCGGTCGAGAAGGCCGCTGACGCGAATATGCCGAAGGATAACGTCACCCGCGCGATCCAGCGCGGCTCGGGCGAACTCGAGGGCGTCAACTACGAAGAAGTACGCTACGAAGGCTACGGCATCGGCGGCGCGGCGATCATCGTCGACTGCCTGACCGATAACCGCGTGCGTACCGTGGCCGAAGTGCGCCACGCCTTCAGCAAATTCGGCGGCAATATGGGCACCGAAGGCTCGGTCGCCTTCATGTTCCAGCACACCGGCCAGTTCCTGTTCGCGCCGGGCGTCGACGAAGACAAACTGATGGAAGCGGCCCTCGAAGCCGGCGCCGATGACGTTACCGCCGATGAAGAAGGCGGCTTCGAAGTGCTGTGCGATCCGTTCGCCTTCGCCACCGTCAAGGAAGCGCTGGAAGCGGCGGGCTTCAAGGCCGAAGTGGCCGAAGTCATCATGAAGCCGGCAACCGAGACCGTGTTCACGGGCGACGACGCCATCAAGATGCAAAAGCTCCTCGACGCGCTCGAAAACCTTGACGACGTGCAAGAAGTGTTCACCAACGCCGTGATCGAAGAATAAACTGGTAGGCAATATGAAAATCCTCGTAGTCGGCTCGGGCGGCCGCGAACACGCGCTGGCGTGGAAACTGGCCCAATCGGAACGCATCCAGACCGTCTTCGTCGCCCCCGGCAACGGCGGCACGGCGCTCGACGACCGCCTGGTGACGATCGACGTCACCGATCCAGCGGCGCTGGCCGACTTCGTGGTGGCGGAACACATCGCCCTGACCCTGGTCGGCCCGGAAGCGCCGCTGGCGGCCGGCATCGTCAACCTGTTCCGTTCGCGCGGCCTCAAGATCTTCGGCCCGACCCGCGAAGCGGCCCAGCTCGAGAGCTCGAAGGACTTCGCCAAGGCCTTCATGCACCGCCACGGCATCCCGACCGCCAGGTACGAGACCTTCTCGGACGCCGCCGCCGCCCACGCCTACATCGACGCCAACGGCGCGCCGATCGTCATCAAGGCCGACGGCCTGGCGGCCGGCAAGGGCGTGGTGGTGGCGATGTCGCTCGACGAAGCGCATGCTGCGGTCGACCATATGCTGTCCGATAACGCCTTCGGCGACGCCGGCGCGCGCATCGTGATCGAGGAATTCCTGGCCGGCGAAGAAGCCAGCTTCATCGTCATGTGTGACGGCAAGAACGTGCTGGCGCTGGCCACCAGCCAGGACCACAAGCGCCTGAAGGATCACGACCAGGGCCCGAACACGGGCGGCATGGGCGCCTACTCGCCGGCGCCGATCGTGACGCCGTCGATGCATGCGCGCGTGATGCGCGAGATCATCAACCCGACCATCCAGGGCATGGCGCGCGACGGCATCCCGTTCACCGGCTTCCTGTACGCCGGATTGATGATCGACGGCGAAGGCAATCCGCGCACGCTCGAATTCAACTGCCGCATGGGCGACCCGGAAACCCAGCCGATCATGGCGCGCCTGAAAAGCGACTTCGCCACCGTGCTGGAACACGCCTGCAACGGCACCCTCGACGCGGTCGAGCTGGAGTGGGACCGCCGCACCGCTGTCGGCGTGGTGATGGCCGCCGCGGGCTATCCGGATAGTCCGCGCAAGGGCGACGTCATCGACGGCATCCCGGCCGAGATCCCGGAATGCGTCACCTTCCATGCGGGCACCAAACTGGTCGGCGGCACGCTGCAGACCAACGGCGGGCGCGTGCTGTGTGTGGTGGGCCTGGGCGACAGCGTCAAGATGGCGCAGAAGCAGGCCTACGAGGGCGTCGAGCGCATCCATTTCAATGGCGCGCAGTACCGCCGTGATATCGGCTGGCGCGGGGTGAAGTAATCAAATTTGGACTGATCGACGGTCTTGGGTTCCCGCCTCCGCGGGAACGACGTGCTTGAGTCCGTAGCCAAATGACTGACATATTCCGGCCCGCAAGTTGAAACGTCGTTCCCGCCCTCGCCGGGCGCCTTGACGGGAACCCAAGTTTGCCGGAACACCCCTAGCCCTCCGTCCACAACGCCAGATGTAACTACCCACCTGCGCCGGTGTACAATCGGCCCACTTTTCATTCCCCGCCCTATTCTCATGTCTTCCCCCAATCCCGCCGCCGTCAAGGCCTGGCTGCTCGAACTCCAGGAGCGTATCGTCCACGGCCTCGAACAGGTCGATGGCAAACCGTTCCTGCGCGAGCAATGGGAGCGTCCCGAAGGCGGTGGCGGCATGTCGCGCCTGATCGAAGAAGGCAATGTACTGGAACGGGGCGGCGTGAACTTCTCGCACGTGCGCGGCGCAGCCCTGCCGCCATCGGCCACGGCCGTGCGTCCCGAGCTGGCCGGCCGCGCCTGGGAAGCGATGGGCGTGTCGCTGGTGCTACACCCGCGCAATCCCTACGCCCCGACGGTGCACATGAATGTGCGCTTTTTCGAAGCGACCGCGCCGGGCCAGGACCCGGTCTGGTGGTTCGGCGGCGGCATGGACCTGACGCCTTATTATGGCAACCTGGACGACGCGCGCCACTTCCACCAGGTCTGCCACGACGCGCTGGCGCCGTTCGGCAGCGAACTGTACCCGCGCTGCAAGACCTGGTGCGACGATTATTTTTATCTGAAGCACCGCAAGGAACCGCGCGGCGTGGGCGGCATTTTCTTCGACGACCTGAACGAACTCGGTTTCGAGCAGTCCTATGCATTGGTGCAGAGCGTGGGATCCGGTTTCCTCGATGCTTACCTGCCGATCCTGCAGCGCCGCATGGACCAGCCTTATGGCGAGCGCGAGCGTGACTTCCAGGCCTACCGGCGCGGCCGCTACGTCGAGTTCAACCTGGTCTGGGACCGCGGTACGCTGTTCGGCCTGCAGTCGGGCGGGCGTACCGAGGCGATCCTGATGTCGATGCCGCCGATCGTCAAATGGCGCTATGACTGGCATCCCGAACCTGGCAGCGCCGAGGCGCAGCTGTATACCGACTTCCTGGTGCACCGGGACTGGCTGGCGGCGTGAGCTTGACGCCGACCTCCTGCATCGCCGTACTGGGAGGCAGCTTCGATCCTGTCCACAGCGGCCATGTCGCGCTGGCCGAACTGTTCGCCGGCGCGCTGCAGCCCGACGGGCTGCGCATCCTGCCGGCCGGCCAGCCGTGGCAAAAGGCCGGCCTGCAGGCCAGCGATGCCGATCGCGTCGCGATGCTGGCACTGGCTTTTAATAACCCAAACCTGCCGGTTGTGATCGACCGCCAGGAAATCGACCGCAAGACCCCGACCTATACGGTCGAAACGCTGCGCGCATTGCGCAGCGAACTCGGCGCTTCGGCGTCGATCGTGTTCCTGATGGGCGCCGACCAGCTGCTCAACCTGGACAGCTGGAACGAATGGCGCGAGCTGTTTGCCCTTGCGAACCTGGGCGTGGCTACCCGCCCCGGTTACGATCTGGCCCAGGAGGCCTTGCCACCGCTGGTGGCGCAAGAACTGTCGACGCGGCTGGCGCCGCCCGACGCCGTGCGCGCAAGCCGCCACGGAAAAGTCTGCCTTGCACCGACGCTGGACGTCGATATTTCGTCGAGCCGCATCCGCGCAGTGTTGCGCAGCGGCGCGGACGCAAGCGCGCTCGTACCGGCGCAAGTGCTAGACTACATTCAACAACATAACCTGTACAAAAACTAATGGATATCAAGAAACTGCAAACGCTCGTTGTCGACGCCCTGGAAGACGTCAAGGCCCAGGACATCGTCCTGTTCGACACGACCCACCTGACCAGCCTGTTCGACCGCATCGCCGTGGCCTCGGGCACGTCGAACCGCCAGACCAAGGCGCTGGCCGCTTCGGTGCGCGACAAGGTCAAGGCCGCGGGCGGCGACGTGATCGGCATGGAAGGCGAGGACACGGGTGAATGGGTGCTGGTCGACCTGGGCGACATGATCGTGCACATCATGCAGCCGGCGATCCGCCAGTACTACCGCCTGGAAGAGATCTGGGGCGAGAAGCCGGTCAAGCTGGGCGCCGCCAAGCGCAAGTCGACCGCCGAAGGCGTCGACGCCGACGCCGCCAAGCCGAAGTCGAAGCACCTGGCCGCCAACCAGGCGCAGGAAGAAGCCAAGCCGGTCAACGAACGCAAGCCAGCCGCCAAGCGCGCCACCAAGGCTGCCGCTACCGACACGGTGGCCAAGAAGCCTGCCGCCAAGAAGGCCGCCGCCAAGGCTGTCCCAACCGGCAAGACCGTGAAGGTCGCGCCAAGCAAGACCGAGATCGCCGCTGTCGAAGCGACCAAGGCCAAGCCGCCGAAGCGCGTCACCAAGACCGCCGCACCGAAAGCCGAGGCTGCTGCTGACGCTGCGCCAGTCAAAAAAGTGATCCGCCGCATCAAGAAAGACGCGGAATAAGGCAAGGCGGCATGCAGCTGATCATTGCCGCGGTCGGGCACAAGATGCCGGCCTGGATCGAATCCGGCTTTACCGAGTACACGAAGCGCATGCCACCCGAGCTGCGCATCGTGCTCAAGGAAATCAAGCCGGTCGAACGTTCCGGCAGCAAGACCGCCGCCACCGCGATGACGCTCGAACGCGAGCGCATCGAGGCGGCCTTGCCCAAGGGCGTGCGCATCATCGCCCTGGACGAGCGCGGCAAGGATTTGACGAGTGTCGGCCTGTCGCAACAGCTGGAAACCTGGCAACGTGACGGACGCGATACCGCCTTCCTGATCGGCGGGGCCGATGGCCTCGATCCCGAACTGAAGGCGCGCGCCGAGGGACTGATCCGCATCTCCAGCATGACACTGCCGCACGGAATCGTCCGTGTCATGCTGGCGGAACAGCTCTACCGTGCCTGGTCGATTACCCAGAACCATCCGTACCACCGAGTCTGACCGCCCCTTTGACGTCGATGAAAAACCAGAACAAAATCTATCTCGCCTCAAAAAGCCCGCGCCGGCGCGAACTATTGCGCCAGATCGGTGTGGAATTCGAACTGATGCTGCTGCGCAGCGATCCGGGACGCTCGGTCGACGTCAGCGAAGACGTGCTGCAGGGCGAGAACGTGCACGACTACGTGGCGCGGGTGGCCAAGGCGAAAGGCGCGTTTGCCTTCAACCTGCTGCTGCAGCGGCGCCAGCCGCTGCGCCCGGTGCTGACGGCCGACACGACCGTCACCATCGACGGCGAGATCCTGGGAAAGCCCACCGATAACCGAGAAGCGGTCGCCATGCTCGAACGCCTGTCGGGACGCACCCACCAGGTGCTGACCTCGGTGGCGGTGCATGCCCAGCACGTGGCCGAGCAGGTCACGCAGGTGTCGAACGTGCGCTTTGCCACGTTGACCCCGGCGCAGATCAAGGCGTATTGCGCCACCCTCGAACCGTATGACAAGGCCGGGGGCTATGGCATCCAGGGGCCGGCGGCGCTGTTCATCGAGCATATCGAAGGCAGCCATTCGGGGATCATGGGATTGCCGTTGTATGAGACGGCTTGCCTGCTGCGCAAGGCGGGTGTAGCGATCTGAGGTTGATCAACCGGCTTGCTGCTTGAGGCTGGGGTCGGCTGGCGACAGTTGAACGCGTGGGCGGGAAACCCGCCCACCCTATACGCTCATTCGGGCGTGTATCATGTCACTCTGAACAATACGCACGGCAGGGTCCATGAACGAAGATATCCTCATCAACATCACCCCGCAGGAAACGCGCGTGGCGCTGGTCTTGCAGGGTGCGGTGCAGGAGCTGCACATCGAGCGCACGCTCACGCGCGGGTTGGCGGGGAATGTTTATCTGGGCAAGGTGGTGCGGGTGCTGCCGGGCATGCAGTCGGCCTTCATCGACATCGGCCTGGAACGCGCCGCCTTCCTGCACGTGGCCGATATCTGGGAAGCGCGCCCCCACGACGGTAGCAATGCGCCGCCGACGCCCATCGAAAAACTGCTGTTCGACGGCCAGGTGCTCACGGTGCAGGTCATCAAGGACCCGATCGGCACCAAGGGCGCGCGCCTGTCGACCCAGATCTCGATCGCCGGCCGCATGCTGGTGTACCTGCCGCAGGACCAGCACATCGGCATCTCGCAGAAGATCGAGAAGGAAGCCGAGCGCGAGCGCCTGCGCACCCACCTGCAAAGCATCCTGCCGCCAGAAGAAAAAGGCGGCTACATCGTGCGCACCATGGCCGAGGAAGCCTCGAGCGACGACATTGCCGCCGATGTCGACTACCTGCGCAAGACCTGGGGCGCGATCGTGCAAGGCGCGCGCACCCTGCCGCCCACCACCCTGCTGTACCAGGACCTGAGCCTGGCCCAGCGCGTGCTGCGCGACTTCGTGCACGATGAAACGGCCAGCATCCAGGTCGACTCGCGCGAGAACTTCCTCAAACTGGCCGAGTTCGCCCAGATCTATACGCCCAGCGTGCTGTCGCGCATGGCACACTACACCGGCGAGCGGCCGTTGTTCGACCTGTATGGCGTGGAAGAAGAAATCCTGCGCGCGCTGGGCCGGCGCGTGGACCTCAAGTCGGGCGGCTACCTGATCGTCGACCAGACCGAGGCGATGACCACCATCGACGTCAATACCGGCGGCTATGTGGGGGGGCGCAATTTCGCCGACACGATCTTCAAGACCAACCTCGAAGCGGCGCACGCCATCGCGCGCCAGCTGCGCCTGCGCAATCTGGGCGGGATCATCATCCTCGACTTCATCGATATGGAAAACAACGAGCACCGCAACCAGGTGCTCGCCGAGCTCAAGAAGACCCTGGCGCGCGACCGCACCAAGGTCTCGGTGAGTAGCTTCTCGGCCCTGGGCCTGGTCGAGATGACCCGCAAGCGCACGCGCGAATCGCTGGCCCATATCCTGTGCGAACCGTGCCCGGCCTGCTCGGGCAAGGGGCAAGTCAAGACCAGCCGCACGATCTGCTACGAGATCCTGCGCGAACTGCTGCGCGAAGCCAAGCAGTTCAACCCGCGCGAATTCCGCATCGTCGCCGGGCAGGAGGTGATCGACCTGTTCCTGGAAGAGGAATCGCAACACCTGGCCATGCTGGGCGACTTCATCGGCAAGCGCATCTCGCTACAGGTCGAAAAAGGCTATCACCAAGAGCAATACGACGTGATCCTGATGTAAAGCTGCAACAACGTCCACCTGAATGTTCGTCGGACGGTTGCCAGACATTCGCCTTCATCTCCTCTCCCCTCAATGCGGCAAGCGATCACCTCGCTTGCCGTTTTCCATTCTGCTGGATGCATCAAAACCGGCATCCATTCAGTATGACCAAGCGACGATTTGACGCTCACAGCGACATAGTCACCGCTGCTTTTTTTATTGTTCACCAATCAGTGACATTGAGTTAGATTTCCCTAAGTCAACTATAGCTAGAATGGATATGCACTTACCGAGGCAATCGCAGCGTTTGATAGCACGTCGATTGCAATTACATACATCGCGAGACCGAATATAGATGAGCATTCCAGGAATGATTTTTTGCAAGTACTGCGGCAAGGAGCTACACCAGTCCGCACCATTATGTCCTCACTGCGGCGGTATTTTGCATTTGGGGACGGTGACGCTGGGGAAACTCAGGGAAGGTCCGCACTGGGTAAGCGTAGTCGGCCTGACATTTTCGATCCTGAGCATATTCGGATCGCTGGGGAGCGAAGGGGCGGACAAGGACACTGTCCTGGGCTTGTCAATATTCGTTGTCATCGGTTTCGTTTGCGGTGCCATCAGCATCCGGCATACCGGCGACGAAAGAAAAATGGCCATTGCATCGATCATCCTGTCAGCCATTTCAGTCCTGGTCCTGCTTGGACGCGCTGGCGCCGCGTAAGCTGCATTCTTTTTCCAAGACAGCGACTCATTGCAATCATTTATTCCCAAGGAAGAAGACATGTTCTGTTCGAAATGCGGTACGCAATTGCCTGAAGCAGGCACGTTTTGCAGCAAATGCGGGAACAGGCACGCACACGCGGCTGATATGGCGGCAGGCGACCACGCTCCGGCCATGCATGGCCAGCCGATGCCGTTCGCCTCGATGCACGACGAGATTCCCGACGGCGTCCGGGGCTGGAGCTGGGGGGCGTTCCTGCTCAACTGGATCTGGGCGATCGGCAACCGGACCTGGATCGGCCTGCTGGCGATGCTTCCTTATATCGGCCTCATCGTCGCTATATGGCTTGGGATCAAGGGCCGTGAAATGGCGTGGAAAAACGGCAACTGGAAAAGCGTCGAGCACTTCAATCGCGTACAGAAGCGCTGGTCATATTGGGGCCTGGGCCTGGTCGCCATTGCCATGGTCGGTATCATGGCGGCAGTGAGCATCCCCGCCTATCAAGAGTATATGAACCGGTCCAAGGCCCGGGCCATGGAGGCGTCCATGCAAAGCCTGGCGACGGACGAGGCGGCCGACGGCGAACTGGCAACGGCAGCAAGCGAGCCTGGCGCGGCCAGTGGCACCATCGACACCAATGCCGATGACCTGCCGGCCTCGTTGACCACCGTGGCCGGCATCCTGGCGCGCGCGTCCGCTTCCGACGACACCCGGGTGGTCACGCTCGACCGGAGTGCCTTGTTCGATGGTGAGGACGCCAAATGGCAGTTCCCGGTGCGCAGCTTTAGCTTGTCGGAAGGCAGGGAGGCGATCCTGATGGCCAGTAGCGGTGGTCGGGGTAATAGTTGCGAGACATTGTTCTTTTTCCTGATGGCTGACAGGCAGGGCGTCAAGCCAACCCCGATGTTCGGCACCTGTTCGCCGCAAGCCACCTTCGAGCAGCGGGGCGACGCCATCACCTTGCGCATCCCTGGCGTGACCGGTGAATCCAGCGTGGTCCTGAGCGATGGCGCAGTCGAAGAAGACGGTCATCTCCTGGCCATGAATGATATGAACGATCCATCCAAATAGGCCTGGTCAGCCATACTCGGGCGTCAATTAGCCATCGCCATTTCTGATGACTTTCTGACACCCGACTGACAGACCACTGACGCATCATTGACAGCTCCCTGACATATCAATGACAAATAACTGACATGCGGTTTTTTCGTCATTCATCGTTTACTCCCTACCACCTTTGATATAAATTTCCCCGCATCAACTTAAATCTACTCAGGGAATGGAACCGAAACACGCATCGGAACCAGTCTTGATGACAGCGCAGCGTTATCGCACGTTGTACGGGGAAAATATCATATGAAGTACGCTGAAACACCGGCTGGCGACAGCCGAGAAAACACCATGCGCGCAAAACCATGGCTTGCACTGATTGCGCTCGCCTGCGCAGTGAGCAGTGTGATGTCCATTCTGGGTGAAACGATCCCGGCATTATCCATCACCATCAGCGCTATTGCGCTCAGTGGCTCCAGCATATTCATCGGCGGCTTGAGTATTCGGCAGCAGTTATTCGAAAAGACGGCAGGCATGGGCGTATTCATTTCCGTCACTACGCTGATCGCGCTCGCTGGATTACATCTGCAATGAATACCTCATTTAATCAATTCGAGGTGATTTCTTATTCCTGGCTCGGATTTTCCTCGCCTGACAGCCCGGCGCAGGCAGGCATCAAGGAATCCAGGATCTGCCCTTGCTGCGGTGTGCACGGCGGCGCCGTCAAGGCTTTCTGCACGCGCTGCGGCGGCATGCTCAAGCGCATGGACGGAGCGGAGATGCCGTCAGCCGAGGCGGTCGTGATCGCAAGCGCCGGGCCTGCCCCCGCCGCACCGGATGCCATTCGGGTGCCGGAAACAGCGTCGCGCGCCGACAAGTTCCTGGTAACAGGCGCCTGGCTGGCGATCCTGGTGAGCGTCGCCGCGTGCGGAAGCTATGTGAGCGCCATGCGGGCGGAAACCAGGCCCGTTGAACACATTGCGATCGAGGAGAGCGGCATCATCGACAGCTACGACGATCAGCTGCCGGCGTCGATAACGACCGTCGCGGGCGAACTCGTACGCTCCACGAACGCCGACGGCAAGCGCCATGTCACCCTGAATGGCAAGGTACTGTCCAACGGAGAAGAATCGCACTGGCAATTCCCAATGCGGGTATTCGATCTGCCGGACAACAAGCAGGCAATCCTGATGGCCAGCAGCGGCGGCTACGGTTTTCACTGCGAGACGCGCTTCTTTTTCCTGCTCGCCAGCAAGCAAGGCGTCGAACCGACACCGCTGTTCGGCACCTGCGCGCCGCGCATCACCTTCAGCACCCATGGCGACGCCATCACCTTCCTCCTTCCGCGGGTCGGCGGCCTGTCCACGGTCCAGTTCAAGGGCGGTGCACTCACGGAAGATGGCGTGGTGCTGACCCTGAACGAGGCGAACAATCCGTTCAAGTAGAACAGCGCGCGGCGACGGTATCGAACCTGCTACGCAACGCATCTCGGCAGGGCGATATGGATGTTCTATCGGTTCGATAGAAATAATTCAATTCTGTTCTTCTTGAGTGTGTGTGATCTCACAGTGCCGACCTTAGTTGCTGAGCTATGTTGTTGAGGTTATTTATTAACCCTACAACCAGTGAGGCAACAGGATGACTTCATCTAAGCACACCAGCCCGGTCGACGGCGCCGGCTCGATCCTGAGCACCGTGGGCGGCCCTTCCGATGCCAATCCACCGCAGAGCCTGGGCGTCAGCAATCCCGTCGCCGATCGCCTGCTCGACAAGATCCCGGCCGAGCAAGACCTGGCCGCCGAACGTCCGCACAACGCGACCAAGGCCAGCGAATACGGTGATGCCGCGCGCACGCCAACCGAAGGCGAAACCTACAAGCCATCGACCCACGCCGCCACCGGCAGCACCGCCAGCGAAATCATCGCCAACGACAAGGTTGGCGACGGCAACCCGCCCAAAGGCGAGAACCCGACCGTCGACCCGCTCGACCGCGTGCGCGTCGATCCGGCCGACCGTGTGCTCACCACCAACCAGGGCGTGCCGGTCGCCGACAACCAGCATTCGCTCAAGGCCGGCCTGCGCGGCCCGACGCTGCTCGAAGATTTCATCCTGCGCGAGAAGATCAGCCACTTTGACCACGAACGCATCCCGGAACGCGTGGTGCACGCGCGCGGCTCGGCCGCCCACGGCTACTTTGAATCGTACGACGACTTCAGCAGCCTGACGCGCGCCGTGCCGTTCGCCAAGAAAGGCAAGCGCACCCCGGTATTCCTGCGCTTCTCGACCGTGGCCGGCGAACGCGGCTCGACCGACACCGCGCGCGATGTGCGCGGCTTCGCGGTCAAGTTCTATACCGAAGAAGGCAACTGGGACCTGGTGGGCAATAACATCCCGGTGTTCTTCATCCAGGACGCGATGAAGTTCCCCGACCTGGTGCACGCTGCCAAGCCGGAACCGCACCATGCGATGCCGCAGGCGGCCACCGCCCACGACACCTTCTGGGACTTCGCTTCGCTGTCGCCCGAGATCGCGCACATGCTGATGTGGGTGATGTCGGACCGCGCGATCCCGCGCAGCTACCGCACCATGCAGGGCTTCGGCGTGCACACCTTCCGCCTGATCAATGCGCAGGGCGAAGCGCGCTTCGTCAAATTCCACTGGACCCCGCTGCAGGGCACCCACTCGCTGGTGTGGGATGAGGCGGTGCGCATCTCGGGCGCCGACCCCGACTTCCACCGCCGCGACCTGTGGGAGTCGATCGAGGCCGGCAACTTCCCCGAGTGGGAACTGGGCCTGCAGATCTTCACCGAAGAGCAGGCCGCCGGCTTTGCCTTCGACGTGCTCGATCCGACCAAGATCATCCCGGAAGAACTGGTGCCACTGACCCCGGTGGGCAAGCTGGTGCTGGACCGCAATCCGGACAACTTCTTCGCCGAAACCGAGCAGGTGGCGTTCTGCACCTCGCACGTGGTGCCGGGCATCGACTTCTCGAACGACCCGCTGCTGCAGGGCCGTAACTTCTCGTACCAGGATACCCAGCTGACCCGCCTGGGCGGCCCGAACTTCCACGAGATCCCGATCAACTCGCCGATCGTGCAGATCCAGAACAACCAGCGCGACGGCTTCCACCGCCAGGCCATCAACCGCGGCCGCGTGAACTACGAGCCGAATTCGCTGGGCGGCGGTGTGCCGTACCAGGCCGGCAAGGCGGGCTTTGCGAGCTTCCCCGAGCCGGTCGCGGCCGACAAGGTGCGCGGCAAGCCCGAACTGTTCGCCGACCACTACTCGCAGGCGCGCCTGTTCTGGCAGAGCCAGACGGCGCCCGAGCAGAACCACATCGTCAACGCCTTCCGCTTCGAGCTGACCCGCGTGCAGACGCCGGCCGTGCGCATCCGCATGCTGGCCCTGCTGGCCAACGTCGATGCGACCCTGGTCGCGCGCGTGGCCGAGGGCCTGGGCCTGGAGGTGCCGGAACCGCTGCCGCTGGCGACCGATGCGCCGATCCCGACCTATCCGCCATCGCCGGCGCTGTCGCTGCTGTCGCGCCCGGGCCAGACCGGTATCAAGGGCCGCCGCGTGGCGGTACTGATCGCCAACGGCGTGGATGACAAGGCGGTCAAGAAGCAGTACGCCAGCCTGCTCAAGGACGGTGCGGTGCCGCGCATGGTCGGCAATCTGCTGGGCAAGGTAAAGGCGGCGGACGGCGACCCGATCGACGTCGAGATCTCGGTCGAAGCGGGTCCGTCGGTGATGTATGACGCGGTGATCGTGCCGGACGGCGCGCTTGCCGCCGACGCATTGGGCCGCAACGCGCAGGTGCTCGAGTTCCTGCGCGAGCAGTACCGCCACGGCAAACCGATCCTGGCCTACGGCACGGCGTCCGACCTGCTGGCCAAGGCCATGGTGCCGTCGACGCTGCCGGATGGTTCGGACGATCCGGGCCTGATCCTGGGCGACGCCGCCAATCCGGACGCCGCGCTCGACGCGTTCAAGACGGCGCTGGCCGGCTTCCGCGTGTTTGCGCGCGAGACCGATCCGCCGAGCGTGTAAGCACCAGCTCACGCATCGTCGTGACGATGCGTGAGACTTCTGCGGGACGACGATCGCTATAATCGTCCTCTGGCGGCTGCGACGCTCGCAGCCGCCCTTTTCATTCATCCCGCAGGAAGACCCCCATGATCTGTTCACATTGCGGCGCGCAAGTCGCCCCGGATGCCGCCTTCTGCTCGGCGTGCGGCCACAAGACCGGCAGCGACGCCGCCAGCGCCGTCAACCTCGACAAACCCTCCCCTGCGACGACGGACACGCCGGGCGGCATTCCCGACGGCGTCAAAGGCTGGAGCTGGGGCGCTTTCTTCCTGAGCGGCTTCTGGGCGATCGGCAACCGCACCTGGATCGGCCTGCTGGCCTTCGTTCCCTATCTTGGCTGGCTGGTGGCGATCTGGCTCGGCATCAAGGGCCGCGAGATGGCCTGGAAAAACAAGCGCTGGGATAGCCTGGAGCACTTCAACCGGGTCCAGAAACGCTGGTCGCAGTGGGGCGTGGGCATCATGGTCGCCGCCTTCGTGCTCGGCGTGCTGGCGGCGTTCATGGCGCCCGACGTCACCGCCCCGCGCACGCCGCCGCAAGTCGTCGAGACTGAGAACGACAGCAACCGCGAGCCCGTCACCGCGCGCGGCCTGATCGACAGCAATGCCGACAACCTGCCCGATTCGCTGTCGACCGTGGCCGGCCTGCTCGAACGCCGCACCGGCGCCGATGGCCGCCGCGCGGTGGCGCTGGGCGGCCAGGTGCTGTTCCATGGCGAAGACGCCGGCTGGCAGTTTCCGGTGCGCAGCTTCGACCTGTCAGGCGGCAAGGA
>Ga0265798_10004791_pt1 | contig 18503 bp, 14 predicted proteins | sample P3T30metagenome_FD_192430 | JGI IMG/M metagenome (GOLD analysis project Ga0265798, IMG submission 192430) | Plant litter microbial communities from East Loma Ridge, Irvine, California - P3 T30 | ecosystem: Environmental > Terrestrial > Plant litter > Unclassified | place: USA: California... | reverse complement strand
GCGCCGACGTGACGCAGCAGCTGGAAGGTGAACGGCTCGGCGATCGCGGCGATGATCGCCGGGCCGAGGCCAAGACCTTCGCGCTGCCCGGTCCAGCGCTTGTAGATGCCGAGCGACCAGAGGTGGAAGCTGAGGTCGATCACGATCTTGACGATCATCACGATCAGGATCGGCAGCGCCAGCGCGAAGCGTCCGGTGATCACCAGTCCGATCAGGATCGCGAACGCGGCCAGCCCGTAGATCGGCTGCACCGTGTCCAGCGCCTTGACCGGCAACATCCGCGTGCCGAGCCGGCCATAGGCGCGGTTGCCGACCATGTCGCGGTTCCAGTGCTGCGTCTGGAGGAACCCGCCGAACCAGCGCTGACGCTGTTTGAGGAACGCCGGGATGCTCGCCGGGGCATCGGTTCGCGCCAGTGCGCCGCCGACGACGCGCACCCGCCAGTCGAGCCCGGTGTCGTGCGCATGGCGATGAAGCCGGTGGATCAGCTCATAGTCCTCGACCATGCAGTCGGGATCGAAGCCGCCGACCGCGATCACCGCATCGCGCCGGAACGCCGCGAACGCACCGGAGATCAGCAACAGGCCGTTCATCCGCATCCAGGCGTCGCGCGACAGGAAATTGCGGACATATTCGTACGACTGGAACCACTCGAACAGCCGGCCGCCCAAGCTTGGTCCGCAGATCGGCGCGAGCACGCCGGTCGCCGCCACCAGTTCGGGTTCCCCAGCGAAGGCGGCGCGCATCGCCGCGATCGCGCCCGGTTCAAGCAGCGTATCGGCATCGACGGTCAGGACGATCGCGGTATCGATCCGTAGCAGCGCGTCGTTGAGCGCGCGGGCCTTGCCACCATGCGGCAGCCGTAGCCATGCGAGTCGCGTACCGCCGAGATCGACCGTCGCGACGTCGCCCAGCGCCGGCACCGCCAGCGCATAGAGATCCCGCATCACCGCGGGGGTGGCATCGGTCGAACCGTCGTCGGCGATCATGATCGTCTCGGGCGGATGCGCCTGCGCCAGCAACCGGTCGATCGTCAGGCGGATGACGCTCGCTTCGTTGTGCGCCGCGACGATCACGCCAAAACCCGGTGCAGGCAAGCCGTTCGGCTCGGGCGGCGGCGCATGAGCGAGATCGCGGATCTGCCACGCGGTGAACACCAGCAGCGCGGTATCGTAGAGGATATACGCGATCCCGACCGACCACACCGCAAGCCCCTGGCGCAGGAACGCCTGGAGCACGAGCGCCAGGAAGACGAGCGGCACTGCAAAGCCGATCAGCCGGCTGACGATCGGGATAGGTCGCGGCGACAGGCGCGGCGATTGCGCGGTGAATATGGTGGTCATCGATAGCATCGCGGCGCGCGTACCGCGTGACGGATGAATGGGCTATTGCGGAAATCGCCCCCGCAGACGAAGGGCCGGCAACAACGAGCGAGGCACAGGCGGATGGTCAGGAAATACACCGGGGTCGCGATCGCGCTTCATTGGCTGGTCGCTCTCGGAATCGTCGTCAATGTCGGGCTTGCCTGGGTCTGGCCGTATCTGGCGGACGATCATGTCCGCCCCGTGATCGACCTGCACAAATCGGTCGGCATCACCGTGCTGGGACTGGCGATCATGCGGCTGCTGTGGCGGGCGACGCACCGTCCTCCGGCGCTGCCGACCCGCTACCAGCGCTGGGAGGTGACGGTCTCGCACGTCACGCACTGGCTGCTCTATGCGATCATCTTCGCGATGCCGTTGTCGGGCTGGATCATGGATTCGGCGTGGAAGGATGCCGCGACTCATCCGATGTATCTCTACGGCCTGATCCAGTGGCCGCGGATCGCGTTCGGGTCGATCGATCCTGCAGCGCGCGAGACGCTGCATGCGGTGTTCGGCGCCGCGCATGCGTGGCTGGCCTATGTCCTCTACGCGCTGGTCGGCCTGCACGTCGCGGGGGCGCTCAAGCATGAATGGATCGACGGCCACCGCGAACTGCGCCGGATCGTCCCCGGCGCCGGACGCGACTGAACGCTCAGGCCCGACTCCGTGGATCCGGGACGAGGTTGAGGATCAGAAAGGCGATCGCGGCACCCGCCATGATCGCTGCGACCCACAGGATCGGCCCGAACACCCACCCTTGCGCCAGTATCGCCGGTACGAACGCGGCGCCCAGGCCAACCCAACCGGCCGATCGCAGCGCCCTGCGCCGTCCTGCTGTCGGACCGGCCCCGAACCGACGGCGATGATGCGCATCGGTCGACAGCCCGAGCGACAGGAACGCGGCGATCGACAGGATCAGCGGCAGGACGGTCATTCGGCAGGCTCCAACACGCGCGCCTCGGCGCTACGGAGTTTGCGGACGCGCTTTGCACTGGGCCGATGCCGCGCGACGCGGTGCGCGACTGCGAGAAACGATATCCCGAATACACCCATTGTCGCGTCGATCACGGCGATGACGAGGTCCCCGCGCGCCAGCATGTCGAGGATGCCGCGATCCGTCGCGACGATGTCGTAGAACGGGAGCACGACCAGCAACACGCCCGTCGCGGCGAACAGCAGCGACCAGACAAGGCGGGGTTTCGCGACGAACGCCAGCACCGCCGACATCGCCCAGACGATGAAGAGCGTATTCACCTCCCACTCGGCGCGACCACCGAGATCGACCGGCAGCACGCGGTTCGCCCAGAAGAACGCCGCGACGCCGAGCGGAAAGCCGCCAATTACCGCGACGTTCAGGCGCTCGACCAACCGGAAACCGACATGCGGCCGTGTCGGATCGGGCAATCGCTCGCGCCGCTTCACGGTCCACAGGACGAGACCGCTCGCGACCATCAGCGTGCCTGCGACCCCGCACAGGAAATACAGCCACCGCCCGCCATAACCGGCGAACCGTCCGGCATGCAGCCCGATCATCACCCCGGCCGTCTCGGCGGCCGCACCTGGCATCGGCGAACGCCAGACCAGCCGACCCGACACGCCGTCATAGGCGAGGCGTGGCGTCCGCGAGGACAGCATCGAGCCGAAGCTCTGGCTCACCGTCACGCGCGCCGCGGCATCGCCCGGATCGCTGACCTCGATGAAACTCGCCGGCGCGCCCAGGCGGCGTTCGGCATCGGCGGCAACCCGTCGCAGGTCGATCAGCGGCGCAGGCCGGCCGGTACGCTCGACTGCCGCCGCGCTCGGGAACAGCGCCGCCGCGACCACGCGTTCGTCGATGTAGTTGGCGACGACCGCCCAGGGCATCAGCAGCGCCATCAGTGTGACGAGGCCGGTATAGGTGATCATCAGGTGGAACGGCAGCGCAAGCACCGCGGTCGCATTGTGCCCGTCGAGCCACGATCGCTGGCCCTTCGCGCGGCGCAGCGTGAAGAAGTCCTTGAAGATCTTCTTGTGCGTGACGATCCCGCTCAGGATCGCGACGAGCATCATCATCGTCGCGAACCCGACGATCCACCGCGCCCAGATCACCGGCATGTAATGAAGGTCGAAATGGAAGCGGTAGAAGAACTCGCCGCCGCGGGTGTCGCGGGCGTGCGCGACCTGCCCATCGGCACCGATCAGCGCCTGGGTATCGCGCCGGCCGCGACCGCGGCGCCGTCCCGCTGGCTCGCCGGGCTTGGGCTGCGGCACCCAGAAGAGTTGCGCGCCGGGCATCCGGTCGGTCACGATCGGGATGAACCAGCTCTTCGCATCCGGCGCGGTCTTCGCGAGGAATGCCTGCGAGCCCGCCAGCACGCGCATCGGCTGTTCGATCCGCGCGAGTTCGGGCCGCGTCCACCGGTTGAGCCCCTCGCGCCAGAACGCCAGCGAGCCCGCGACGAAGACGAGGAACAGGATCCAACCCAGCAGCATCCCCGACCAGGTGTGCAGGAACGCCTGCGATTGCCGAAAGCCCTTGCTCACAGCCGGCCCGTCGCATCGATCGAGACCCACGCGATCGTCCCCGCGATCCCGGCGGCAACCCCCAGCGTCCACAGCGCGCGCCAGCCGCTTCGTGCCGCAAACGCCCACATCGCCGCCACCGCGCACAGCGCGAGCGCGATCAGCGTCGCGGTGACGGTCGCCTCGGTCCGCTCGCCCGGCAGGATCCGCGCGAGCGCCATCGCCCACAGGCTCGCCGTCGCATAGCCGAGCGGGACCGCGGCGACGACCCGCAGGCCGATGTCGCCGCGTCGGGCCCAGCGGGCGCGGGCGTGCAGGTCGCCTGCGGTCACTGGAAGGTGTACCGCAGCGTCGCGAACGCGGTGCGCGGGCTGCCGTAGTAATTGCCGCGCCCGGTCGAACTGATCCGCGCATAATAGTCGCGGTCGAGCACGTTGTTGACGTTCACCGAAACGCCGAGCCGTGGGGTCAGCGCATAGCCCGCGCGCAGATCGAGCACCGCATAGCTGCCCTGGCGGACGATGCTCGACCGGGTGCGGACCGTGCCGTCGGTATTGAACACCGCCCCCGTGCCGCCGAACGTGCTACCGAACCAGGTCAGGCCACCGCCAAGGCTCAGGCCTGCGAGAGGTCCGGCGACCGGCGCATAGTTGGTGAACATCTTCGCCATGTGCTTCGGGACGATCGGCACGAGGCTGATCCCCTCGAACAGCGGGTTTGCGTCCTCGAGATACTTGGTCCGCGTGTAGCTGTAGCCGCCGTTGATCCGCCAGCCCGGCACGATCTCGCCGCTGACCTCGGTCTCGATCCCCCGCGCGCGGACCTTGCCGATCTGGAGCACGCTCGTCGGCAGGTCGGGATCGTTGTACAGCCGGTTCGACTGCGTGATCTGATACGCCGCCGCCGACAGCAACAGCCGGTCGTGCATCAGCGACAGCTTGGTCCCCGCCTCGAACTGCTTACCGGTGAGCGGTTCGATCTGCCGTCCATCGGGCCGCGACCGACCGACCGGCGCCGCCTGCGGCGTGAAGCTGTCCGCGTAGCTCCCGTAGATGTTGAGCGCCGGCGTCACGTCCCAGACGATCCCGGCATAGGGCGTGAACCGATTGTCGAAGCCGTAGCGCGAAGCCGCGGGCAGCGCACCGTTGGGCGTAAGGAGAGTCGTCACGGTGGTATCCCACCAGGTCAGACGCCCGCCGCCGACCAGTGTCAGCCCGGCGACCGGGCTCAGCCGCATCTGCCCGTACAAGCCATATTGCTCGACGTCGGTCGCCGAGCCACCATAGACCTGAAGCACGCAATTGGCCGGTGCGGGCGTGATCGCGGTACCGCTGGTGGGACAGGTCGCACCCGTGCCCTGCACCGGATAATAAGGAAGCGGACCATAGGGATCGAGCGGCGGTTCGAGCGGCGATACCGGGTTATAGACGTCGATCCGCGCATAGTTCGACAGCCGGGTCGCGAACGACGTTCCCGAACTCGCTTGATAATCGCCGCCGAGGATCAGCGTCTGGTCGCGCCCGAACAGCGGGAAGCTGCCGATCCCGTTGAAGTCGAACGACCGCGTCCGCTGCTTGCTGTCGCCACGATAGGCGATGTGGTTGGTGCTGCCGTTGGTCGCGGTGACCGGCTGGTTGCCGATATAGCTGTAGATGTCGACGCGATCGACATCGGTGAACAGCCCGGTCGCGCGCAGCGTCCAGCGGTCGCTGACCTTGTGGGTGAGTTCGGCGAACCCGGTCCAGCTCTTACTCTCGAACCGGTTCCAGTCGGCGCCGAGATAGGTCGACCGGTCGATGTCGAGCAAGGCTCCGTCGCTACCGTCGGCGCCGCCTGCGATGCCGGGCAGGCCCGACTGGACCGCCGGGCGGAACCGGTCGTAGTTCCCGCCGACCGTCAGCGTCGTGCGCTCGCCGATCTCGATCGATCCGACCGCAAATCCACCGAGGCGGTTGCGGTGCGCGGTGTCGAAGAACTGGTCCTGATCCTGCAGCATCGCGCCAACGCGAATGCCGGCCTTCGGACCGATCGGCGTCGAGACGTCGAGTTCGAACCGGGCGTTGTCGTAACTGCCATAGCCTGCGCTCGCCTGCACCCGCAGCGCATCGAGCGGACGCTTGCGCACCAAGTTGATGCTGCCGGCCGGGTTGCCCGATCCGCTGAACAGACCGGCAGGGCCGCGCAACACCTCGAGCCGGTCATAGAAGAACAGGTCGGGGACGACCGCGGGAAAGTTCAGCGAAAACGTCGGCACGCCGTCGATCAGGTAATTGTTGATGACGAAGCCGCGCGACAGGAACGACGGGTCCTCGCTGCCGACGCCATTGACCGTGATCCCGTTGGTCGCGGTCAGCGCGTCTTCGAGCGTGAACAGGTTCTGCGCCTCGATCTGGTCGCGTTCGATCACCGTGACGGTATTCGGCGTATCCTTGAGCGGGGTGACGGTCTTGCCGACCTCCCGGCCATAGCTCTTGCCGACTACGAGGATCTCGTCCGACTTCTGCTCCCCCTCACCCCCGCGGTCGTCGGCGACGTCCGATCGCACCGGCGTCGCGATCGTCGCGTGTCCAGGCTCTCCAACCAGCGTCGTGCCAGCCAGCAAAATGCTCATCAAACTCATACTGAACCCCCTTGTTACGGGGGCGACTAGCGGAGACGCTTTTGCGAGTCACTATCAATCTAACATAAATGTCATGTTTCCTGCGGGCATTTTGGGGTGGAATTCAACTCGTAATGGCAGGCGATCGTCGCCGGCCATTAACGAACCGCTAGGTATGTCGTTGTAAATTCAGCGCATGCGGTTGGTCGCGATAACGAACTGGGCTTATGGCGTCACCGTCGCGCTGACGCTCGCCTCCGGTACGACGATGCTGCTCGCGTCGTCGGCGCAGCAGCACGAGCGCGCCGCGGTGGATCAGCGCTATGCGCTCGACCGCGCGACGGCGACGATCGAGGACGATGCGTTGGCGTTGAGCGAGTTGGCCCGGCAGTTCGCGATCAACGGCGACGTCGCGGACCTGCTCGCCTATCGACGCGCGCAGGTCGATCTGGCGCCGGTCGAGATGCGCACGCGCCATATCCGCGATGCCGGCGCGGCAAGCGACGAACTCCGCAGCCTGCATGACGCGCTGGGCTGGGTCGACGCGCTGCAGGGACAACAGGCGCAAGCGATCCTGGCGCGGCGCAAGAACGATCGAAACACCGCCGTCCGAATCCTGTTCGCGCCCGAATACGAACGTGAACTCGACCGATCGCGCGCCGCCGTCGAACGCTTCCAATACCGCCTCGACCAGCGCACCGGCGACGAACTGCGCGCGGCCGAACGCACCGCGCGGATTTGGCGGTCGGCGTCGGAAGCGATGCTCGCGATCACCGGGCTACTCTTTCTCTTCGTCCTGTATTTCGTGTTTCGGCGCCGCGTGCTGCACCCGGTGGTCAAGCTGAGCGACGTGATCGGCCGGCTCGCCGCGCAGGATTACGACGCCGAGCCGCCACCCTATGAGCGGATCGACGAGATCGGCGACATGGCACAGGCGCTGCGCGTCTTCCGGGAAAACGGGATCGAACGGCAGCGGCTCGAACAGGAGCGCGATGCCGATCGGGCGGCGCGCGACCTGCTGTCGCGGATGACGCAGCGGATGCAGGGCTGCGACACCGTCGTCGAGCTGCAGGCCGTCGTCGGTCGCTTCGTGCCCGAACTCGCGCCGCAACTGGCCGGGCGGCTGTATCTGCTCGATCCGGTTCGCAACGCGCTGGTCGAAGCGTGTTCGTGGCTGGACCCGGTGCATTCCTCCCCCGAGTTTTCGCCCTTGTCCTGCTGGGGCGTGCGCCGGGGTGCCCCCCATCGTCCAGCGGGCGCTGTGTTCGACGTGCCGTGCGATCATCTGGTCGGCGAGGTCGTCCCGAACAGCCTGTGCCTGCCGCTGACCGGTCAGCACGGCCTGTTGGGCCTGCTCTACTTCGAACGCCGCACAGGTTTCGCCGATGACGGCCTGAGCGACGTCTATCTTCAGATGCTCGCCGAGAATATCGGCCTGGCGCTGGACAATCTGCGCCTCCGCGAGGCGCTGCGGTCGCTCGCGATGGCCGACGCGCTCACCACCCTGCCCAACCGGCGCCAACTCGACGAAGTGCTAGCGCGCGAGGTGAGCAAGGCTGAGCGCACCGGGACGTCGCTGTGCTGCGCGATGATCGACATCGATCATTTCAAGCGGTTCAACGACGAACATGGTCATGACGCCGGCGACGCGGTGCTGCGCGCGGTCGGCACGTTGCTGAAGGACATCGTCCGCGACGATCTGGTCTTCCGATTTGGCGGCGAGGAGTTTCTGATGCTGCTGCCCAACACCAGGCCGGACATCGCCGCAGTGCGGGCGGACGAGATCAGAGAGCGCATCGGCGCGCTCCGCGTGCGGTACGACGGCAAGGATCTCGGGCGGATCACGACGTCGATCGGGCTGGCCTGTGCGCCGTTGCATACCGACTGGGCGTCGATCGTCCAGACCGCCGACGCCGCCTTGCTGCGCGCCAAGCAGGCAGGCCGCGACCGCGTTCTGTCCGCAATCGCGCGAAAGAACCGCGCCGATCTCATCTCCGCCATGCAGACGCGGATCGCGACGTCCACGCCGTGAAGTTACGCGCCTCTCGCTTTGCCCACGATCGCGAATTGGCAATCCGGTAGGCTTGCGCTAAGCGACGGGCGAGGACCGGCTGAGCCGGATCTCGTTGATCGCGCCGGTGCCTCGCGAGAGGCTTGAATGGGAATGCGGTGCGGGGCTCGCCCCCAAATCCGCGGCTGTCCCTGCAACTGTAAGCGGTGAGCGAGAATGCCACGTATCCTGCGCCAAGCGGGATACAGCCACTGGACGCTGCGCCTGTCGCGCACGCTGGGAAGGCCGCGTATTCGAGCGACGACCCGTGAGCCAGGAGACCTGCCGGCGATGGGTCGCTCTTGCCTTGGTCCAGGGGATGGCCGCGGCACGGTTCTCCGTCTGAGCGACGAACCTATGCGGCTGGGGCTGCATCGGTGCGTGGCATGGGCATTTGCGCCCGTCCATCGTCGCGCGCCGGTGATCATGCAGTTCCCGCCCGTCGTCGCACGGCGCGAGGAGACTGATATGCCCGATCTGTCCAAGATCCCCGTTACCATCGTCACCGGATTTCTCGGTGCCGGCAAGACCACGCTGATCAGCCATCTGATCCGCAACGCGGGCGGGCGCCGCCTGGCGGTGATCGTCAACGAATTCGGCACGCTCGGCGTCGACGGCGACATCCTCAAGGGCTGCGCGATCCCCGATTGCCCGGCGGAGAACGTCGTCGAACTCGCCAATGGCTGCATCTGCTGCACCGTCGCGGACGATTTCATCCCGACCGTCGAGACGCTGCTCGCGCTCGATCCGCGACCCGACCACATCCTGATCGAGACGTCCGGCCTCGCGCTGCCCAAGCCGCTGCTGAAGGCGTTCGACTGGCCCGCGATCCGGTCGCGGATCACCGTCGACGGCGTGATCGCGCTGGCGGATGCCGAAGCCGTCGCCGCAGGCCGGTTCGCGCCCGATCTCGCCGCGATCGACGCGCAGCGCGCCGCCGATCCGAGCATCGATCACGAAACGCCGTTGTCCGAGGTGTTCGAGGACCAGCTCGCCTGTGCCGACCTGATCCTGCTCACCAAATGCGACCTCGCCGGCGCGGACGGTATCGCCGCGGCGCGCGCGGTGATCGCCGCCGAGACCGTACGGCCGTTGCCGATCGTCGAACTGGTTGACGGCATCGTCGATCCCCGCGTTGTACTCGGGCTCGGCGCCGCTGCCGAAGACGACATCGCCGCACGTCCCTCGCATCACGACGGCGAGGACGATCACGAGCACGACGATTTCGACAGCATCGTCGTCGAATGGGATACGGTCGAAAACCCAGCGGGGCTGACGACGCGGATCGAGACGCTGGCGGCGGGCGGCGAGATCCTCCGCGTGAAAGGCTATGCCGCGGTCGCCGGCAAGCCGATGCGGTTGCTCGTGCAGGCGGTTGGCGCCCGCGTCCGCGCGCATTACGATCGACCCTGGCGTGCCGACGAGCCACGCCGTACCCGACTGGTCGTCATCGCCGAGCGTGGCCGGCTCGATCCGGATGCGATCGGAGCAGCGCTGGGAGCCTGATCCCGATGCACGTCGTCTTTCGCGAGACCCACGGTCTGGAAGAGAGCGCTGTCCCCCAGGATCTGGGGCAGAGCGCTGCCGACCTCGTCGTGCTCTCGTTTTCCGACAGCGATCTCGCCGCGTTCAGCACGGGCTGGCGCGCGGCGATCGCGGCCGGTGACGCGATGCCGAGCGTGCGGCTCGCCAACCTAGCCGAGCTGACGCATCCGCTGTCGGTCGACACCTATGTCGAGCAGACGCTGGCGGATGCGAAGGCGATCCTGATCCGGCTGATCGGCGGCACCGCCTATTGGTCCTACGGTCTGCAACAGGTCGAAGCACTCGCGCGGCGACGGGGGATCGCGTTGGCGGTCCTGCCCGCGGACGGACGGTACGACCGCCGGCTGGATGCGGCGTCCACGGTTCCGCCGGCGGTGTTGCGGCAATTGTCGGCGCTCTGCGATATCGGCGGTGCCGACGCGTCGCGCGAGGCGCTGGCGCAGTTCGCCCTGGCCGCAGGGTTGCGAGCCGAACCGAAGACGGGGTCGCGAGCCCTCGCCGCGGTCGGCGGGTGGCAGCCGGATACCGGAGTCGCGTGTCCGGCGGCATCCGTCATGACCGCATCGCGGCCGCGCATCCTGCTGATCTTCTATCGATCGTATCTGGCGGCGGCGGATCTCGATCCGATCGCCGCGTTGCATACAGCCTTCACCGCGCGCGGATACGATGTCTTGGGGCTGTTCGTACCGTCGTTGAAGGACGGCGACGCGAGCGGTTGGCTACGTCGCTGGGTCGTCGCGCTGGCCCCCGTCGCGATCGTCAACGCGACGGCGTTCTCGGGCCGCGGCAGCTACGACACGACACCGCTCGACGGTGCCGGCGTTCCCGTCTTCCAGGTCGCACTGGCGACGTCGGACCGCGCCGCCTGGGTCGATGCGCCGCGCGGCCTATCGCCCGCCGACCTGGCGATGCACGTCGTCCTGCCCGAAGTGGACGGACGGATCTTCGCAGGCGTCGCCAGCTTCAAGGAAGCGGCTTCGCCCGACCCCGATCTGCAATATGCCCGCCGCGAGCACCGCGCCGATGGCGAGCGCATCGGCGCGATCGCCGCGCGGATCGATGGCTGGATCGCACTGGCCGCCAAGCCTCCGGCTGAGCGAAACCTGGCGATCATCCTGTCGACCTACCCCGGCAAGGCGCACCAGATGGCGCACGCCGTGGGTCTGGACGCGATCGCCTCGGTCGACGCGATGCTGGAGGACCTGAAGACCGCGGGGTACGCGATAGAGTCCCGGCACGACATCACGACTGCGCTCGGGACGCAGCCCATCGCGTGGCCGGTTGCGGCCTATCGCGCGGCGCTGACCACCCTGCCCGCCTCGCTGCGAACCGAACTGTTCGCCGCCTGGGGTGAACCCGAAGACGATCCCGCCGTCCAGGCCGGTGCGTTCCAGTTCGCTGCGTTGTCGGCCGGCACCGCGCTGGTAGCGCTCCAGCCCGAACGGGGACGATCTGCGGTCCGAACCGAAGAATATCACGACCTGTCGCGCTGTCCGCGGCACGGCTATGTCGCCTTCTATCTCTGGCTGCGGTCACGCGGCACCGATGCGCTGGTCCATGTCGGTGCGCACGGCACGCTCGAATGGCTGCCCGGCAAGGCGGTCGCGCTGTCGTACGCCTGCTGGCCCGAGGCGCTGACCGGCGCGATGCCCGTGATCTATCCGTTCATCGTCAACGATCCCGGTGAGGCGGCACAGGCGAAACGACGGATCGGCGCCGTCACGCTCGGCCACGTTCCGCCGCCGATGATCGGCACGAAAACCGGCACCGGGATGGATCGGCTCGAAGCCTTGCTCGACGAGTTTTCCACCGCGGACGGGCTCGATCCGGCACGACGGAAGCGGTTGCAGGCGGACATTCGCGACGAGGCGAACGCGCTCGGGCTCGAGGACACGCTGGCACTGGATCGGACGGCATCCGCCGCGGATGTCGTCACGCGGATCGACACGTTCGTCTGCGACGTCAAGGATAGCCGGTTCGGCGACGGACTGCATGTGTTCGGGCGCGGGCCTCATGGCGACGCGGAGCGTGACGGGCTGCTCGCCGCGCTTGCCGGGCGCCGCGTCCCGTCCGGGCCCGCGGGGTCGCCGTGGCGGGGCCGATCCGACGTGCTGCCGACCGGGCGCAATCTGTACGCGATCGATCCGCGCGCGGTACCGTCGCGATCCGCGCATGCGCAGGGCGTGCTGCTCGCCGAGGAACTGATCCGCCGCCATCTCCAGGACCAGGGGGAGTATCCGAAGGGACTGGTCGTCGATCTGTGGGGATCCGCGACGATGCGCACCGCAGGCGAGGAGTTCGCGATGGCGCTGCATCTGCTTGGTGCCGAACCGGTCTGGGACATGGCGTCGCAGCGCGTCACCGGCGTCGAGATCCTGCCGCTGATGCGGCTCGACCGGCCAAGGATCGACGTGACGTTGCGCGTGTCGGGGCTCTTCCGCGACGCGTTCTCCACGCTCTGCATGATGTTCGGCCAGGCCATCCGCGCACTGGCCGCCCGCGACGAACCCGCGGATCTGAACCCGTTCGTCGCGGCGCCGGCGGGCCCGAGGGTCTATGGCCCGGCCCCCGGACGCTACGGGGTCGGCATGGACGATGCCGGCGAAACCTATACGTCCGAGGCGCGCGTCGCCGCCGGCGAAGCGTGGCTGGCGGCGTCGGCCTATGCGCTCGACGACGGCGAGCGGGCCGACCCCGCCGGGATACGCGACCGCGTCGCCGCCGCCGACGGCTTCGTCCATATTCAGGACCTGCCCGAAACCGACCTGCTGCTCGCCGCCGACTATGCCGCGCACGAAGCCGGCTTTGCGGCGGCGAAGACGCTCTCGGGCGGTGACGCGGCGCTCTACCATCTCGACGCGACCGATCCCGCACGGCCGCGCGCACGGCCACTGCGCGAGGAGATCGCGCGCGTCGTGCGCGCCCGCGCGGCGCATCCGGACTGGGTCGCCGGGATGATGCGGCACGGGTTCCGCGGTGCAGCCGAGATTGCCGCGACGCTCGATCACCTCGGTGCCTTTGCGCATCTCGCAGATGCCGTCTCGCCGCAATCGATCGATCTGTATTACGATGCGACGCTGGCGCGCGACGACGTGCGCGCGTTCATGGCGAACGCCAACCCGCAGGCGCTCGCGGCACTGGAGGCGCGGTTTGCCGCGCTCCACGCCTCGGGCCTGTGGACGACACGGCGCAACTCGATCCTCGCGCAACTGGACATCGACGCGTGATCCGCGGCTGGTGCCCGACCGCGTGGCGTCCGATGGCCGCGGGTGACGGGCTGCTCGTCCGCGTCCGCCCGAAACTCGGCCGCCTGACCCGCGAGCAGGTGATCGGCCTATGCGAGGCCGCCATCGCCCATGGCAACGGCCAGATCGACGCGACCAATCGCGCCAACCTCCAGATCCGCGGTGTCGACGCCTGGGAACCACTGATCGAAGAGCTGTGCGATCTGGGCCTAGTCGACCGCGATCCGGTTGCCGAGTCCCGGCGCGCCATCCTCGTCGCGCCGGACTGGGATATCGGCGACGACACCCACCGGATCGCGACCGAACTGATGCAGCGGCTGTCCGAACTGCCCGATCTGCCCGGCAAGGTGGGCTTTGCGATCGATGCCGGCGATACGCCCGTGCTGCACGCCGACCCCGCCGACTTCCGGATCGAGCGGGCTACCGATGGTGACCTGATCCTCCGCGCGGAAGGTCGCGAAGCCGGGGTTAGCGTGGCAGGCGGCGAGGTCGACGCGCTGATCGGGCTGGCGCACTGGTTCGTCGACACCGGCGGCGGCGATGTCGGGCGGATGGCGCGCCATGCGGCCCCCCTGCCGATGATCGCAACCGTTCGGCCACGGGCGCCGATCACAACACTCGCCTTTAGGACCGGAACCGCACACGGCCTGCCGTTCGGTAGGATCGACGCAACTTCGCTCGCGGCGTTCATGCGGACAAGCGGTGCAACCGCGATCCGCGTGACGCCTTGGCGGACGCTCATCGTCGAAGGCGGAGCACCAGGCGTCATGCTCGACCGCGAACACGCCGCGACCGTCCGCGTCGATGCGTGCGTCGGCGCCCCGGCCTGCCCGCAGGCCAGCGTCGCAACCCGCGACCTCGCGATCCGCCTCGCGCCGCATGTCGCCGGTCGGCTCCACGTCTCGGGCTGCGCCAAGGGATGCGCGCGGTCAGCCCCCGCCGATGTCGTCCTCACCGGCCGTGGCGGTCGGTTCGACCTCGGCTTCGTCGCGCGCGCCGGCGACCCGCCGGCGCTCGCAGGGCTCGATGCCCCCGCCGTCCTCGCCCACTTCGGAGCCGCCTGATGCCGCATATCTACGAGACCGACGGTGCGGCGATCTATCGTCAATCGTTCGCGACGATCCGCGCCGAAGCCGATCTGGCGCGGTTCTCCGCGGAGGAGGAACCGGTCGCCGTCCGGATGATCCATGCCTGTGGCCTGGTCGGATTGGCCCAGCACATCCGGTTCTCGCGCACGTTCGCGGCCGACGCCCGTGCCGCGTTGCGCGCCGGTGCGCCGATCCTATGCGACGCGCGGATGGTCACAGAGGGCATTACGCGCGCCCGGCTTCCTGCGGCGAACCCGGTGCTCTGCACGCTCAACGCTGCGGAAACACCCGACCTTGCGCGCGCCATGGGCAACACCCGGTCTGCGGCGGCGCTGGAACTGTGGCGACCGCATCTCGCCGGCGCTCTGGTGGCGATCGGCAACGCGCCGACCGCGTTGTTCCACCTGCTCAACATGCTCGAAGACCCGGACTGCCCGCGTCCCGCCGCGATCATCGGCTGCCCGGTCGGCTTCGTCGGCGCGGTCGAATCGAAGGCCGCGCTCTGGGCGGTGCAACCCGTCCCGTGCGTCGTCGTCGACGGCCGGATGGGCGGCAGCGCGATCACGGTCGCGACGATCAACGCGCTCGCAAGCTACGCCGAATGACGATCGGGACGATCCACGGCGTCGGTCTGGGCCCCGGCGCGCAGGACCTGATGAGCGTCCGCGCCGATCGCCTGGTGCGCGGCGCACGCCATATCGCGTTCTTCCGCAAGGCAGGCAAACCCGGACAGGCGCGCCGCATCGTCGACGGCATGCTGCGTGCCGATGCGATCGAATACGTGATGGAATACCCGGTCACGACCGAGATCCCGATCTCCGACCCTCGCTACAACGACTGGCTTTCGGCGTTCTATGCCGAGTGCACGCGACATCTCGCGGCGCTCGCGCACGCCGGCGAAGACGTCGTCGTGCTGTGCGAAGGCGATCCCTTTTTCTACGGATCGTTCATGCACCTGCACTCGCGCCTCTCGGACATCGCGCCGGTCTGCGTCGTGCCGGGGATCACCGGCATGTCGGGCGCCTGGACCGCGAGCGGCACGCCGATCACCTGGGGCGAGGATGTCCTGACCGTGCTGACCGCGACCTTGCCGGAGGACGAACTGACTCGCCGCATTCGCGACACCGATGCGCTCGTCGTGATGAAGATCGGCCGACATCTCGCCAAGCTGCGCCGGGCCCTCATCGCAGCGGGTCGCGAGGAGTCCGCGTGGCTGGTCGAATATGCGGCGATGCCCGACCAGCGCGTCACGCGACTGGCCGATGCGACCGACATCGCGCCATATTTCGCGATCGTGCTGATCCACGGCCAGGGACGCAGGCCGTGACCGCACCCGCAGGATGGCTCGCGATCGCCGGGCTAGGGCCGGGCGACGCCGCGCTGGTCACGCCGGAAGTGACCCAGGCACTTGCCGAGGCCACCGACGTCATCGGCTACATCCCCTACGTCGCACGCATCGCCCCCCGCCCCGGGCTGACGCTGCACGCATCGGACAACCGCGTCGAACTCGATCGCGCCGCGCACGCGCTGGCGCTGGCGGGCGCGGGGCACAAGGTCGTCGTCGTCTCCTCCGGCGATCCGGGCGTGTTCGCGATGGCGGCGGCGGTGTTCGAAGCGATCGAGCATGGGCCGACGGACTGGCGCGCACTCGATATCCGCGTGCTGCCGGGGATTACCGCGATGCTTGCGGCCAGCGCGCGTGTCGGTGCGCCGCTCGGGCATGATTTCTGCGCGATCAACCTGTCCGACAATCTCAAGCCGCAGGCGCTGATCGAGCGTCGCATCCGGCTGGCCGCGGAGGCCGATTTCGCGATCGCGTTCTACAACCCCCGCTCGAAGGCGAGACCCGACGGGTTCGGCACCGCCCTGACGATCCTGCGCGAGACCTGCGCCTACGCGCGCCCGGTCCTGTTCGCCCGCGCCGTGTCGACGCCCTACGAAGACCTGCGGATCGTCGCGCTGCCCGATGCGCGGGCCGAAATGGCCGACATGCGGACGGTCGTCATTATCGGGTCGAGCACGACGCGGATGATCGCGCGCGCCGGTACCCCGTTTCTCTACACGCCAAGGTCGGCGTCGTGACCCAGCCAGCGAAGCACGCCGCCGACATCGTAGATTTCGGTTCGCGCAGGAAGGGCTGGACGATCGATCATGACCACCGGCAGTCCCAGCGTCCGTGCCGCGACCAGCTTGGCCATCGCCCCCGCACCGCCAGCATTCTTGCACACCACGAGATCGATCGCGTGCTCGCGCAGCAGGGTAAGGTCGCGCTCGACGGTAAACGGTCCGCGGTCGATGACGAGATGATGATCGGGCAATCCGATCGCACGCTCCGCGCGGTCGACGAAGCGCAGGAGATAGCGGTGCTGTGGTTGCGCGGCGAACGCCTCGACATGCATGCGCCCGAGTGCCAGCATGACGCGTCGCGACGGCCCTGCCAGCGCGGCGATGGCTGCGTCGATATCGCCGACGCGGTGCCAATCGTCGCCGTCTTCGGGCGTCCACGCCGGTCGCGTAAGCGCAATATGCAGGACGCCTGTCTGCGCCGCTGCGGCGATGGCATGCCGGCTCATCTGCGCCGCGAACGGGTGCGTCGCGTCGACCAGATGCGTGATGCCCGTTTCACGAAGATAGGTCGCGAGGCCGTCGACACCGCCGAACCCGCCGATCCGCACGGGCACCGGCTGTGGCTTCGGGTTCGCGACACGACCGGCATAGCTGAGCACCGCGGTCAGGCCGCGATCCGCCAGCACGGCCGCAAGCGCGCTGGCTTCGGTGGTGCCGCCGAGAATGAGGATGGACCGCATGGGTGAGGCTCGCACTGTTCCGTGGCTGACGATCGTCGGGATCAACGAGGATGGACCGGCAGGACTGTCGCCGGCAAGTCGCACCGCGATCGAACGCGCCGATCTGGTGACCGGTGCGACGCGGCATCTCGCACTGCTACCCGATCTTCGCTGCGATGTCGCACCCTGGCCGATCCCGTTCGACGACGGCATCGCGCCCCTGCTCGAACAGCGCGGGCGGCGCGTCGTCCTGCTTGTCTCGGGAGATCCGTTCTGGTTCGGCGCAGGGACGACCATCACACGCCATCTCGCGCGCGACGAATGGGTGGCGAATCCCGTGGTCTCCACGTTCGCGCTTGCCGCCGCGCGGCTGGGTTGGCCGATCGATGATACCGCCTGCCTGGGACTGCATGCCGCACCGTTGACGCGGCTGCGTCCGATCCTCGCGCCGGGGCGACAGGCGATCGTCCTGGTCCGCGATGGCGCCGCGGTAAGTCAGCTCGCGCGCTATCTCGACGAGCTGGGTTTCGGCGGCAGCGTGCTGTGGATCCTCGAAGCGCTCGGCGGCCCGTCCGAGCGCATTCGCCGCAGCACCGCCGCCACGCTCGACTTCGCCGATATCGCACATCCCGTGGCCGTCGGTGTGACGGTGGCAGGCGATGGCGCGGTGGTGCCCAGTGCCGCGGGGCGACCGGATCACTGGTTCGACCATGACGGACAGATCACGAAACGGGCGGTGCGCGCGCTAACGCTCTCCGCGCTGGCACCTAAGCCGGGCGAGACCTTGTGGGACATCGGCGCCGGGTCGGGTTCGATCGGTATCGAGTGGCTCTTGTCGCACGCGTCGACAAGCGCGGTCGCGTTCGAGGCCGATCCGGTGCGCGCCGATCGGGTCCGCGCCAACGCGGCAAAATTAGGGGTCGACCGGCTGCGGGTTATCAACGGCCGTGCCCCCGAAATCCTCGAAGGGCTTCCCTCGCCTAATGTCGTATTCATTGGCGGTGGATTGTCGAACACCTTGCTCGACCGGTTATGGGCAACGCTCGATACCGGCACCCGTCTGGTCGCAAACGCCGTGACGCTCGAATCCGAAATCCTGCTCACCCAATGGCACGCGACCAAGGGCGGCACGCTCCAGCGCATCGAACTGTCGGACGCCGCCCCGCTCGGCACGCGACGCGGGTGGCGCGCGCACTACCCCGTCGTGCAATGGAGCGTCGCGCTGTGATCGTCGCCGGTTTCGGCTTTCGTGCCGCCGCCGATGTAGCGGCGTGCAAGGCCGCGCTCGCGCTCGCGCAGGGTGGCCATCCTGCGGTGACGGCGC
>Ga0265798_10004790_pt1 | contig 18503 bp, 17 predicted proteins | sample P3T30metagenome_FD_192430 | JGI IMG/M metagenome (GOLD analysis project Ga0265798, IMG submission 192430) | Plant litter microbial communities from East Loma Ridge, Irvine, California - P3 T30 | ecosystem: Environmental > Terrestrial > Plant litter > Unclassified | place: USA: California... | reverse complement strand
TACAGCCTTGTCCTCGTCCGCCGCCTTGTCATCGATCACCTTCTTGTCGCCAGTCCAGTTCATGGCCTTCAAACGCTCTGTCAGAATAGGGTGTGAGTGGTGGAAGCTTGAGTAGAACCAGTCAGCATCCATACTGGACAGGTTCTGAATCTGAAGCTTAATCAGGGAAGATCCCAGTTCGCGCGCATAACCGAGCTTCACAGCAAAGGCGTCTGTCATGTGTTAGTTCTGGTTAGGGATACAGGTAGATGCGACGTACCAGCTTCGTACTCCATGCTACGAGTCCAGATGTTGAGAAGGAGCTTGACAATTGAGTCCGTGGGCGAAAGGATTTCGTTGAAGAGCATGAAACCAACAATGGTTGGTTGCTCTTGGTGGAAGCCAAAGTCAGCATAGAGCGACCTGTTGTCAATGAAGACGGAGAATAGGGCGAAGACGTAGAATAGATGCGCCTGGCTAATGAATAGTAGCCTTGATGTGTGGTTCATCTTCCAGTGCCCAAGCTCGTGCGCCAGAACAGCCTCGACTTCCTTTTCCGTGCTTTTCTCCAACAATGTGTCGTAGATGACGATCTTCTTCTTGCCAATCCAGGGGAGTCCGGTGAAGTAGGCATTGCTGTGGGCGCTGCGCTTGCTGCCGTCAATGACCTGCAACTCTGCAAGAGGGAAGTTTAGTTTGGACGCAAGAGCCTCGACCGACTCCTTGAGCTTGCCCGGCTTTAGCGGCTCCAGCTTGTTGAACAGTGGCACGATGAGAATGGGGTAAATCGTCATGCCCGTAATCTGTACAACCAGCATGAACATCCAGAGGTAGTAGAAGAAGCCTTGGCCCGTCTTCTTGATAATGGTCAGGAAGGCGCTGCCAATTGGAATGCCAAATGCGATTGCGAGAGCCTGACCCTTGATCATATCCGTGACCCAGAGCTTGACTGTCATCTTGTTGAAACCAAACTTTTCTTCCAACACGAAGCTGTGGTAGTAGGAGAAGCCAAGACCGGCGATCAAGTCAATCCAGCCCAGCATGTACATGAACAAGAGCGACTGTGTGATTTCGCCGGAGAAACGGACGGGCGCGTAGCGAGCGACGACGGAGCCGGCAGTGGCCCAGACGAACGGGTAGAGATTGAAGTAGAGCGTGGCAATGGATTTGACCTGGTTGAAGAGAGCTGAGATGAAGCTGAATTTTGCCTTTGCGCGACCGTATGCCTGCAATTCAGAGGTGAGCTTGAGCCTAAGCCGAATGGACAGCCGCCTGTTCTGACTGTGTGTGCGTGCATGGGGTTTGGTACCTACCTGAGATTTATCATACGTTTCCCTTTCGATTTCCTTGTCAAGAGCCTTGGGGACAGAAGTGCGTTGCAGGACGCGGTACTGGCGGTAGAGAAGCCAGTTTTCGAGCGCGAATTCGGCGAGGTTGAAGCCGACGATGAGGCGCTTCCATGGGAAGAACGGCCTGTCGAGCCAGCGGCCCAGGCGCTGCAATGGTGTTAGGTACCCTGATACAAAGACCCAAGCCGTGCATGTAGAGCTTACTTACCTGGAGAAGTGCCTGGATCATGACAATGAGTGTGGTTGTTGGTTGCAATGTGAAGGACCAGGCGCGCGCGACATGAGGACCCGTGGTCCATTGGACTTCTCGTGTCAGCTACTTAGCGCAAATTACGTCACCCGCCGCCGGCTCTTCTAGTTTTATTGCTATTGCTACATCTACTTCTAACCCACCAACGACACCGTGACGCGTCCTGGTAATCTCATGCGTTTGCACCTGGTCATGAAATTCATCGGATCAAGGATTCGCTCCATCAAGGAAGGAACGTTCGCCGGCCCTGACAATAATAGTGGTAGCAAACACCATGGACATTGCACCACACATGTTACCATTCTCTCATATTCTCTTTTCCTCAGGATGAATGTGAAGATAGCTGGGGAGAGGATAGATTGTGTGAAGCGAGCGGCCAGGGAAGGCACCACCGTAGTGACTGCTAACCTATATCCATAGCAGTAGAGGCGCGCTATCAAACGCACCTTCACTGCAACTCAATCACTCAAATGGCTTTCCGCGCGTCTCATATCTTCAGGCCGCATCACCATGCTTACATCAACTCAACTACACCTTCCACAAAAGTCCCTGTGACAACGTAGCATGCCGCGTCAAGGCCGCATGTTGCGTGATCGACTTTCCAGAGCCTTGGATTGGTCACTCACGAGCATCTTTGAAACTGTCTTTGGGCGGAGAAGCAGTACAACCACATCCTATCATCTCCTTCCGCCAACGGCCATGAGAAAATCGGAAGACAGTTCGCTATCTCGAAGCTTACAGGCCTACTTGGACTCGGCCATGCCCGCTGAAGCGCCAACCGAGGATTACCTGATCCAGGAGAACAAGTATCCCGCGATTCGAGCTCTGAGAAGCGATGTCGAGCTTGGAGACGGCATATGGAGGTGCTGTAACTGTTGTCACGAAAACATCAGTACCCATTACAAGGGCACCTTTCCCTTCAAATACCTGTGCTGCGACCGCTGCGACCGCTGCGACCGGATAATTTGTTCCAACTGCCACTCATCTGAGATACTGTCACCCTTCCCGTACGGAATGATACGAGCCCCTAAACCGGCCCCAAACCGTGAAGTTCGATACGCACACATCTGCACTAGGTGTGGACTGAGCCACCGTGCTGTAATGGAGGGCAGTACGCTCGATTTCTACGGTGTCACCTGTGCAGGATGTGGAAACGCTTCGTATGGAGACTGGCCACGGTACTATATTGGAAACAACGAGCCGTACAGGAGAGATCCGGACGCGAGTTTCGTCAAGCTTGTTGATGCAAGAGCAGATGATGCAGTAAGGATTGCCTTTCGCCGCACCGTTACACATGGGAAGAGAGCCTCATCGAGGCTGAGCTGGAGGAATCGGAGATGAGTTCTAATGAGGATTACGCCAGCTTGTACGAAGCCAACAGTGATACATCATGAGCCGTCACGTCTAGAGTTGTTGGAATTGGGGGTTCAGCATCAATTAAGCACTATCCCTCTTCCACCATGAGGAAACATCTGACTGACGTGCCCAGTAGGAGGATACGTTGCGACCATATTGAGGAGATATCTCATACCCCTGACCTTTTCCACGTTGTGAGTATACAATCTGCTGGCCCTCGTCATCTCAACACATCAGTAAACACCACGTTATGACTCTAATTCTTTTATTTCGTAAAATACAATTGCTATATATCCACACAATGCACAGAATTAATCTTCAAGGCTGTAGTTTAGTCCAGCAAGCTACATCACTTGCTGCCTATGGTTTCTCGTCAAAGCACAACTCGCACAGGCTCTGTTTATCTATTACCATCATAGTTTGGAGAAGTATGCATCGCCCGGCAATTTCAAAGCGCGTATCGCTTTCCAAATTGACAAAGGCGATTTCCTCCTTTGCTCTCCATAGCCGACCAGAGACACCAGAATCACCCCTACTGGCACTTCAGCCGCAGCTTGATACCGCTATGCCTGCGAAAGAGCCCTGTGATGCTTTCAGCTATTTCAACATTTACATTGGTCCCGGAGATGGCATCTGGATCTGCGGATGTGGTTTTGAAAACTAACTGATCCACTACAGGGGCAGTTATCCCTCCAAGTACCTCATATACTGAAGATGCGAGCACGCCATGTCCCCATACGACACGGTGTCTGTAGTTCTCACTCCGATCCCTTGCATCGACAAGGAGATTTTTGAGCACCGTTTCGTCAAACAGCAACATGCTGACGTGAGCAGGTATTGCCGCTCGTGTCGTTGTTATGGAATCACATAGCGTGCGAGTTTGGTGGGTACCAGTATCCTGTTTGATCGACTGCCTTGTTCATGCAGTCAGGCGGACGATGAACAATCGATGTACTTTTACATCGGAGACGTGGAGCCTTACCGCCGTAACCCTAACGGTGCGGCTGTAGAGCTAAGCATCAAACGCAGACTCGAAGCATCGATGCGATACCTTGATCGACGAGGTATTCGGAAAGACTCCGTGCACTGGGTGAGTGTATCCCAACGTTGAAACGTATAACATGACATGTTGCAGGTACGTGTACAGCTGACATCCACATATACTGGGCACCTTTGCCCCATCCAGCGCTCACAGTAACCCATTTCAAATGTATGCAAGTTAAATATAACTAGGTTACCCCATCATTACCAATCTTCCCTCGGGGCCTCTTCAGTCAGCACATTTAATCCATAGCTTGTAGCGTCGCTTACATCATTTCAACTCTGATTTGAAGCGATTTGAACACCTGGTCATCCATGTTGCAGTGAGTTTCCCCATTAATATGGCTATGTAAACAGTTCAGACAGTATATCCCAATCTACAGTACTTGAAAACGCAAAGGCTGCGCCGGAGGGATGAGCTACGAAGGCTAGTATATCCATCGGCAACTAAAGTCGGTCAATCATCTTTCGCGTGTAAGCCCTGGTAAATGATATTCCCTGCAAGATTAATGCGCGCTAATCATCGTTTTCTGAGACTAAACGTCCTGTTCCCGCCTCGTGATCGGGAAGGATATCCGAATCTTGAGATTGCTGTAGTTACCCCGCGTTTCTTGACTTGCACCCAGACGCTTTTCCCCACTTAAATTATATATGTCGGGCTAACGCACGTAGAACATGGTGAAGATCAACCTTGCAGTTTTCAATCACTACCCATTCCCGAGGCTCCGTTGCCGACAGTGTCTATAAATGCCACGAACTGGCCATGTAGAATATACGCAGAGTCAAGCTTTCGAGATGTTACTTACTCTGGGCCGCTCTTTACTTTTCGGGGGTCTCGTTGCTTCGCTACAAGTAGAGGCTACTCAGCTATCTTCTCGGCCTAAGCCGATCGTCATTTCGAAGTCGGCTCCCTTAGATGCCGGTGTTCCCTTGGATTCGTTTGTTTCTTTCTCGTTTGAGCTGTCGTCATGGCCTGACTTTGCTGGTACTTCCGAGCCTCACCCTACGAACATCACAGTAAGATTAATAATTGTATCCTATAGGAAATCTATCGCATCCAAACAGGTTCTCGTATAACCTCATGAATAACCTCGGTAAACTTCAAGGTTCCATGCCTATTGCTCGTGTAGGAGGCAATACACAGTAATACCCTCAACACAGTAGCGACGAGTACACATCACTGAACTACAAGCTTAGGGATATCGCCATTTTTGATGAATCGCAGAAAACCAGTCTCATCGGTGTTATCCGCCCCAACATCTCTGCCGACTACCCGACCATCATTACCATCGGCCCATCATTTTTTGAGTCCTATCAAACCATGCCTCACGGCACCAAGTACACCCACGGCTTCAATATGGGTGCCAACTCTAGTGCCGCAAGATCTGCAACTTGGGCATCTGTACCCTATGCCTGCAAGGCTATTGGGTCCAATCTTGACTTTTGGGAGTATGGTAACGAACCTGACCTCTTCCATGCTTCTGGCTACCGCCCTGAGAACTGGACTGAAACGGACTATGTATCTGAATGGATAAATGGTACAATTACTATTGAGAAAGCTATCAAGACAGCATGCCCCGACCTTTCCGGCATGAAATTCATGGCACCGAGTTTTGCGGGCGTAGGAGTGGACGGCTTCTTCACCCTAGATCCAGTAGAGGCGTGGAAAAGAAGAATCAACGAGAACAAGAATGTTGGTATAATTTCCTCGCACAACTATATGGGCGTTTCTACAAGCCTGGGGGTCACGCTACAAGGCACATTAATGAACCACAGTAATGTCATACTCAAAGCAGATGCCCAGCTCCATGTCTCACAAGGCATCAAAGCAGCGGGAACTTTTCTGGATCCAAACTTGCCTTTTATTTTGGGCGAGCACAACTCCCTTGCTAGACAGGGACGACCCGGCTTAAGCAATAGTTTTGGCGCGGCCTTGTGGGGTGTTGATTGGAACCTGTATCTTGCTTCGAAAAACATTTCCCGCTCTCACATGCATCAGGGAACAAATTATCGGTACGTTGTTCCTCCACTGTGTTCTTCCCTTTTCACACCTACATCTACTTACTCCCACCGTTTCATGCCCCGCTAATGGCAAGATAAAGCTACCAATCCTGGCAGCCAATTCAGACCAATCTTACAACCAAAGGCACTAAACCCCCTTACTATGGAAACCTGGCCGTTGCAGCCTTTCTCCATAAACCCTGTCCCTCAACTCGTCTCCAAATCTCGAATTTGGATTCGTCAACGGAATTTGCAGTGCAGTACGCAGCATATGCCAATGATACGCTTACTCGCCTCCTTGTCGTTGACCTGCACACGTACAATACGACGGCCAACAACTTTACGACACCTTTTGCAAGGCCAAAAGATATGCACATGTTTCGGGTGCCGAGTTCTTGTCAGGGCGAGGGGAACGTCAAGAGGCTGATGGCGGAGGGCAGTGACGCCACTGCGGGAATCACCTGGGATGGTTATAGTTTCGATTATGAGGTAGGGGAGGGGAGGCCAGTTAAGATGGCGAATATTACAAGGGGAGAGAAATTGAGCGTAGATGGGGATGGGTTGCTTGGTGTGCAAGTGCCTTGGAGTAGTGTGGCTGTTGTTGAGTTGGAGTGTTAAGGGCAATGTCTGTAAATCTGGAATAGTAATCGATGTGTAATAACGACACGGACGGGCATTTTCTTGTTCTTTGCTTCCATGGTAATCTTTTATGCTTGGTGAACTGCTTAACACTAAGTATATCCCGGTGTTGACCACAAATCCCGCTTTCAACTGTGGAAGTAAAAACATAGGACATAAAGAAGATGACTTATGCCTGGTGGGTAAGCACCATGTACCAAATAAATGACCTTGATAATGCTAGCAAACGCACTCGCACGTCTACACTAGCAAGTAGATCCTACCTTCAAAAGCTTTCAATTGATCTTCCGCAAACTGCCCCTCCTCAACACTGCTTATCAGCAACTCCCTCTTCAGCCCCTTCACCTCCTCTGGTAAAACAATCTCTGTCCCTTTGTCTGTAAAGTTACAAACGCAAAGAGCCTTTTCCCCCATCCAAGTCTTAGTAAAGACAAAAAATCTTGAATCATCCACAGACAAATCATCATACTGACCGTGTACCAATAGATCAGCGTGCTCTTTCCTGATGCGCAGCATAGTCTTCCAGAAAGCCAAAACAGAGGATTTGTCAGTCTGCTGCTGCTCCGCGTTACATACGTTTGCGTCTTCCAGGGGCCGCATCCAAGGTTTCGCACTTGCGTCGGGCGGCGAAAATCCATTGTGCAGCGCGTTGCTCCAACTTATTGGTACGCGTGCATGATCACGGGCGAGATGTTGCAATGAGCGATGCGCTGCCTCAAGTGCCTTTGTATCATTGTTGCTTCGTGTGGCAACCATCTTGTAGTAATTCGTGGAATCGACGTCCTTGTATTCGCTCATATCCCAGCTTAGTGGAAAATTCGTCATGCCGATTTCCTGGCCTTGGTAAATGAACAGCGTGCCACTAAGCGCGCACATCATGAGCGCAAGCATTTTGCCCCCTGGAACACGGTGCTCGGGCGCGTCCGAGGTGAAACGTGTAATGGACCGGGCTTGGTCATGGTTCTCGAGGAAGACTGTGGTCCAGCCGTCAGAGGGCGGACGAATAAGGTCTTGCGTGCGGGCCATGGCGCGTTTGAAGTCGGGGAGTGTCCAGTTTTTGGGAGTGGTTTGGAATTTGTAGGGCCCTTGACCTACGTCGACGACATCCTGGTAGACGGTGGGTTAGTGTGAAGGAGAAGAGGAATTGGGAACGAGAGTACGTACGAACTGAAAAACCATGTTTAGTTGCTTTTCTTTAGCCGAGACGTATTGTAGGACTCGCTTCATGTCGGGGGTATTTGGACACTCGCCTACGGTCATGGCATCGTATTTGTCGAGAATCTGATTCATCTCGGTCAGAAACTCGGCCATGCGCGGTCCATTGCAGTACTGGTAACCAGCAAACTGCCAATCGGAGCCCGGGTCTGTGATTGGGGCGTCAAGCATATCTCCCTTGCTGTACATGTTGACAGTATCGACGCGGAAACCGTCGACGCCGCGCTGCAGCCAGAATTCCATGGCTGACTTGTAAATGGCCCGCCGAGTCTCGGGGTTCTCCCAGTTGAGATCAGGTTGCTCTGGGCAGAAGAGATGGAGGTAGTATTCTTGTGTGTGTTCATCCCACTGCCAGACACTGCCTGTGAAATTAGATACCCAGTTGTTTGGAGGTTTGCGCTCGCCGTCAATGTAGCGAGCGGGTTTCCAAATATACCAGTCACGTTTTGGGTTATGCTTTGAGGAGCGCGACTCCAAAAACCATTTGTGCTGAAGAGAGTCAGCCATGGAAGCATGTACCCAGAAGGCATGGTTGAGAGCATACCTGGTCCGAGGTGTGATTCACGACCAAATCTAATATAATCTTCATTCCTCGTGAATGTGTCTCGGCAATTAGTCTCTCCATATCTTGCACTGTGCCATATGGGCGGTACACATCCTCATAGTCTCGAATATCATACCCCATGTCAACCTGAGGAGAGTCGTACATGGGACAAATCCAGATGACATCAACACCAATTGAGCGAATGTAGTCAAGCTCCGAGATGATGCCGTTCAGGTCACCGATCCCATCGCCATTGCTGTCCTTGAAGCTGGCAGGGTATATCTGGTATACGATGCCATCCTTCCACCAGGGCCTCTGCGTAACGGTCATCGAGTTGGTGCGGGGGTCAAGGTTGGTGTAGCAAGATGGGTGGCGTGTATGACGTCGAACAGGATAAGCGCGGCTTCGAGGTCGGTGGCTTGCAACGACGGCGTAGCTTCCTTATAACTGCATTGCACTATGCGACGGGAGAAGCATGTGTTGTTCTTGAAGACGCAGAAACGCCGTCTGTCAATAGCTTGTGAGCCATGTCGTCTACTCGGCAAGATTATCGGCAAGATTGTGGTTTGTTCAAAGTCGGGCCGGGAAGCAAAATGCTGCATGTCCTGGATCTGGGCAACCCACCACCAAACGCGCCGCATAACAGAGCCTCCTCTTCCCCACACGTCTCCATCGAATCCGCATCCGCAAATCGTGGAGAAGACCACGCCCTCAGGTGGCGTGCCAGCATCTCGCACGAAGCCTTGATCAGCAACCCCCCGCATACTCGACCTAGTCGAGCCTCTCTGTTCCCCGCCATGTTTTCCCATGGCGCCAGCACCAGCATCAACACCGGCATTGGCACCCTGCACATCCCACGTCTTCCCGTCTACAAACACTGCTTCGCGACCCCAAGCAACTAGACGAGGCCGGAGTGCGGGGAAACAGTCAGCACGCCAAGGAGAGGTGGGCGATCGAAAGGCCATGCTCCGACATGCAACCAATACCGGCTGCCTGCACACACACACACACTCATGCACATGCACAAGAAACCGCACCGTCGCTGCTAAACACCAGACCCGGAAACTTAGGACTGGGTGGTTTCTCACGCCTTCGCCTCTGCGCCTGTGCGTCCTTCTACCGGCCCGACCTCGTACGAATCACCGGCCACGACATGTGTCGGCGGATTTCTCTCATGGCACGCCCACGTCGGCGGCACTCTCCCACCACGGCCTAGCTCACTTGGCCATGGCCCGGGGGGAAGGGTCGCTTGGAATCGGCATGGCTCGACAAGTGTACGGTAATTGTCTTGTCCATCCCCGCATCAATCGACGTACTCCAGTATCCCCGACAAAGAGCTCGGACTGTCACCTGGGCATCGCGTGGCTGTAGCGGTCAAGTTGTATAAGTATAGCGTTTAGATCCACCACCGGACCATCACCGAGCTTCAAGTCCCCACCGACTCCACGCCCACCAGACGGCTGGGTTGGACCGCAGCCTCGAAGCTTTCTACCCACGCCCTTTGTTGGCCATTTACGGTACTTGTCTTGACACTCCAGCTCGACTCGACATTGTCGTCAACGCAGCAGCAATGTCGCGCCGCAACAGCAGCGTCGTCGCTGTCGACCCAGAACAGGCACGACGCCTTTCGCTTGCCGTCCCGGACCTCAAACGAGTCGCCCACGATGCCAGCAAAGCGACACAGTCCGAACAGCACATGACCTTGAGACAGGGTGTCAATCTGTACCCCAAAGCCATTGCCTGGTCGGTTCTGCTTTCTGCTGCCATCATCATGGAAGGTTTCGACAAGGTCTTGATCGCCAATCTCATGGCCGTTCCTGCCTTCAAGCGAAAATTTGGCGTAGAGCTATCCGGTGGCGACTGGCAGCTTACGGCAGCTTGGCAAGCTGGCCTCACAAACGGTGCCTACGTCGGAGAATGCGCGGGTCTGTTGCTCAACGGCATCATCGCGGACCGCTTTGGATACAAGAAAACTATGATCGGCGCCCTGTTTGCCGTCAACTTGTTCATTTTCGTCGTCTTCTTCGCTCAGAACATTGTCATGCTCCTCTGCGGTCTCATTCTGTGCGGTATTCCATGGGGCGTCTTCCAGACCCTGACATGTACATATGCCGCAGAAGTTGTACCTGTCCCGCTCCGTCCCATCCTCACTACTTACGTCAACCTCTGCTGGGTCATCGGCCAGTTTCTTGCATCAGGCGTTCTCAAAGGCGTGGCCGAAATTCCCGATCAATGGGCATACCGTATCCCGTATGCACTGCAATGGATATGGCCCATCCCCTTGATGATTGGCATATCATTCGCCCCAGAATCCCCCTGGTGGCTTGTGCGCAAGGGCCGCTGCGAAGAGGCCAAGAGGATGCTTATGCGGTTGACGTCGCCTGAGAAGCTCCCAGATTTCAACGCTGACGAAACAATCGCCATGATGCGACATACCAACGCCATGGAGATGGCCGTCTCGGAAGGTACCTCATACCTGGATTGCTTCAAAGGCACAGACCTCCGCCGCACCGAAATCGCAGCAATGGCCTGGTTCACACAGGCCTTTTGCGGCGCTGGCCTCATCGGCTACAGCACCTACTTCTTCCAGCAAGCCGGCCTCAGCGACTCGAACGCCTTCTCCATGAGCCTCGGCCAATACGCAATTGGCGGTGTAGGCGTAATGGTAGCTTGGATCCTGATCCAGCGCGTCGGTCGCCGCACCTTGTACGTCGTAGGCGACCTCGTAATGGTCGGTCTGCTCTGCATCATCGGCGGTCTAGGTACCATCCACAAGGGCAATGTCAGCGCACAATGGGGCATTGGCAGTATGCTTCTGCTCTTCGCCGCAGCATACAACTGCACCGTCGGTCCCGTGTGTTATTCCATTGTTGCAGAGATTCCTTCGACGCGTTTGCGCCAGAAGACTGTTGTCCTAGCCCGCAACTTTTACAACCTTGGCTCTATCATCGGTAACGTCATCACTCCACGGATGCTGAATCCGGGTGCATGGAACTGGGGTGCTAAGAGCGGGTTCTTCTATGCGGGAACCTGCTTTTGCTGCTTTTTATGGGCGCTATTCAGGTTGCCAGAGCCAAAGGGGCGGACGTATGGTGAGCTAGATGTCTTGTTTGAGAGACGCATCCCTGCACGGAAGTTTAGGACGACTGTTGTGGAGGGGTTTGGGGGTAGTGATAGCGAGAGCATGTTCGTGGAGAAGAAGGGCGTGTCGACACATCTGGAGCAGATTAGCTCGAAAGATGCTGTCTAGATTGTACAATAGAAGAAAACATTTTCCAACTTCGATTTTGGTGTATTCGGCTCTATGGGAGAACTGTCATTTGTCCGCATAGGTCTCGAGCCTTGTATTGCAAGGACGCTGCCTCATGTTCACAGGACTACGTGTACAGGGTAATGTACTGCACACAAATACATCCGGCTGGAAAACTGCCATCAAGCACCTGTATATACAGTACATGAAATATTTACAATTACTGAGATGTCCAGAAGCCAGAGATACCTGTGCTGGATAGCGCAACACTAGATATGCCCAAAGGTGGCAACCTGCATCGACAGACGTTTCGAGATGTCATTCCATGTGGCCAATTTCTCACTTCTCGCCTCTGACCTCGGCGCCTCCTGACTCTGCGTCTGTATCTGCGCTTGCGCCGTTGCTACCCCCTTGGCCAAACCCTCCAGCCCCGCAGCCGTTTTCGACTGCGCCACCTGGAACCAAGGATCATTTTCACCGCCTGGACTCTGCAGCTCCAGGGACAAATTTGGCGAATTGGCATTACTAAGAGCCTCTGGGAACATGGTCTGCAGCCTTTCCAGTTTTTCCAGCAGGATCCCGCGTCGCGTCGCGTCGAGGTGTGGAAACAGCAGTACAAAGTCGAGGATAAATAGAAAGTCGTCGATGCGGAGCGCTGTTTCTTCGAGTGTCGCGGCAGGAACGTGAATGAGAACATCGGCAATGGTATCTGTGATTTCAAAGAGCTTTTGCGTGATACTGCTGCCATGGACTTCGATGTCGTGGCGCGACATGCTAGAGACTTGCTGGCGCAGTGTTTGCGAGAGCCGGACGGGGAAGAGGAGGGATAGGCATTCTTTCGAGGACCGCGTCGAGAGCAGCGTTTGGCTCATAGCGAGGCGCCAGACCAACGTGCGCAGCCATTCCCTTGTGATTGTCAGATCGGCACGCTGCATCATGGAAAGCATGGCTAGCTCTCGTGCATCAGCCTCGCGGTCACCTTCGAGTTCTCGCGACTTGGCTTCGACCCAGGTGCTGGTGACGCCGCCTCCTTGCGAATCTAGCCAGCTACCGAGGAACTCGGGATCTAGCATCTGAAATAGTTTGATAATTTGGATAAATCCTTCGTGGACCTGGATCGAAAGGGTAGGGTCGTCCTCGGGCAATGTATAGAGCGGCAGTAGGATGGCCCGGCGGTAGTCTAGAATAGCCAGGAAGCGCTCATGAATGTATGCCTGCCAGTAAAGCCGCTGTCTTCGCGAACGCTCTGGAGGCGACAGGTTTGCAGCATGCTCCGGATTGTCTATTCGCAGCAACTGAATTATGGAAATGGCGTCGCTGATGTAGTAGAAGGCGGCGTCGGGGCCGTTGATACTCATGAGGCAGTTGTGTATAAACATGGATTGCATGGCACGCATGACGGAGAAGTGGAATTGTTTGTGAGCTCGCCTCATGCTTTGGATTGAAAGGTCCATCAGATCCTCAATGGTCTGGACGATTTCTGCGGTTCTGCGGCTGCCATAGCGCGTCAGATTCAGCGTGCATCCGCCAAACGCGTAGATGAAGGAACGAACATCTTGGTCTGTGTCCATGACTTCAATGTACTGTCTGAGCTCATACTCGGCAATGACTGGCTGCACGGGATAGACACCCTCAACATAGTCTGGAATGAGATTGAGAAAGAATGACTTGCTGTACTGGGGTGTGGAGAAAGAGGCGGAAGATACTGGCCTGGAGTCAGCACGTTGCTGTGATGTTCAAAGTGACGTACAAGGCTCGCCCCCATCACGCACAACCATGGGCGAGATGGGACTAAATAGCGGCTCAGAGCTGCCTTGGCCTGGCCGTGCTGCTAGTATGGGAGGTGATGTCGTTGGCGACTTTGCCGTTTGATTCCTGAATTCGGAGATGATGTGACCTCTCTTGCCCTGAGACCGTTGCTTGCTAGACGGCGAATAGATGCATCGTAGGCCGAGATGTGCACACTGTTGGCAGCGCGTCTGCCCATTGCACCGCACCTTTCGTCGTTTGCACGCGTCGCATGCCTTTGATACTCTCCTCTGTGCTTGCTGGTCCATTGCCGTGGGTCCTGCTGCGTGTATCTTGGTCTTTGTATCGGTTGACCCTCGCTGTCGGGATGTTCGGAAGATCCGGGGGGCGGGCGGCAGAACGAAGAAGAAAATGCGGAGAAGGCGCTAGTGCCGGCGCTGCGTTCCTAGCTTGCATCGCCGGCGTTCTTGGCTGGGTTGACGTCGGCAAAAGGGGCAGGTGGGATTAGTACAGTGTGGAATCGGAGCGACTGTATGCGCATACCTGAGTCGTGAACGACGCCGGTTCGTGAAGCAGCCAGACAACCGTGAACGGCATGGTCGGCTCAGGCTCGAGTTAGCCTACGCCCTGCTCTCGGTCTTCCCAAGCAGCCCTCTTCCACATCCAAGTCTGTTCCATTCTTGGATTCCCACAGCTTGTCGACACTTTGTGCACCTTGATGGCTTCTAGAATGACCGGCCTCGTTGCATACCACGGACATGAGTTATATACATATAACCTTGTGTGCCAGCGCACGCACAGTTGCAGGCGACACCCAGGACAAGATACACCAGCTTGTACAAGTTCTGCTTGACCCAAAAGAAAAAACCCCCCAATTTGCTACCCTTTTCTGTTCATCTCCGTCCTCTTCCACAGTGCAATGGCCTGAGAACACTCAGAGCGTGTACAAAAAGTCTGGCCGCTGATCGCCCATGTCCTCAACCTCCTGTTCATTCTTGCCTTGGATCCAAGCATCCCTATGTCCTTGCATCCTCTTCTTGTTCTCTCTCGCCAACAGGATTCTTGTTGCAACACTGCCCCCCAGTAACCAAAGTGTCAAATATGCGAGCACCACGCCATGGCCCAAGAAATACCTCGGCTTGTCCTTGGTCCGGTAGATATTTGACGAAACCACGCCATTAATGTTGCCCCATCCGATGACGAATCCAAGCGTGACGCCCCGTTTGTAGACGCCCTCGACATTATTGGCTGCCCAAGTAACTGTATTCGCGATTGTAGGGTAGATTCCGACAGCGCCTAGAAAGGTGCCTGCGTATTGTACGTTGGGACTTCCAGAGCCGATGAGCATAGCAAAGCCTACGATGCCGAAAATGGAAACGACCATGTTGCAATATCCACGCTGTTGGGTGCGATCAGCAATGTATCCCACAGCTACTGTCACAACGGCTGCCACCGCATACGGAGGTACAGAGAGCAAGTTTGCTGTTGTGGACTTGTAGCCCATGCCTGCAATAATAGACGGCAAGAAGAGACTAAAGGCATAGAGCGAACCATCTGCCCCCATGTAGATGATGGCAAACATGAGCGTTTTCCAGTCCTTTGCCGATTGCCAAAAATATCTCATTTGGAAGTCTTCATGCGAGGCAGAAGCTTGTTTGTCCGCTCTCAGGCGGCGGAGGACACGGGCTCGGTCATCTGGAGAGAGAAAGGTAGCTTCCGCGGGGAAGTCGTGAACCATCCAGTAACTGGCAATGCCCACCAATATAGTCACGAGGCCTTCCAAAATCTGTCAAGTGGTGAGCAAATTGACTGTTTTGCAAAGCAATTGGGTGACTCGTACAAAGATCCAAGCCCAACCAGGCTTCCCTCCCACGCCCGCCATCTGCGCAATCCCTGCGGCCAGGAGCCCCCCAAACGATCCTGCCAGTGCCGCGGCGGAGAAAAAGATAGCAGCTCGAATGCCAAACTCGGAGCGCTTGTACCAGCAGCTTAAATAGTAGTTGACACCCGGAAACAATCCTGCCTCGGCTACACCCAGCCACCACCGCTACATGGTGTTAGCACCTGCTCCGCTCTCTATCAGAACCCCCCCCAAAGTAAAAAAAAGAAAAAACTCACAGCTGTCATCAAGCCGGCGTAGTTATGTACCAATCCCATACATGTCATGCAAATTCCCCACAGGATCATTATAACGGGCAAAAACACACTGGGTCTCAGTTTCTTGAGCAACACGTTCGTTAGCGGTTCAAAGACGGAGTAGCTGACAAAGAAGATGGTCAAACTGGCATTGTACTGCCCATTTGTCATTTTGAGATCTTGCTGTAAGCCATCGACCTTGGCATTGCCAATGTTTGTGCGGTCCAGAAAAGAAATCAGGTACAGAAAGGACAGCCATGGTATCAGCTGGCAGTCTAGTTTGCGGAGAAGCGCTTTGTCCTAGCCTCTTGTGTTAGCTTTGCCGATACAGACACCCAAGTGGATTTGAATGCGAAGGGAAGACAACATACATGGGCTGCGCGCTCTTCCTCGCTAAGCCCAGCGTCTGGATCGGGGAGGTTCTCGATGGTGTGTATGTGTTTTGCAGTTTCGGCTGTCTCGTTGCCAATCACCTTTTCCTCGCCCGCCATATCGATGCGTGTTCGCTCCGTTGCCGAGGCCATGCTTACTGGCAACTGCGTGGGTTGGGCGGCGGCGATCAATGCCAAAGAGCAAGACAACAAAAAAAGCTGGCCGGAACAAACAAAACAAGGTGCTCGGGAGCCTAGCGGAAGCAAAGTCCAACAAGTACTCCGGGTACAGCAGCACGTCAATACTGTCTTTGTAGTTCCAGCTTTTGCTACACGGACGAAAGCGAGCCAGGACGTCTACGCTGCAAACCTGAACCCCGCGACGGCGCTCGTTTAAGAACAACCACCCACCCCGTCCATCAGAAGCGTCATGCAACACCCTTCTCCCGAGGTTGAATCGCGCCCGCCAATGATGCAGCATGGGTAGTCCCCACTCTGGAGGCTTTCCATGACGAGGCGGCAGTAACGGCATATTGCCCAAGTCAGTCAAGACCCCATAGCCGGCAAACAACTGGCAGCGTTGTTGCAGATGCCTGGGCTTGTTTGGGTAGTAGTACCCATCCTTCTGTGTTAGTCGACAAGACTCTCTTTCCGCGGGGCATTTGTGAGTAGTGTGCAGCAACGTCAGCAGTCTCAACATGTGCTCGTTGAGCGTCTGCGGGGGAAGAGGTGGGGTGCGGCTAAGCTTCCCCAAGCGCCACGATGGAGCGGCGGCGTTGCTTGTCGAGTCTTGTGACCTTGGGAGATCCACTTGCATACAAACTCCTGCCAGGGCTGTAGCTTTGTGTTCGCATCTGTTTTGGCCGCCCCGTCTTCATATCCATATTCACACGCAACCGATATTCATACATGGCTTCATGTACATGCTGCGACCTTCTTTCTAGATCACAATGCTAGTGCTGTGCATGTGTAGGGTAATTGACAAAATCAGACTGTACAAGCTTTGAAGGATGTCATTGAGTTTCCATGTGAGGATTTGGTAGCAAGCTGTATAGTTGCATGACGATGATAGTTGTGTGTAAGTGTGTATTTTGCAGTCATGGCTTGGTAGTGCATTGCATGCTGCACGTGTCGTGTTCAACACAACCGACGGCGTACACACGCATGGCGCATTGTGTAATACGCACCGTGCAAGAGCTACTCGGCATGTTGGCGCGATGAGAAAATAGCTGTGAATCAAAGTGCTTGTCCGCACAAGGAAGCTGAATACATGCCATGATGATGAACGCCGCCCAATGCAAGCTCCGAAGTTTAGCTAAACAGTGCCTTGCTCACGCAAAGCTCAGCTTGTTCATCTCATACACCAATCTTGCGAGACTGGACGTCGTTTGCACGCTGCTTCCTCTCGTTTCGCCTGATCCTCTCCTTGCGCTCGCGCCGGCTGTCAGCCCGTTGATCGTGAGCCTCGCCCATCGCTGCTTCCTTCTTCTCGTCAACCTCGACCAGCCATTCACTCTCGCCCTCTTTGTTCTTGCCCTTGTAACCCCACTTGGGAACCCATTCGCCTGTAGCCTCGTCGTAAACAAGCTTGCCGTCGCGCTTCTTGTCCTTGATACCCTTCTTGGCAGCAAAGCGCTCCCACTTGGTCGGCTCCTTGGCGGCAGGAATAGGCTTCTCACGCGGCAGGGGTGTTGATGGGGCGGGCAGGACAAGATGCACGCCATCCGAGTTTGACTTTATTTCACACGTGGAGAGCAGCTGGTTGATGAGGGCCTGGGCGGCGTCACGGGCAGTGGCGGCGAGTGCTCCTTCGTCGGCGCTAGCGGGAACGGGATTTGGGTCGTTTGCAAGCAGGTTGCCCAGGTCGAATGTGAAGGGCGTGGGCTTGTTCACCGTAATGGGCCTATCATACACACAGTCAGTAAGCATGGACAGGGAGTAAGTGAGAGAGAGAGAGAGAGTGTGTGTGTGTGTATGCAGGAGAGCGAGGGGAGGTGCGAGACATACAGGCGGCTGGAGACGGTCGAGTCTGCGACGGATGCGGCACCATTGATGGGTGACTTTACGTCCATGGCGCCGCCATTGATCTCGTCGGCAAGCTGCGACTGCGTAGGCGAAGTTAGTCCCAGGGCGACACCGCCATCCATTTCCGTGTCTGACATTTTGGTGTTTGTCGTGCAGGTGTCTCAAAAGTTGCGTCGCGGCGCAAAGCCAGAGAGAGGTTGCGAATAATTTTTGGACAAGCCGGCGTCCGTGCACAATGGCGGCGGACCCCCGAGAGAGCCTGGTCAGGTTGGCAGAATTCGACAACAGAACAGAGGCACCACCAAACCCAACTTGCCCATTGCGGAGGGCCTGCGCCTCATTGACCCGCCATGCCGCCTTCTACATGTCTGCGCGGCTTCTCACAACTATCGCTTGATGCCAGTGCCCATGCTTGCAGCATACCCCGCCTGCGGTGGCCGCAGACCGGAATCGCCTGCTTTTCCACATCCGTCACACGCCATGCCGCCGTAGTCAAGAAGAAGGGCATGACGGCGGCGCCCAAGAAGGGCATCAAGTCTCTGAACACAAAAAAGGGCAAGTCGACGCCAGGAGGCGACGCGGGCAAGCGGCCCGGCCA
>Ga0265798_10004789_pt1 | contig 18503 bp, 23 predicted proteins | sample P3T30metagenome_FD_192430 | JGI IMG/M metagenome (GOLD analysis project Ga0265798, IMG submission 192430) | Plant litter microbial communities from East Loma Ridge, Irvine, California - P3 T30 | ecosystem: Environmental > Terrestrial > Plant litter > Unclassified | place: USA: California... | reverse complement strand
TTTTATATCTCTAAACCTAGGCTAGCTGAAACTTAGCAATCCTGGAAATAGAAAGTTTATCTATACAGAATTAGCATTTTAAAATTTTGGAGAATTCTATTAACTAAATCTAGAGTTATTAAGCCTTAGATTATTGATTTTCCTTAGGAAAATTAGGTGGCCGACCCGCCCGTGTGGCCGACTCGCCCGTGAGGTACGTTACAGAAAAGTGGAGCAAAATAATCCCTGTGATTAAGGTTTTACTTGATAACTTGTTAATTACGTAAGCCAAAGCTTAGTAATCCTAGGAAATTAAAGATTATATAGATGCAGGTCTATAGTAAAAATCATAGAGAATTCTATTAAGGCGTTGTTAAGATAAAAACTTGGCTTTTTGGTGTGTTTCTGAGGTGGCCAGCCCACCCGTATGGCCAGCCCACCCGTGAGGTACGTTATAGCTATCTCTAACTACTGGGCTAATACGCAAGACTTACTAATCTTAGATCTTTTACTAATTTACCTAACGTTAAATACCTACTCTAAGGTAAATCTAAGTAAGCCTTTACTTAAGTAGTTAGAGAGACTATCTCTAATTCTCTAATTCCTAAGTTTAAAATCTAGAGCCTCTATACTATATATATTTTAACTTAAGTTACTATATTTACTATCCTTGCCTGGGGGCTAATAGTGAATCCTTGCGCTATTATAAGGTATTTGCCTATGAGCCAGACCCGTACACTGTCTTAAATCGGCACACCCGCATCTCTACACAGCTCCATGATGCTCTTCGTACCCGCCTGATTGATGAACGCATCCAAATCGCATACTACCATATTCATCACACAAGGGGCTGTGGGATCAGAAGGCAAGGCACCTACCAGTGCAATCAGGTCCTGCAATTGTTGCTTGCTGTTTCCGTCAAAGCAATCAGTAGGGCCCTTGAGGATCTGCTCCTTGGTCATCTTGTACTTGTCCTGAAGCGTCCGAGCAATGGCAGTTTCAGCCACGGCACTATTACCCCCTGTGGCCCTGAGCAGCGACCAAGAGGTAAACGAATCGCTGCCCTCGTTCTGGATGCACAACTGATCCACTTCGTCTTCGGCAACGGTACACCTTCCAGGCAGGATGTTGAGTGTGCGCAAAACGAAGACGTTCTGCGCCTGCAGTGCCTTTCCGATGGCGTTCTGCGTGATGCTGTCGATAACGAGGGTCTGCAGTTGGGCTTGGGTGAAGTTTTGCGCCACGCCGAGAAAGGCGCCATCCTTGATTATGCTCATGATGCCGTTATCTGCGTCGTCGATGGGCGCGTTCATGATGTTCTCCGTTGCTGTGCTGACGGCTGCTTGATAATCACGGACGACGTCGCCCATGGTGCTGGCGACATCTGACCAAGCAAGAAACTTATCCGCTGGAACGGGAGGCTTAGCCCTTGCGAGCACGAATCCCAGTCCCGTGGTGAGGGTACCGGAGACTGCAGCAAGAGAGCCGACGAAGGGAATCACAGAGATTGTTGCGGAGAATATTCCGAAAATGTCTTTCAAGGGAGTCACGTTGTCGACGGGGTCGGGCATGATGTCTGTCACAATCTCGCTGAGTTTGAGAGATATGATGGACGAAGCGAAGGTGATGGCTGTATTGAGCGAGTTCATGTAGTTGTTCCAGTTTTGTATGGCGACTGCCGCGTACCTGTGATATTGTGTCAGCTCAAGTCTCTAACTCTCCAAGCTAAAAGTAAAGCATACCAGGCTGGCAATGTAATAGGAAGGCATGGTTGACCCGCATTACAGAACTTGTCTAGGCCACAAAAGAAGTTCGGCGCTCCGAACGAGTCCGCAAGCGACTGTATGTTGTTGAAATCCGTTCGCGTGTAATTTCCAGCCGCTTCGACGAGGAAAGCGTCCACTTTGGCCTTTGTCCATGTATCTGCATTCAAGGGGTCTGAAGGGCAAGAGTCCGCGCCAGAACCTACGCCCTGAGGCAAAGGCAGGGGATTACCGAAAGTCAGGCTAGAGAAGCCTAAAGTAATGAGGCTCTGAACACGCATGATAACGGGGTGTGTAGCTTCGGAAAAGAGTGAATGACAAAAAATAGGAACGGTTGCTTAGGGAGTGGACACTTTGATGGCGAGTGTGTATTTTCTCCTCAGGCACCGTCGCTCTTATGATCACTCCCATTCTACTCACGTGTACATGCTGATGGGGTTCAAGACAAAACAAGGCCGAACATTGTTGGCCTGAAACACCCCCATACATGTGAACCTAGACGGCCCGAAAGAGAGACTCCGAATAGTTGCCCCTCGACATAACGTGCATGAACGCCAGTCAACGTTGCATAACGCCGTCGAAGAAGGACAACTCCGGAACGGCTGTGTAGGAGCAATATATAGCTGCTGATATATCTGAAACCAGAAATACCTGTCTGCGCGCTTGGCAGAAGAGTAATGGGAAGGTCATGCGATATGGAAGAGTGGCGTCAGGACAGATGAGGTAGACGAGTAGGCTGCAATTCACACTTGCATCCGTTGCTCTGCTCGAGCTTGCGCCCATAAATGGTACTACATGACATATGACTGGTATAAGCCGTCAGTCTGAACAGCCCTCGCATACAATCTCTTGTTGGCACGATGCAAGTAAACCTTCAACCCCATTGCGCTTATACAAGCAATGACGGCCATCACCATCATCAAGATGAAGGCTAATTGATACCGAGGCTCGTCTGACTCCACGAAGAAGTAGGGCGCGATGACGTTCCCTACCTGACCGAGAACATTGACCTAAGATGAACGTACGAAGTCAGTACTTGTCTTAGACACATTTCGTACGTGGAACTTGACTGACCATGGCAACAGACACAGCGCGTTTCTCGGGCGTTCGACCTATGGTGTTCGACGTCCGTGTACTGATGAGTGGATTTGAGAAGTACATGCCTCCAACGTAGATAAAGGACGCGGCGTATCGGGCATCGCGATTCTGGGTGGCGAGACAGACAATGTACGCAATGCATAGCCACGTTATGCCATCATCCCGTAGGTGCCACCATATTTTACACAGTATCCGCTTTCCTTCGTGATTGCCCAGGAGCCTACCCACCGTCAAGACGCTGTCTCCCTTTGTTCCTCCGGAACTACTACATGTCGTCCTCCTCGGCCTCGCCTTCCGATGATGATGACGCTGACGACGAAGCTTCGAAGTCGGAGTTATCAGACAAGTGATCTTTATCACTAAAGTGCATATCGGTAAAAGCAGACAAGAGCACATCAGGCTCCGAGCCCATGTCTGGGTCGCTGTGCTCTTCAACCAATTCCGGCCCTGTGAATGCCATATACTCAATGTAAGTAGGCATGATGCCGCCGAGGTCAGGCATGTCCTCGTCGATTCTAGCTTTCCACTGCTTTTGCCAGCCCTGAGGTGGCAGGCAAGACTTGTCAGCAAAGATGTCGAAAATTTCGTAAGGCTTGTGTGTCTGTGTGTGCTAGGCGGTGACAGCGATCTTGACTCGTCTTCACGTCTTGCAGGTTGCGCCATAGAAGATGAAAACGTTAGTTGGGTATACGCGCTCCACTAGTTCCTGCAAACCAACAGCCACCCCACTCCTCCCTTCACTCCAGTATACGACTCTCTCCATTCGCCATGTCCTGAAACCTTGTGTCCTCGAATTCATCCCAACCTCCGGTCCCCTGTATGTGCGTATCGTCCCCATCCATGTCCTTCCTCGCCTCCCTCAGCGCATCTTCCAGCGTCCAAGCTTTTCTTCTCAGCCACCACGAGACGAAGCCTCCGCCCGTCTTGACTTCGTCGTGCGTAGCGACCCAGTACTTTGCTTTCAGGATGCGCTGGGCCAGCAGCCCGTTCTTTGCGCCGAGATTCAGCTGTTGCGCCGCGGATATGGAGACATCGTGGAGGCCGTGCAGGAAGGCTAGGGTGTGCAAGGGCGGGTCGGCGGATGCGATGGGTGTAAGGGCGGTGTGTGGTATGCCGTGGGGTGTGTACACGACGCACTCGGCTGCCTCAGAGAAGGTGCTCGAAGACAAGTCCTCGGTGCCGTCGCCATTGATGGACAGCGAGGAGCGCTTCTTGGGCGTCGCGTGCGAGAGGAATGGGTGTGTCGCAAACGTGATGAGCAGGGCGGAATGGTAGAAGAGCACATCCTTGGGCGCGGTGAGGCGCGAGATGCTGAGCCACGACGGCAGCGGCAACAGCGAGTAGTCGTGCCAATCGGCGTTGTCCTTGAATGTCGGCGTCGTGGTGACGCTGCGGAAGTGGTGCCACGAGGAGATCAAGCTGGCGGCCTGCGCGGTGGCCAGCACGGGCACATCCCGATGCACCTCGAGCAGCGTCTCCTTGTGGCAGTGGTCGGTGAACTCGTGGCTGATGACGACGGCGTCGATGTACTGCTTGTCGTCGTCCAGGCGCCGCGTGGACCGGAAGCCGCCGGCGAGGAGGTCGACCTGCCTCGCCAGCTCCTCCACCTCGGCAACGCTCTGCACGGCGCTCGCGGTGGCGTGGAACTGCTGCGAGAACCACTTAGCCACGTCCGACTGCCCGCCCACGAACCACGGGTCGATCAGCACGTTGTAGTATATGCGGCTGCCGTGCTTGACGGCGTTTGCGGGCCGCGGTATCTGCAGCAGCCAGCTCGTGTCGGCGTTGAGGTGGTGCAGCAGCGGCCGCCGCGTCGCCAGCGCTTTGACGACGGCTTCGCGGATCTCGAGGTTCAGCTGGACAGAGGGCGCGTCCATGGTAGGGGTAGGCCCGGATGGTGGTAGTATTAGGATGGCATGGCGCGTGGAGGTGGTGAGGTCACGGTGAAAGACGGAGTAGGCGCGGGTGGCGCTACGCGTGGCTGGGGAAGCGAGTACATGCATGTATGACGCAGGGGACGGGACGGCAGACGGCAGACGGCAGACGGCAGACGGCAGCCATCACTTCACAGCGACACTCGGAGGATTGACGAGGGAATTTATTGAAGCAGTAATGACGGGCGGCTCTACCTTTGTATTTCCTCATGTCTCTATAGCAAATACCTTTTAACACTCTCACACGCATGTGAACGAGCTCGCAACCTTGTCAAACTCCACATCCGTCAAGTTGACCGCCCCGGGCCCAAGAACATTTGACTTGTTCTTCTCGATATACACCGACCTGCCCTTGCACCCAGCTTCACTACACATGCTTCAGCTCGTCATACACCACGACGTCGCATCTCAACGTAGAGACGGCACGATTGACTTACTCATACAAGTAACATCCATTTCCTAACCCAGTCCTGTCCACAAACGCCCAGCTCGCCCGGTTGTCGAAGCATTCTGTCGCCAAGTCCCTGCAAGCCCCGCGATCCACGGCCCATGTCTTGCGCTCGCCCTGGTTATTGGGCTCGCTCGCGAGGTAGAGGATGACGATTGCGGAGGCGTGTGAGGTGAGGAGCGCAAGCGAAGTGAAGAGTGTTGCTTTCATTTTGAAACAAACAAGCAAGGTACTATAGACAGTTGGAAGAGAAAAGTTGCTGGTGATGATTCAGTCGTGGTGGTCGGTGGCCCTCATATACTACGTTCCGGATAAACGAGCGTTGCTATTTTCGTACCACGATGCTACCTCGACAAGAGACCATCAGCGATACGGAATACACATCACGCAGAATACCAGTTTGGCACAGCCGCCGGACGACATGTCACGCAAGCTATCAATTGAAAGAATGGCCTTGGCTACCGGACTCACAAGAACGACTGCCGATCTTGCGAGTAAGCTCGTACAGTAAGACATGATGCTCACAGTGACACCCGAACATAGCAAGTTCATCATCACTCGTCATACCATCTAACACAGCCGGATTCTCACGTAAATACACCACAACCTTACTCAAGTCTACATTTCACGGGCTCGAGCAAGCAATAATGACATTGAATCATTCTATCAACGGGAGTGATGAGTGGTGCTTTCATTTTGATGGAACGTGTGGTAAAGATGTTGATAGTGTGCTCGGATTCTGAGCTAGGTGGCGTGATGTATGTACTGCGGCTTCGGACAGGGCGATGTTGTTTGAGAAACACAACACTCGGGGCTCAGAAGGGGCGTAACTTTGTTATCACGGCTATGAAGTAAGGGTCACTCACGGCATAGGCAAATGTTACGCAAGGCATTGTGAGAGCAATCATGACCCCTAATTGCTGCCGATCTCGCGGATAAGTTCGTACATGAGGCTAAATATTGGCTGACCTGTTCAGGCGGTGAGTCTGTGAGATACCAGAAGTATGACAATATGACGAGTGGCAATGTTCATTGTTCCGAGGTTTCTCGCGCTTACTACGTGAGAGTAGTACGGTCATCTTGTGTGACAATGATGTCTTTGATGCCAGTGCAACCGTTGCCAAAGCCAAAGATTACGCAATGATGGTCTCCTCTTCGCATTCACCTCAGGGCAGACTGGATGTACCTTACAGCGAGTGTTGCGCAGCCATTCCTTCCCTACATCATGGCTATCGGATTACCATTCTTCTTCTTGAACAATTCTCGCAACTGCTCCTCAGTGTACCTCTCCTGCGGCTGCTCAATGAAGATGGGCCACTTGTAGTCCCTCCTGAGCTCCGCATACTTCATGATCGGTCCCAGCGCCGTGGTGTCGATGTCCAGCGCCGGCGCGGTGAGTCCGAGCTCGGGGTGGAACGCGATGGCGACCTACACCTCGTGTCAGTATATCTTCCGCGAAGAGACAAAGCTACGTACGACTGGGCCGCGAAACCCTGCGAGCGGCTTCTTGTTGAAAGACCGAGAGCGTACAGTGCTTAGTGACGAGTGAATACTGTCCGGTTTACTGTCGTACCAAAGCTGTATCCAGTACGGTAGGTAGCGGCTGTGGAATCCCACGGCCTTTAGATCTTGCCCAAAAGACAATGGGATACAGGGAAAGTGCTCCATCAGATTGATGGGCCTGCTGTCAAGCTCGTACTCGAGCCACGTGAACGTCACTTTGCCGTCTGCGAATAACATCGCACGCCGATTTACGCGACCAACGCTTGACCCTGGGGCCTGTTGGGCGTCTGTTTTCGCATACGCCTTGCAGACCGTCTTGTGCGCAGACCAGTCGGTAGTCTGGCATTCTTTGCTGCAGTAGCTGATGTTCTTGCACCTGGCACAGCGCTGGGACTTGGCCACCTCGATGTGACAGAAAGCGCAAATGTCCGGTGAGGTGAAAGTGATGGGCTTTGGGACGGGGATGTAGTCTTCGAGGACAAGTGGTGGAGCCAAATTTTGGGGGACTGCTGGAGCACGAGGAACTGAGGCGTCATCGTCCGGCATGATGGGCACAAAGTGCAGTTGTTTGGACTGCGTGTGGTGTTGTTGTTCTTGCCGAGATGGCGTTGTAGTGGAGTGGGGAAAGAGGATGAAAGAAGAGTAGGGAAGGAGAGGTGAAGGGAACGAAGACCAAGTGCACGGTCTAAGAAGGTGAGTGGGAGGTGCGTTAGCTCTTTCTCACCTCGACCACGGCCACACCTTGTCGCGCGTGGATCACCTGTATCGGACCCTTCCACAACTTGCGTGCGTATGGCTTTACTGAACACCACTTGAGATACACTTTCGTGCTGAAATCTGGATAAGTTCACCAGTGAGGAAAGAGAGGGAATGACCTCGGGACCAGTGGCAGGAGCTGGGAAGACGACTCGTAGTTGCGAAAATGAACAAACCAGAAGGGGTGAGAGTGAGGCGCGAAGTAGTTGCCTCTCACCTCTCAATTGTCGACTGACCGAAGCACTTGCGGACCGTACTGCGTTTACAGTCTTGGTGAATCTGAACGGAAGTACGTCAAATTTTGGCAGAAGTTCGACCTGGCCAAGCCGTATTCGTACGTATTCAGCTTCATCCATACCTTCGACCAAAAATTTGCTGTTCTGATATTGCTGCAAAGGCAAGCCTCGATGCATTCAGCTTGGAAAATCTGACTTAAAGTAAGGCAACGTACTGTGGTGGGCAAGGATCAGCAGAAACGTTGCGGATTCGAATGTCCCAGACATTGGCATTGGTCGCAAACAAATCGTTGATATTGGCGAATGCACACTTCGGATCAAGCTTTTTGAGAAAATACCGCGCGTAAGCTTGGAATATACTGTCCTATCTCAGCTATTCCGCTGGTTTCGCAAGTAAATGTTGCGCAGCCCATCAGATTCAAGCAAACCCCGTTCGCACCAAGAAGCTTACGTCATCATTGAACCCCCTCGCAGCATCAAACATCTCGACACCCCCATTACTCGCAACATACCCCACATTATCATAATGTCTCACGAACCTCGTCGGATACCCCCACGCCCTTATTGAACTACCCTTCCCACTGAGCCTAGCCTGCGGACAGAACGTCGCGTCCTCCTTGAGCGCCTTTGAACCGTCGTTCGCCGCGACCTGAAGCTCAAAGTTGAAGTGCCTGATGAAGCTTCCAGCAGCGTCTTTGGATTCAAAAGAGAAGCAGGCGCTGTTCGCGAGGCCGGCGCGGACGGTCCAGCTGGCTTGCTGCTTGAGTGCGGTGCTGCTGAATGTGGAGACGACGTGGGTATTGACGGTGGCGCCGGTGTGAGCGAGGTAGCGGGTAATGTAGCCTGGTGTCGTGACTTGCAGAGAGATGGAAGAGCCGACGGCCAGGGAAGGCCCACTGACTAAAGATGTAGTGGCGTACTTTGCAGCCACGATGTCTTGGACAGCGTTCTCGGTAGCATCTGAAGGGTAGCCCATTGTCATGACGCCCTCGTAGAACGTACCCTGACCGCTGACGCTGTTGTCACCACCAATACCAAGGATGATTGCGCCCTCTTTCGACATGGGATTGTAGCCTGATACGGATGGACGAGCTCCGCCGTGGTAGGTTTAAAGGCCACCAGACGCCCCGTTCCCGCCTCGAATGGCCCACTTGTTAGGTGCTCCCTTCACGACAGCAGTGACGAATCTGTTCGTGATAGTTGGCTCTCCGGCGTTGTTCTTGGGTTTGGCACCAGAGAATAAGCCGTTCTCGAGATCGGCCATGATCCAGAGACCGCTGCCGGCGCCGGAGCCCCATCCAGTATTGTCGCCGTAGTAGATGGCCTCCATGTGTCCATTGCCGGTGTCGAGATTGTTGGTCTCTGCGTTGCCGTAATCAAAACAACAACCCCCATTGTAATGCGTGCCGTCAAGAACCGCGTACATGCCCTCAGGTGCGTCTCCGGTAGCTGAGCCGCTCACGGCGTTGTTACGGTAGCCGGTGCCCGGTGATATGAAGACACCATAGGCTTTTTGACCGTTGAGCGGTTGTTTTGGCCGGACTGATCGTAGATGATGGTGATGAGACATGTAGTGCTTGCGCGAAGCTTGTCTTGAACAGCTGCGTTGGCAACACCACCAGCTGCCAGTGGCACGATGTTGGTAGTGGTGTTATCTGAGCCACATTTGACTTGATAAAGGGGACCTGCGTAGGCACCGTAGAGGGCTCGGGTAGTGCTGTGTGCGGCAATACAAGGCGTGCCGCCAGAAGAGTAGAGATCGCAAGGCCCGGCTGCAGCAGATACCAGAGAACTGTAGCAAGCAAAGCCAAAGCCAGCGTCCGTCTTTTGTCCATTCTTGAAGTTGAAGACATGTCGAAGTCGGTGGTGGCAGGACGACCTTACCTTGCGAGTCTGTAGTACCTCGATCTCTAACCAACACATACGTCCTTTATATACGAACGGGCTTCCCATAGGCGGCCCTGTATGACACCACCACAATCTCTAGATATACCGGAAGATCTTCCCTCGTCACGAGTTCGAGGGTGACACGCCTAGCTTTACTTTGGTAATGACCGGACGCTATTTGCAAGTGCTTATAATCTCCAAAGGGTTACAACGACCATTAGTTAGGCCGCTCACGGAAGGTAGATACTCAAGCCTTGCCTAGCAAGCTTGCCAAAGTTAAGGTTGTGCTTGTCCGCGTAGCCATGATTTGTGGGGGAATACGGAAGAATTGTGGGGAGATGACATCTCGAGTTTTGCGGGGAAAGGTCGAGTGCAGCGGAAGATTGATCAGTGATACCCCAGGACCTGCTGAACATTCATGCCGCTCGCTATACGATGTACTATCCTTACGGCCATCGGAACCATCGCGAATAGGTAGTCCTTCCACAAGCGATGGCATCGTCGAAGTGGTTATTGCCGAGGATCTTAGCCGTCTCTTGTAGTCATCAACTGATAAAGACATGGTACCGAAGTCATCATCGTGTTGAAGGCAAGTAAACGTAGTATCTGGACAAGTTTGGGAGTCTTGGTGTTCGTGGTGAAGGTCTGCAGTTGCGACTTCAACATGAGTGATCCGGCTAGACCCCGGAAATTGGCTTGGCTTGCTATTGGCTCAATCCATCGCGGTCAATGCTCGAGGATCTTCATAGAACCAAGTGCTATGAAAAGGGGTCTCTACAACTTTCTGCTGAGTGACGCAGGCAGTTCTTTACTCAACTATGGCATTCGTTGGGGCTATCTCTGATTTATTCAGCTGCGGCAAGCCGCGAAAACCACAGGCGCAGGAGAGTGCCATTGAGAGCAGAGATGCCCCGGCGGCTGCACGCGATGTCACTGCGGAGCCCGTACCAAATATCGGCCTCGGCGCTTTCGCTCCTTTGGAATTGAGCCTCGAAACACCTTGGGACAAGACAACTACCACGCCTCCGAATGACAAAGACGCGACGCCTAAGCCTAGACAAGGGGAGACTGTCACACACGATCGGAACAGCGACATTCCAACGCGACTACCGGTACCGACCAAATCCAGCGCACGTCCTGAGCGTGAGAACGTGCTAGACGAGGTAGCACAAGACTCTTCGGAGCGCCACGAGCAATCCATTGGAGACAATAAAGTGGAAAACAAGGCGTGGCTAGTCGAGAAACGCATCCTCGTAACGGGCAGTCCACACGAGAAGAGCAATGCCCGACCAGAGACATACTCCGGGTCCCAACACGACGCGACTCATCCTCCCCTTACTGCAACAATCACGACAGAGCTAAAAGAGGTTGCTTCATCTCAGCATGCTTTTGCACTAGAGGCCGAGTCACCACGCGGAATCGAACATGTTGCACCAGCTGCGGCAATTATTGAGTCCAAGCCCGAGGAAGCTGTAGCATCCGTTGCTCGACCTGCAGATCCAGTATCTGCGACTGCACCTGCACCTGCATTGGTTGCACCACACGCGGCCACTGTACCTGTCCAGCCCTCGCAAGAGGAAGAAGAGGTGGTCAACAATGCCATTGCACCACCCCAAAAGACCGCACCGAAGCAGTTGCTCGACCTACCAACTGGTACTGTTGACATGCCTTGCTTTGGAACTCCGCTAACTATCCGCAGAAGTACGCAATGCCATCTACGAACGACTGGCCGAAGCAGCCCCAATCCGAATGTGCCGTCACGACGACCCTGCGCTTGCTGAAAAGGAGACCCTCTCATCGAAACGCCAGTACTACAACCTCACGAAAGTCAGTCGGCAGCTTCGCAAAGAGTTCTTGCCCGTCTACGAGCGAAAAACGGAATACGTCATCGACCTATGGGCCCAAAGAACGCACTTGGCCGACTTGAATACACTGAAGGGCCGCGTCGCAATGGACATCGACGCCGCATGCTTCGACATGGCGCCCATCGACCTTCTGCCTCTCATCCGCTATCTCGCTCGCACAGGCCGAGCGAATTGCCGCTTCGCCTCCACCGAAGGCGTCGTCTTCCGCAGCATCGAGACCATCGTCGACCAGCTCAACAAGCTGCTCCCTTCTCCCACCTGCGCTCCCAACTGGCTGGCCGCCGTCAACGGGCCCATGAAGCGCATCGATCTCCATCTGTTTCCCCACGAGGACGTGCGCAATTACTACCGCTTCCGTGGCGCTGAGCCCATGGTTAGGATCGTGTACCCTTCGGCTGCGACGGAGGCTTGGATGAAGCAGAGTCACAAGTCAGGGGGAGAGTATGAGGCGTATCTGGCGAAGACGGGTCTGGATGCATTGGATATGCATGTTGTGGTTGGGCATGCGTCGAGGCGGACGACGAATGCGGACCGTTTGCCGCTTGATTGGAGACTGAGCTATGTTGGGTCAAGACTTTCGCTGGATCAGGCGGTGAGGATCTCTGGCACGTTTGCTCGGTAGAGCTTCGAATTGTTTGCATCAGCGCTTGGATACAGGCGGTTTTGTTCTTGACAGTATTGCTTTGAATGTCTCATTGCCAAGCTTGATACCCTTTCCTCAAGCCTTGCAAATGCCTTGGATTTCGACCTTCAAAGTCCTTTCTCACACGTTTGTCTTGCATTTCCGTCTCATACCGAGAGTGCAAAGAGACATGCGCACCTTTGGCTCAAGAGGAATGCATGTGCGCGAGACATTGGTTAGGGTAGAGACAATCTCTTTGAAGGAAGTGTACGTTTTAGTTCTCTATTGACACGAAGTTTCGTCATGATGTGGACGCTTTTAAGTTCCTTGATCTCGGGTGAAGAAGTAGCGATTACCACGTACCGGGAATGTCTAGCATCAAATACGATTTACTGCTCATCAAGATATGTGTTTCACTCTCGGACTTCTTGTCGTTACCGTCGAGACTCCTTCTCGTTGGACCCGGAGGCTGCATGAAATTACGACCGGTGTGGTTGGTGCTATGTTTGTCAAATAACAAGAGCTGGATGACAATAAGGTTGTGGCGAACGCAAACACGTTTTTCAGCGATGAAAGGACTGGGATGGCGGCTGAGCACTTCCAATTCTCACCTCACTCCTGCTTCTATGAGCATGGCCATGAATGGTGCCGATGAGACACCACCTGGCTCTCCAATTATGAACGAAGCTCAGATAAAGGTACCGGTGGCACCTACGGACTCAAGAGATGTGAGCATACTTGCAACATAGGACATCCGCCTTAAAAAAAAATCAAAAACGAGAGCAAGCTCGGCTTCAAGACGCAATGGAGAAGTCGTACTTCCACTCCTTTTGTACCTGCCGAAAGTGTCGTCCACAAGGCCACAACAGCTTAGATGCCTGTAGGGTGCTTCATGTTCTGGGTGAGATAGTACTGAAGGCCGGAGAATCTGCGGACTTTATATGGCCTACGGACAACAGCTACGCAGAAGCTCAGCTAGCACGGGCGGCAATTGCCTACATGCTTCGAAGTCCGCAAGATATGGATGCTACGCAGCGCGAGGCGTTCGACGAAGTTCGTCGCGACGACTTCAAGGGATTGATCGGAGCGTGAAACACCATAGATCTCACAGAGGGTCTGAAAGTCTCAGAGGTCACAGAGATGATGGAAGTGCTTGCTAGGCTCCTTTTTTTTCAATAAAATTAAGTCGATCGAGTTCGAGTGGTCCGAGGACTTTCCACACACTAAGGCTCAGATGGCACACTTTTGCGACGAGCTCGCGGATGCGACCTATGTCAGGACAAACGGCGGAACACATAGAATACGCATACATCCTACGAGGACTTCAGTACATGCGCGATGTATGGACGTAATGGGTCTCACTCTCCAAGAAGAACAATTTGGCACGCTCTTGCACGAATTAATACACTGCTTCCTCACGCAGCTTACCTGCCGGGATTGCGAGGTCTACCGGGGTTACAGGGGCGGCGGACATGGCAGAGGTTTTCAGTTGATCGCAGAAGCTATCGAAGAGAATGCTTTGGCTCTTTTCGGAGTCGGTGCTGATATTGGTAGACTGAACAGTATCCTAGCGGACATAGAGGGGCCGCCTCCCGAGGAACTTCGCGGACCAAGCGTACATGACATGCAGATTCATGGCTTCTTGGATAAGCCCAAGCAGTTTCTGTCTGACTTGGAGTCATCGAGCTCGTATGCGTCGAGCCAAGTGGAAGCGCAGGAAAACCTTCGCAAGCGAGAACGCTCGGAGAGTTTAGATTCCACCATCGAGACTCAAAGCAAGGGCTATGGCGAGATAGATGATTACCTTCGCTTAGAGAAGACGGATTTGTACCTTGCGAAGGACACCTTGGTTCGCCGCGCCGTTACCGGACCCGTATCGATTCACCTTAGTCAGACAGCAGTCTGAAGCTGTAGCACTCGATACGAGGGAAGACAAGACTGAAATACAGGTAAATCACGAAATCGCCAAGGCGGACGAAGCTACTGCAAGTCGTGAGATTGGGCTGGAGAATGGTGCAGCCGGAAATGACAAGCGACGCAAGAAACAAGAAGACAAAGTTGGCTGGTGGAGACGGAGGAGAAGATGGCGAGAATATAGAGGATAACGGAGAAGAGAAGTAGCTTGACTGGTGTGTGATGCAGGGCAATCAGTGATCTCTGGTGTCGATTTGCGAAAACGGTCTTGATGAGAAAGGTGTTTGCTGTAGGCAGGGTCATCCGTAATAAGCGAACAATGAGTGAGTGACATCGACTGCTGATACGAATGTCTATTCATTTCTCCAAGAAATCCCATTACCACCCAAGAGACTTCTCGAGTGCTTAATTTCAGGTGAGATCGTGGATTGCCCGCAGTATCTTGTTCTTGTCAGCCGTGTCACGTATAAACTAAGGTTCCCCTCCCTCAAATAAAGATTTCAGTATCAGCGACCTGGGCTCACCGACACCCTCCTTTGAACTTAAGAGCACTCACGAGGTCTTCTGTATAATTCGTCGTGCACGTGGCCCGGAGATTCGCGAGCTATATCGCCATTGTCTGCGGTTGCATGCATCGCGGGCTTCCCGCACCATCTCTAATTAACACACCCAGCTCCTGCGCACACAACCCGAAAAATGAGCCATGAATTAGGTTTAGACCTAGAGAAACATTCATGATACCGACCGCTGGATGGGACAATTTGTTGAATTACTGATTGGTGGATGTTCAGTCGCATCCGTCGGTCGATACCATATAGGTTACGGGTCCCAGCTTGAAGCTGAAGATGGCATACTTTAATCGAGTGTATATTGAGGTGTAAAACCATCATTGTATGATTTTCAGCATATAGGTCGCAACAGTCGTGGAACTAATTGGTCATTGTTGGAAATGGCCGGTCTTGGAGGTAACCGCTGGGAACGTCAGAATTTCTTCGCGCTGAACCTTTGGAAGGAGCACGCAATGCGATCTCCGCGACCGATAACTAGAAGCTGAATTCCAAGACGATCATCTCTCGATCCTGTCATGTCTTCGGTTTTGACGAAGATATTGGGTGGCACCCGGGTCCTTCAGTTGTGCTCCCCGGCAGTCTCAATCACAACGATCATTGGATCTGTAAGAGCAGGATCATCCGGGGGTATTCTGTTCTCAATCTGCGAGCTTCTAGCAACGTCCAGATCTGCAGCACGATGGGGTTTGTCTCATTCTTCTCTCTAGGCAGCAAATTGACACACTAGCAACCTCGCTTTCGCCATCAGCAACCACCGATTCAAGACTGAGTGATCACGCCGCATCAAGATCGCAGCCGCGCCCGAGATCGGACCCAACAACGTCTTCATGACAGTGACTAGCTGTAACGGAGGCGCTGTCGCAGAAGACCGAGTTGAAAATGCTAGGAAATGTGCATATCTGTCAGTGTGCCACATACCTAGGTAGTCGTCTGGGCACCAGCCTTTCGGTGTGCGATCTGAAATGCTCGTGACCATCTATATACGACATAACTATGATGTTGCCGCTCATCTGTATTGACCCAGTTTGTTGGTCTGCGCGTGGCGATTCGCGTTTGCGCTTTTCTGTTCCCGCTCTTTCACCATAGCAACCATCACCGCAGACTTTTGCGCGTGCCTCTCGGCTAGACTAGCGCTGGATCGAGCGCCCATTGATATACACAATTCCATGCCGGCCCCTCCGACGATTTCCTTTTCATCGCACCACGTAAGTCAACCCGGTCCCATTTTCTTGCCTTGTTAACACTGCTAGGTGCCAAATCATTATCACAACAATCAGCAAAGTACGTACGCATATCTACTGGTCTATTCAATGCCAACTTTCCCGAGACCGCAACCAGAATACAGGCCAGCGAGGCGACTCCGCCGGCAACCAGTCTCGACCAGGTATGTGCATGCGGCTGTCTGCCTGACGCACAGCTAATATAATCCAGACACGACAGCAATAAGCCAGAGTTTTTCGCGTCTGAGCGCGCAGAAGCTGGGTGAGTAAGACCGTTTGTTGTTCATGAGCGTTGAGTCTGATATACAGTAGAAGATTTGACACGTGCGACGGCGCGCGAAAATGCGCAGCGTGCCACCGCGCAGTCAGCCCCTCGCAACGGCAGTCACAATCCTAGGCGCCCTGCTCGTGGAGGTGCCAACTCCAAAACACATCAGCGTCGTGGGGCGGCAACTCTCGATGCCATTGTTGGCCGCGCAGTCAATGCCAGCCAGCAGCCCACTCCACCACCGCCACCGCCGGCGCCAACCGTCTTGCCTACGATTACCAAAATCGGCATGAGGCGGTCCAAGGGCGTCGTTCGAGACCAGTACAGTTCGATCGAAGAGAACTACAATGAACTCCGAGACAGAGCAGAACACCTCTAAAAGCGCTACAAGCACCTCGTGGAAGAAGCCAACCGATCTTTCACGGGCCATGGTCGTGGCGCCACGGAGGTCTTCAACACCAATGCCGGCGAATCGAACAAGAGGCTTCGCCGAGAGCTCGACGCTAAGCGGCTAAGGAACATGTACCTAGAGGATGTATATGGCGCACTGTCCAACGTCGCAAAGGAGCAGACGGCCACATGGGATGATCTGAAGCAGACGCACGTCCACATCGAAGCTGGCCTGGCTCGCCTCAACGAGCTTCTATCCCGACTCCAGAGAGTCGTCGAAACGGGTGTTGAAAATGCCCATATCATTGCCGAGCGGCTCATCCGTAAGTACGACGAGGACGTCACCCTTGCCACGAGTAAGCTGGCTAGGCTTGATCTCAGCCTGCAAGAGGCTCGCCTCCTCTGGGCAAAGAAGCAAGAGAGAATCAGATCCGAAGATGTCCTGTTCCTTAGTAGATGGGGGAAGGAAATCCAGGAGCAAGCGGAGGCCCGTGGTGCAGAACACGCCAAAATGGAGCGCGTTGCGTCTATCTTCTCCGCAGACGCGCTCGTCGCAGGCATGATGATCAAAGACAAGAACCAAGCTGAGGCGCTCTTGCAGCTTGGTCGTCTTACAGGTCTGACTTCGGCTGATCGGGGCGAGTACTCCGAGGCCTTTGGTTACGCACGCTGCATGCGTGTCGTTGCCATGTGCGACAACGGTGCCCTACACGAAGAAGACGTTGCAACGCTGAAGATGTGGGGCAACAAGTACGCGGAGCTTCTCACGCCATTTTTCGAGCACATGCACCGCCTGAACGGCCTCGACCACCGACTGGCAGACATCCGGATGAACAAGGCGCACCCACTGACTTATACCCATCCTGTTTTCTATCCCGATGAGCTGGAAGACGCAAAAGACACCGCCTCGCACTTCTATCGTGCGGTGGAGGATACATACATCACCAACATGCTCGCGGGAAAAATCCCGTCAGCGCTTGACTTCGAGACCAAGCCAGAACTACAGCCTACCGAGGACAGCATCCAGCACCAGCTCCGATCCATCTACGGCAGCGAGCGACCGTCCCGGGGGACTAGAGTCTCCGGTGGTGTTAGTTTCCTCATCGCCGACGCTGCAGACCCAGACAGTGTCCAAGAAGTAGACGTGGTTCATGCACCAGGTAACCTTCCGATGTACCCCGTCGTTACCAATGGCTGGTGGCAGCCCGACACTGGACCCCTAAGTACAGTGCCGCGTCGTCTCGCCAACGAATACCGCGACAAGAAACCTCTAGGAGGGCCGTTGGAGGTGTACTTCCCTTGGATCAAGACAATGCGCTGGAAGCATCATTCGGCTCCAGGCAAGCCTGTTTCAGCGAGCACATTGTCCGCGCGACGGTACGATTGTGTGCGTACCGACTTGACGCCCCCGTCTAGACGTCAACTTGACGACTCTGACATTGCGCGTCTGTTGGGCGACGAAGATCGCTGCTTCGAATATCTCTGAACTGTGACAAGTCTGAACCACCCCAGTGGTCTTGACTGTCTTGAATCTTGTGAACATTTGACTGATCGGTAAAAATGTTGAAGGGTTCTAGACCCAGCTGTGATTCAGCTGAACGATGCAACCTCGATCGAATAAAGGTCTTAGCCGCTCTTGTGGCATTGATTTTGAGTATCGATGGCTTTTGGTCCATGATTCCAAGTAAGGTCTTAGCTGCTCCTGCGGCGTTGACTTTTCGTCGAGTCTGATCATGCACTTAGCACCTCTCTCGAATGAAATGACCTAAAGGAAAGTCTGATCTGCTCCCGCGGCATGACTTGACCTCTGGTCTAATCTTTCGTTGCCAGCCAGCCCTTGACCATCCTTTAATTTGCGATGCGTCCGCGCGTCTTTGAGCAAGCTCGGTCTGCGGCCGCGGTGTCTCCGCGTGCTCGTAGACAGCAATAATTCAGCGATCTTAATGTTCTGTTTTCTGCTCTATGCGTGATGCCATCGTGTTGCACAATATCTAGCCGTTGCTGAAGCAGCTCGTTGCTCAACTTTAATATCAAGCTTCTTCCTCTTTCTG
>Ga0265798_10004785_pt1 | contig 18508 bp, 15 predicted proteins | sample P3T30metagenome_FD_192430 | JGI IMG/M metagenome (GOLD analysis project Ga0265798, IMG submission 192430) | Plant litter microbial communities from East Loma Ridge, Irvine, California - P3 T30 | ecosystem: Environmental > Terrestrial > Plant litter > Unclassified | place: USA: California... | reverse complement strand
TCGGTTAAATGTTCGCGTCGCGTGGTTTCCCTGCCGGAAAGGTAAGCAGGCCAGAGATCCCCGGTAAGTTTTAGCCTGCTGGCGATATGCTTCAGCAGCGCATCAGAGGGTGGGATTTTTTATCCGGGGCAAAGCCGACATTTTTCAGATAGCAAAGAAGGACGGCAAAACCAAAACGGCTGGCGGGTTTACGGTGAGCACTGATAAGCGCCAGATCATGCTCACTAAAATACGCCATTCGTGTCAGCGTTAACTCATCGTCCGGTAATGCCAGTAATGATTCTCTTTCCGACAGAGAAAGAATCTGCCTCCTTGCCATATAGTTTCCCTCATAAATTATTCGATGCGGTATTTTTAACAAAAATGCTTATCGCATAAGGGTACACCCTTACACCATAATCAGAACGTGACGGCACACGATGTATGACATAACCTATATGCGATAGATTTAATGCAATAACCTAAATGCGATAATATGGTGAAAAAATGTTCATCAGAGCCTATTTAATAGCATCAACGGAAGATCAGTTCGCCGATCGGGCAAAAGAGATGCTGGAGCAGTTCGTTCAGGAACGAGGCTATAAAATAGCCAGTTACTACAGAGAAAATATCAGCGGGACAAAACTTGATCGTCCGGAACTGGGGCGCTTACTTATGGACAGTCACCACAATGATATTTTGCTGGTCGAGCAGATAGACCGCCTGACCCGCCTGAGCAACAGCGACTGGATGACGCTGAAAAAGCAGATAGAACAACACGAACTGCGAATTGTCAGCCTCGATGTTCCTACCTCATGGCAGGCACTGTCAGAGAAAGACCCTTCGCAGGCTGATCCGATCACCCGTGCTGTGATAACCGCCATCAATAACATGCTTATCGACCTGATGGCTGCAATGTCGCATAAGGACTGGCTGAGTCGTCGTCAGCGGCAGAAACAGGGAATAGAACGGGCACATACGCTGGGGAAATACCGGGGAAAACAGGCCGATCAGGAGCGGCATCAGAAAGTCCTGTACTACCGGCAGGTAAAAAAACTCAGTATCCGCGAAACCTCAGATGCAACGGGCTACAGCCCTTCGCAAATCTGTCGTATCCAGGCATTGTACCGGCAATCAGAAGCCGAAGATTTTGGTTAAGTCATGATTAAGGTATGATGCGCTGATTTTATAACCATTTTATTCATGAGGGATTATGGCAACGGGATTCTTTTTGTATCACCTGGACAAAACCACCTGCGGCGGACGCATTCTGTCGGGCGCGGAGGATGATACTTATGAAATCGGCGGCATTGAGCGCCAGCAGGTCAGGGAGGGCGATCCGGTGACCTGCGGGAAGCATCCCGGGCGCTTCCGGGTCTGTGGCGGCATGGGGGATACCTATGAAGTCGGCGGCGTGCTGAAAGTGTGGGCGGGGTCTCTCGACAGCTACAGCTCCTGTCCCTGCCGGGCGAAGTTTATTCCTTCCGTCGAGACTCACACCTATGAGAGAGATTGCAACGCCGGGCTTGCGGCAGAGCGGGCACAGGCTGCGGAGAGAAAGGCGCAGCAGTTTGTTGAGCCTGAGCAGCACGCGCAGGCGGCGAAGAAAAAGAAACGGGAAATTACGCTGACGATAGGAGTGTTCTTCGACGGTACCGGCAACAACGCGGATAACAGTGCAGACCGTCAAAATGCCTGCACCGGTGAACATTTTGGGCTGAATGATGCCGATGCCCAGTCTGCTTTAATTCAGTGCACCCGGCTGAAACGGGGTTACAGTGGCACTGCTGCCGGCAGTTATCTCGGCTATTACACCAATGTGCACTGGCTCAATACGCTGTATACCACCGATTTCCCCGATGACGGAACGCAAGGGCAACAGGCTATTTATATCGAGGGGATCGGCACAGAACGTGGAGAAGGTGACAGCACTTACGGAATGGGGACCGGACGGGGCGACACCGGTGTGGTGAGAAAAACGGACAAGACTGTCGCGGCACTGGCTACTGCTATCAAAGACTATTTAGCCAAGCCATCCGAAACTGATGTGGAACTCGTCAGGGAATTGCAGTTTGATATTTTCGGATTCAGCCGGGGAGCGGCTGCGGCGCGACATTTTGCCAACCGGGTATTCAGTCAGGACAGCGCGATTATTGCGGCGATTAAGACCGGACTGGCTGGCACTGAATTTTCCGGTACGCCCGGAGGTAAAACGCGCTTTCTGGGGATATTTGACACCGTGGCCGCTATCGGAACGCCGGTTAACGGCCTCAATCCGCACAGCGCGGACACCGGCGAGATTAATCTGGTGCTGCGCCCTGGCGTTGCGGAGAAGGTTTTTCATATCACCGCGCAGCACGAGTGCAGGTTTAACTTCGCGCTGAACAGCGTGAAACCGGCGTGGCCGGAGCTGGCCCTGCCCGGCGTTCATTCCGACATTGGCGGCGGCTACAACCCTGACGAGCACGAAGCCTACTTCCTGACCCGGCCGGAGTTTGAAACGGTGCCGCTTTCCACCCCGGATACGGAAACGCGAATTTACCGGCAGACCTGCACGCAGCTTAAAGCGATGGATGGTTATCCGGCGATATCGCCGCTGCTGAATGCGGTGGCGGTGAATGCGGACACCTGGCATGACGACAGGCTGGCCACTGACCGCTACGGCACGCAGCAAAAGCGCAGCGGTGCCGCGCTGGTAATTGACCGCCCCACGCGTAATGACTGGTCGAAGGTAGTGCTGCGGGTGATGCTCGATGCGGCACAGGATGCAGGCGTGATATTCGATCCTATACAGCCTAAAGATGACAATCTATCATTGCGATCTGAGTTAAATAGCCTGTGTGAAAAAGCGATAGTGATGGGCCGAGCTGCCCGCAGCGGTCAGTCTGCCCCCGGTTTTACCACCCCGGAAATCCTGATGCTGGCCGAAAAGTATATTCACTGCTCGGCCAACTGGAACAGCGTGGTGCGGGACGGTCAGGGGGTGATCAGCGGAGCGGTCAAACCGGCGAAGCTGGTGACGTTCACCAACCGGCCGGACGAGCGCTGGCAGCGGACGGTCTACGATATGGACGGGAAAAAAATATGGAAATAATTCGTCTGGCCGGTCTGATCCCGGTGCTTGTGCTGACGGCCTGCCACGGTACTGACCAGCCCAATACCTCAGTCAAAAATGATGTGCCGACGGAGTGGAAATTTAACTTTTTCACGCCAAAAGCACTGCCCGCAGTGGTAACGTTCGCCGTTGTCCAGGGGACTGATGGGACGATTTATCGGTTTAATACTCTCGATAGCACGAAGGCCCTGAATGGCGTGATTGGTGAATGGAACGATAGTGCTCGCGCCCTCAATGGGCACTGGAATCACGTTGATAGCGCCCCAAAGCATATTCTTTTTTGCTGGGACTCGGTGATAGACAAAAAGGTGTATGAAACCCACCTGACCCTCCCTAAGAGCGTTGTGGAAAAAATGCAGAATCCTTATGGGGAACATTATCCACATAATACTGTGCAAATTGGGTTGGCTCCTGAGGGGAAGGTTGCTGTCTGGTTAAGTGGGGTAGCCCGGGGGGAACTTAGTTATCGCGTAACGCCATCAGTTATGAAAACAGTGTCTGGAGATAAACTGGATATTTGCAAAGGAATAACGCGGTTTTCTAACGGCTATGAGTACGGAAAAGATACCGAGAATTTTATCAAAGGGAAAAAATATCCTTACGGTAGTTGGTAAGCAACCTATTTAACCCGGGAGGATCTTCCCAAGATTCTCCCGGGGCTTGGTGGTCAATTTTTAGCCTTAACGTACAATAATTTTCGATATCCAAACTGACCCCAACATACGTCGTCAGAAGGATAATCAAGCGGGAGGAGAGATTTTCTGAGGTGGCCGGTTGCGCCAGCGCGTGGCACGATTTTGATATGTGCCGGAAAAGGTGCCGCGTGACAGGAATTTCACTTGCGCCAGAAATGGCAGCGCGCGGCAGGAAATTCACTTGCGCCAGAAATGGCAGCGCATGGCAGAAATTTTCTTAAGAGGCTGGGCCGCATCAGCAAGCAGTGACCAGGCGGCAGAGCGCCGCCCGGTCAACTCGCAATTAATCTGCGTTATATTCCGCTTCAGCCGCATCGAAACGCTGCTGTGCCGCAGCAGAAGGCTCACGCCCCATCAAACTGACAATCACAATCGCCAGGCTGGCAAACAGGAAGCCAGGGATGATTTCGTACAGATCCAGCCAGCCGTACTGCTTCCAGATAAGCACGGTTGCCGCACCGATAATCATACCAATCAGCGCGCCGTTGCGGGTCATGCGCTTCCAGATCAGCGAGAACAGCACAACCGGCCCAAAAGCGGCACCAAAGCCTGCCCATGCATAGCTGACCAGGCCCAGCACGCGGTTATCCGGGTTGGCTGCCAGCGCAATGGCGATGAAGGCGACCAGCAGCACCATCAGGCGCCCTACCCATACCAGCTCGCGCTGAGAGGCATTTTTACGCAGGAAGTTTTTATACAAATCTTCCGTCAGCGCGCTGGAACAGACCAGCAGCTGGCAGCTAAGGGTTGACATCACCGCCGCCAGAATGGCTGACAGGAGAATTCCGGCAATCCACGGGTTGAACAGAATACGGGCCAGTTCGATAAAGATACGCTCGCCGTTTTCCGAGACGCCGGAAGCCTGATCCGGGTGATTCTGGAAGTATGCGATGCCAAAGAAGCCGACGCCTACCGCCCCCAACAGGCAGAGGATCATCCAGGCCATACCGATACGGCGGGCAGAACGGATGGAGCGGTGAGAATCTGCCGCCATAAAGCGCGCCAGAATGTGTGGCTGCCCGAAATAGCCCAGTCCCCAACCCAGCAGAGAGATAATCGCCACGAAGTTAAGGTTTTTAAGCATATCGATATTTTCAATGCTTTTCGCCTGAATCACTTGCAGCGAGTCGCTGAGTCCGCCTACGGCAATAATCACTATCACCGGCGTCAGGATCAGCGCAAAGAACATCAGCCCGGCCTGCACGGTATCGGTCCAGCTTACTGCCAGGAAGCCACCCACAAAGGTATAGAGGATGGTTGCAGCGGCCCCGGCCCACAACGCCGTTTCATAACTCATGCCGAAGGTGCTTTCAAACAGACGAGCGCCCGCAACGATGCCGGAGGCGCAGTAGATAGTAAAGAAGACCAAAATGACCAGAGCGGAGATAACGCGCAGCATTTTACTGTTATCTTCAAACCGGCTGGAGAAGTAGTCTGGCAAGGTCAGCGCATTATCATGGTGTTCTGTCTGCACGCGCAGGCGGCCCGCGACAATCTTCCAGTTAAGATAAGCACCAATGGTCAGGCCGATGGCGATCCAGCTTTCTGAAATCCCGGAGAGAAAGATAGCGCCCGGCAACCCCATCAGCAGCCAGCCACTCATATCGGAAGCACCGGCAGAGAGCGCAGTCACCACGCTGCCCAGACTGCGTCCACCCAGAATATAGTCATCAAAGTTTTTCGTAGACCGGTATGCAATTAAACCTATCAGCACCATGCCGAGGATATAGACGCAAAAGGTCACCATCATTGGTGTACTTACAGTCATTCAGGTTCTCCACTTATTATTGTTAATGCGCACCGCCAGCGCTTACCGGGGCGCACCGCTGGAACGTCGCGACGCCCCTGCTGGCTTAGCGCGGGGTATCCTGCCGTAAACCGCTTTTTCGCACAAACGATTTAACACAGTAGTTACAGCAATTTCACCCTTCATCACAGCTCTTGGTTTAACAGGTTGCACTGGATCACATTTAAACCGGTTGCACCACGGGGTAACCCCGCTCAAAGCCCCATTTTTCCTGCCTGTTTAATTCTGGCCGGATTCTTGCAGCAATATCCATGCCGCTTTTCATTACGCGGTTTTAAACTCTGCAAACCAGGTCACATTTAACACGGTTGCACAAAGTTGCAACTTAAGTGATATTGCTTGCCAACATCGACATTCTTTTTTTGCAAGGAGTTCTCAGGCATGGGCACAACCACCATGGGCGTGAAGCTGGATGAAGCCACGCGTGAGCGTATTAAACTGGCCGCAGGCCAGATTGACCGCACCCCACACTGGCTGATCAAGCAGGCTATCTTTAATTATCTTGAGCAGCTGGAAAAAGGCGATGCCCTGCCGGAATTCCCGTTACAGACGCTGCCGCAGGAAGGGGATGAAACCTTGCCAGAAGAGCAGCGTCAGCCATTTTTGCAGTTTGCTGAGCATATTCTTCCCCAGTCTGTTGCCCGTGCGGCGATAACCTCCGCCTGGCGCCGTCCGGAGACCGAATCGGTGCCGATGATGCTGGAGCAGGCGCGTTTACCCGCTCCACTTGCTCAGCAGACTTACCGCCTTGCCCACCAGCTTGCCAGCAAGCTAAGGCACCAGAAAGGTGCAACCGGACGCGCTGGCATGGTGCAAAGCCTGCTCCAGGAGTTCTCTCTCTCTTCGCAGGAGGGGGTGGCGCTGATGTGCCTGGCCGAGGCTTTATTACGTATTCCGGATAAACCAACCCGTGATGCGCTGATCCGCGACAAAATCAGCAACGGTAACTGGCAGTCTCACCTTGGACGCAGCCCTTCCCTGTTTGTAAATGCCGCCACATGGGGCCTGCTGTTTACCGGCCGCCTGGTTTCCACTCATAACGAAGCAAACCTCTCCCGTTCGCTGAACCGTATTATCGGTAAAAGCGGCGAACCGCTGATCCGCAAAGGCGTGGATATGGCGATGCGCCTGATGGGTGAACAGTTTGTTACCGGTGAAACCATCTCTGAAGCGCTGGCGAATGCCCGTAAGCTGGAAGAGAAAGGTTTCCGCTACTCTTATGACATGCTGGGTGAAGCTGCGCTGACCGCGCAGGATGCGAAAGCCTACCTGCTCTCTTATCAGCAGGCGATCCACGCCATCGGTAAAGCTTCTAACGGACGCGGTATTTATGAAGGTCCGGGCATCTCTATTAAACTCTCTGCCCTGCATCCACGTTACAGCCGCGCGCAGTATGAACGCGTGATGAACGAGCTTTATCCGATCCTGAAATCGTTAACGCTGCTTGCACGCTCGTACGATATCGGCATCAATATTGATGCGGAAGAGGCGGATCGTCTGGAGCTGTCGCTGGATCTGCTGGAGAAACTCTGCTTTGAGCCGGAGCTGGAAGGCTGGAACGGCATCGGCTTTGTGATCCAGGCTTATATGAAGCGCTGCCCGGCGGTGATTGATGCGCTGGTGGATCTGGCACAGCGTAGCCGCCGCCGCCTGATGATCCGCCTGGTGAAGGGTGCCTACTGGGACAGCGAAATCAAACGCGCTCAGATGGAAGGTCTGGAAGGCTACCCGGTTTACACCCGTAAGGTTTATACCGATATCTCTTATCTGGCTTGCGCGCGCAAACTGCTTGCGGTGCCCAATCTGATTTATCCGCAGTTTGCCACCCATAACGCCCATACGCTGGCCGCTATCTATCAGCTGGCGGGCAATAATTACTATCCAGGCCAGTATGAGTTCCAGTGTCTTCACGGCATGGGAGAACCGCTGTATGAGCAGGTCGTAGGTAAAGTGGCTGACGGTAAATTAAACCGCCCATGCCGTATTTACGCGCCGGTGGGTACGCATGAAACGCTGCTGGCTTACCTGGTTCGTCGTCTGCTGGAAAACGGCGCGAACACCTCATTCGTGAACCGTATTGCCGATAACACCCTGGCGATTGAGGATCTGGTGGCCGATCCGGTAGAAGAAGTGGAGAAAATGGCGCGCGTTGAAGGAGCCGTTGGCTTACCTCATCCTAAAATCCCTCTGCCGCGCGAGCTTTATGGCGAAAAACGTCAGAACTCTGCGGGGTTAGATCTGGCTAACGAACATCGTCTGGCCTCTCTCTCCAGCGCCCTGTTGAACAGCGCCATTCAGCCCTGGCAGGCTGGCCCGATGATTGACGGTGAGCCGGAAGCGGGTGAAGCACTGCCGGTCATCAACCCGGCTGAGCCGACAGATATTGTGGGTTATGTTCGTCACGCCACGGAAGCCGATGTCTCAACCGCGCTGGATGCCGCTACCAGTGCAGGCCCGATCTGGTTCGCTACTCCACCAGAAGAGCGCGCCGCCATTCTGGAACGCGCCGCCGTAATGATGGAGGGCCAGATGCAGCGCCTGCTGGGCATTCTGGTTCGCGAAGCGGGTAAAACCTTCAGCAATGCGATTTCTGAAGTGCGGGAAGCGGTTGATTTCCTGCATTACTACGCGGGTCAGGTACGCGATGACTTTGATAACGAAACGCACCGTCCGCTTGGTCCGGTGGTCTGTATCAGTCCGTGGAACTTCCCGCTGGCCATCTTCACCGGCCAGATCGCCGCCGCGCTGGCCGCAGGAAACAGCGTGCTGGCTAAACCGGCCGAGCAGACGCCGCTGATCGCCGCCGAGGCGGTGGCGCTTCTTCATGAAGCGGGCGTTCCGGTTGGCGCGCTACAGCTGTTGCCGGGCCTGGGTGAAACTGTTGGCGCACAGCTGACTGGCGATCCGCGCGTGCGCGGTGTGATGTTCACCGGCTCTACCGCTGTCGCCACCCTGTTGCAGCGTAACCTTGCCGGTCGTCTTGATCCTCAAGGCCGTCCTACCCCGCTGATTGCCGAAACCGGTGGGATGAACGCAATGATCGTTGACTCTTCAGCACTGACCGAGCAGGTGGTGATTGATATCGTCGCCTCGGCGTTCGACAGCGCAGGACAGCGCTGCTCTGCCCTGCGACTGCTCTGCGTGCAGGAAGATGTGGCTGACCACACGCTGAAAATGCTGCGTGGCGCGATGGCTGAATGCCGTATGGGCAACCCTGAGCGTCTCTCTACGGATATCGGCCCGGTTATTGATGCGGAAGCCAAAGAGAATATTGAACGTCATATCCAGGCGATGCGCACTAAAGGCATGAACGTTTATCAGGCAGCCTGGGCTAACCCGGAAGAGCGTAAAGAGTGGCAAAGCGGCACCTTTATTCAGCCGACGCTGATTGAGCTGGGCAGCGTCAGCGACCTTGATAAAGAGATCTTTGGTCCGGTGCTGCACGTGGTGCGCTACAAACGTAACACCCTGCCGCAGGTTATTGAGCAGATCAATGCCTCCGGCTATGGCCTGACGCTGGGTGTGCATACCCGCATCGATGAAACCATTCTTCAGGTCACGAACAACGCGCGCGTGGGTAACCTCTACGTTAACCGTAATATGGTTGGCGCGGTGGTGGGCGTACAGCCGTTTGGTGGCGAAGGACTCTCTGGCACCGGCCCGAAAGCGGGTGGGCCGCTCTACCTCTATCGTCTGCTGTCACATCGTCCGGATAGCGCGCTGCGGGTGACGCTGGATCGTCAGGATGGCATGTGGCCGGTTGACGCCGCGCTGCGCCCAGGGCTGCTGGCACCGCATCAGGCCTTAACGGAATGGGCGAAAAACAAGCCGGAGCTGGCGGCACTCTGCGCACGCTTTGCCGAGCTGGGCCAGGGCGGCACCGTGCGCCTGTTACCAGGCCCGACGGGTGAACGTAACACCTTTGCTCTGCTGCCAAGAGAACGGGTGCTCTGCCTGGCGGATAACGAAGAGGATGCGCTGGTTCAGCTCGCTGCGGTTACCGCCGTAGGCAGTGAAGCGGTCTGGCAGGCTGACGAGCTGCATCGCGCCCTGCTGAGGAAACTGCCTGCTGAGGTGCAGAAGCGTATTCATTTGAGTCCACAGCCTCTGGCCAATGCTGAAGCGTTTGATGCAGTGATTTATCATGGCGATGCCGATCAGCTTCGTGAAGTGTGCGAGACGGTGGCAACACGCGAAGGCGCGATTGTCTCGGTACAGGGCTTTGCCCGTGGTGAAACCAACCTGCTGCTGGAACGTCTGCTGATTGAACGCTCGCTCAGCGTGAACACTGCGGCGGCAGGCGGTAACGCCAGCCTGATGACCATCGGCTAATCACTCTGTAGCGATAAAAAAACGGGGCGAAATTCGCCCCGTTTTTATTGCCGCCAACTCAGGGTTGCACGTTGAGTTTCATGCGCAGCAGTTTAGGGTAGATAAACAGATTTTTCCCCACGCCACGGTTCAGCAACGTCCAGATCCCTACCGAGCAGCCTGCACAGAGCGCCACCATCGCAATCGGGAAGCCCACCGCCCAGAGCAGAGAAAAGGCTTTGCTGGCGAAGAGATTGTGACTGACAGCGAACAGGATGGCTGACATCCCGAAGAACTCAATAAAGATGCGATGCAGCACATAGATTTGCAGCGTGTTTTTGCCGATCCAGTTCAGCCAGCTCATGCTGAAGTAGTGGTTCAACATTCTGAACAGCGCAATGCAGCAGAGAATGGCGATCACACACAGGAACAGGCTTTCAGTCATTCCCAACATTACATGCACAACGGTCAGCGCACCCAGTATCGCCCAGGGCGCCAGATTGCTGCGATGCCATTCACTCCACCGCATCATGGTGCTGCTGTAGAAGGCACCAAACAGGAAGAAGAGGAAGTACTGTGACAGACTCTCCGGCCCCCACCCTGGGATAGCCTTGACCACTGCCGCATAGTTCAACGCTATCGCCACCAGCAGCATCAGGCCTTTCTGTTTGCGGAACAGCTTGGCAAACAGGAAGAACAGGCCCAGGGCATAGAGATACCAGGAGGAGCTCATGGCCAGCAGCATCAGCTTTATAAACTGTAGCGGCGTGGCAGCCCAGGCGGCATTGACGTTATCAGAGAGGTGGGCCCCCATGATTTCGCCAGAGACGCCGTTTATCATCAGCCACTGGATCACTCCCCATAAAAAATAGAGATAGAAGAGATTAGTGACGCGGCTGGTGAACACCTGTTTCCAGGGACGGTTAACGATAGCGTTGGCTGCCAGCAGACCGGAAACAAAGAAAAAGGCCGGCATTCGCAGCGGAGAGAGATAGTTATTAAAAGCGACCCATAATTTCGCCGGGAAAAATCCGGCGGTTAAATGGGTCATCATTTCAGCATAGCCTGGTAGTACAACGTGATATAAAACTACTAACAAAATGCAGGCGCCTTTCAGGCTGTTCACCCAGGCGATTTCTTTCTTATTGCTATTATTCATTCTATTACTCCAGCTGTTATCGTCATATTTTATAAAAGCGTGGCAGCAACGTATCCTGGTGCTGAGTGTAACTTTATTATTATGTGGTACAGGTAGATCGGTGGTGCATAAAAGCTCAGGGCCGATATTATCGGCCCTGAGTAAAATGTGTCAGCTACTGGCAATATCCGGCACCGGCCGCGGTTTCCTCATTAAACGGGGATAGAGGAACAGCGCCCGGCCAGGGCCACGATTAAGCAGCGACCAGACCAGCAACGACACGACAGTGCAGGTGGTGACGGCTACCACAGGTAGCGTCAACGCCCAAATCAGTGAGAAGGCGGTATTATCAAACAGGCTGTATTTCACCGCCAGCGTCAGTACGCTCAGGCCCAGCAGTTCGATGAAAATGCGGTGCAGCACATAAATCTGCAAGGTATTGCGGCCAATCCAGTTAAGCCAGGCCATATTAAAGCGCGTATTCAGCGCGCGACAGAGCACAATGCCAAACACAATGGAGATCATGCAATAGAAGGGATTCTTGTACAGGCCCAGCGCATGATGAGCCAGCCCCATAAGTGCGAAGGCACCCAGGATTAGCGCATTTCTGCGGGTCATAAAGCTCAGCTCAATCAGATAATGGCTGAAGAATGCGCCCAGCAGGAAGTAGACAAAGTTTTGCGCCACGCTGGCAGGCCCCCAGCCTGGTATCAGGCTGAACTGCGTGGCGTAATTGACCAGCAGCGCCACGGCGATCAGCGCCATTTTCTGGCGGTGGAAAAGTTTCGCCACCACAAAATAGCCCGCCAGCGCGTAGAGGTACCACAGGCTGGTCATGGAGAGTACCAGCAGCTTGATAAACTCAACAGGTGACTCCGCATAGGCAGCATTCGTGGCGGTTGAGAGCTTTTCACCAATCAGGTTGGCAGAAATATTATAAATGCTCACCCACTGGATAACCCCCCAGAGAATGTAGAGGTAGAGAATATTGCTGAATTTTTTAGTAAAAACCTCTCCCCAGGTTTTCTTATTAATGGCGCTTATCGCCAGCAAACCTGAAACAAAAAAGAAGGCCGGCATTCTCAGAGGCGAAAGGTATTTATTAAAAGCGACCCACATTTCCGCGGGCAGCACGCCTGCGGTGAGATACTGGAGTGAAGGCATAAAGGTGGTGATGATGGTGTGGTGCAGCACCACCAGTAATATACAACCGCCTTTTAGCGTATTTATCCAAAGGACTTCATTTTTTCCGGTACCGCCAGCTGCCATAACACTTAATCCAAATTAACAGAAAACTTAACGAATTATTTACTTTTGTCCACGGGAAAACTATGAGGGAACTCCTAATTGGCTTTTTTGCCAAAGGCTTTCATTGCGATGAAAAGGCTAAAGGGGGAGTCTCAGGGGAATGCGTGGGAAGGCCCCGGCGGATATTTAAGATTATCCTTAATTAAATTTGCGTTAAGTTGCGAAGGAAATAACTCGCCGGTTAATCCGGCGAGATAAATTAGTGATTAAGAAATTTTTCCAGAAACTGACGGGTACGGGGATGCTGCGGTTGGGTGAAGAGCATTTTGGCCTCGCCCTGCTCCACAATCCGGCCCTGATCCATAAAGATTGCCCTGTCTGCCACGTCACGGGCAAAGCTCATCTCGTGCGTGACGATCACCATCGTGCGCTTTTCCTGAGCCAGCGCGCGGATGGTATTCAATACCTCACCCACCAGTTCAGGATCGAGCGCCGAGGTGGGTTCATCAAACAGGATCACCTCAGGCCGCATAGCCAGCGCACGGGCGATAGCCACACGCTGCTGCTGGCCGCCGGAGAGTTTGCGGGGGTAGCTCTCCTCTTTACCCTGCAACCCGACTTTTTCCAGCAGCTCACGGGCGCGGGCGATAGCTTCTGCCTTCGGCTCACGTTTGACGATGGTTGGCCCCTCAATGATGTTCTCCATCACCGAGCGATGCGGGAACAGATTAAAGCTCTGGAACACAAACCCCACCTGCTGACGGAGACGGCGCACCTGCTCTTTCTGTTTATGCATGCCCAGTGCGGCATCAATTCTGATATCACCCACCTGAATAGTGCCGCTGTCCGGTACCTCAAGCAGATTGATGCTGCGCAGTAACGTAGTTTTCCCCGATCCGCTTGGGCCAATAATCGCCACCACTTCGCCCGACCTGACTTCAAGATCGATGCCATGCAGTACCGTCTGCCCGTTAAACTGTTTTACCAGCTTGCTGACTTCAATCGCGCTCATGTTGGCTCCCGAATCTTTTTCTGCCGGCGGCTGAATGCGCACTCATTTTGACTCCTTGTCCTGACGGTTAACGCGATCTTCCAGCCTGCTTTGCAGCATGGAGAGCAGCGTTGCCATCACCCAGTAGATCAGGGAAGCGGCCAGATACATGGTGAATACCTCCAGCGTACGGGAGGTAATAAGCTGAGCCTGACGGAACAGCTCCGGCACCTGAATGGTGGCGGCCAGCGAGGTATCTTTTACCAGACTGATAAAGCTGTTACCCAGCGGCGGCAAAGCCGTACGGGCAGCCTGCGGTAAAACCACCCTGCGCAGGGTTTGCCAGCGCGTCATGCCGATGCTGGCTGCGGCTTCCCACTGTCCGCGCTCAATGGCGGCGATAGCACCACGCAGGGATTCAGAGGCATAAGCCGCAGTATTCAGCGAAAGACCAATCATCGCGGAGGGGATCGGGTCCAGCTCAATGCCAAACTGTGGCAGGCCGTAGTAGATCATAAAGAGTTGCGCTATCAGCGGCGTACCGCGAAAAATCGAGACGTAGCAGCGTGACAGCCATGAAACCGGCCAGAAATGCGACAGGCGCATCATGGCCAGAAGAAAGCCGAGCAGCAGGCCGAAGAACATCCCGCCGATGCTCAGCTGAAGCGTAAAGAGCGCACCCTTTAATAAAAAAGGTGCTGAATCCAGCACCAGTTGAAGGCTTTCCTGCATTATTTAGTTACGTCCGCGCCAAACCATTTTTCAGAGAGTTTAGCCATCGTGCCATCTTTCTGCATCTCTGCAATGGCTTTATTGATGGCGTCCAGCAGCTGGGCGTTACCTTTACGCAGTGCCACGCCAGACTCCTGACGTGAGAATGCCGGGCCAGCCGCTGCCAGCGTATCGCCGGTTTTTTTAACCAGATCCAGCGCCGCCAGACGGTCAACCAGAATTGCATCAATACGGCCTACGCGCAGATCCTGATATTTGGTTGGATCATCATCATAAGTGCGGATATCCACATCTTTCACATTTGCACGCACCCACTGCTCGTAGTTGGTGCCCAGACCAACGCCCACTTTTTTACCTTTCAGGTCGTCTGCTTTGGTGATGCTTGCCGCATTCTCTTTTTTGGTTAACGCCTGAATACCGGAAATGGTGTAGGGCGTGGAGAAGTCATACTTTTTCTTACGCTCGTCAGAAATGGTGACCTGGTTAATCACCACGTCGATGCGTTTGGAGTCCAGTGAAGCGAGCATACCGTCCCATTTGGTGGGTTTCAGGCTGGCTTTTACGCCAAGATGCTGGGCCAGCGAATTAGCAAAATCGACTTCAAAACCGGCCAGCTTGCCGTTTTCATCCTGAAAACTGAATGGCGGATAGGTGCCTTCCAGACCAACCAGCAGCGAGCCGCGCTCTTTTACTTTGTTAAGCAGGTTTTCATCTGCCGCAAAAGCGTTGAGCGAAAAGCCAGCCACCAGCGCCAGCGACATAGCGCCTATCGCCAGACGGCGACGTACCAGAGAGAAATTCATAAGGACTCCACTGTGTTATGAGTTATCAGCGTCATGCCCACCGCTGGCGTAAAACGTAAGCGGTACCCTGACGCCAAAGCAAACGGTTATCTTTGACCGGAAAAATGTATTCGAGCCGCTTCGTTAAAGCCAGCGGCATCACCGAATTTTTCGATCCACCTTATACCGAAGGGTGATAAGCAAACAGCGCGGGCGCCCCGCCGGTATGCACAAAAACGATCGGGCCTTCACGGCGGAAACGGTTCTGCGTGATGCCGTCAAGCAAACCAGCCATCGCTTTGCCAGTATAGACCGGGTCCAGGAAAACCCCTTCCAGGCGGGCCAGCAGCTTAATGGCTTCCATCCCCTCTTCATTGGGTATTCCATACTGGGGTGCGAAATAGTCGTCCCAAAGCGTGATGGGCGCAGAGGCGGTCAGCTCCAGCGAAGCGGCAAGCTGCTGCTGGATCGCCACTACTTTCGGGCGTTGCTCGTCAGCATGACGTGAGACGGTGACGCCAACCAGTTCGGTTTCTGGCATCAGCACCTCCAGGCCAACGGCCAGACCCGCATGGGTGCCGGCACTGCCCGAGGCGACCACCACAGCAGCAAAGTCGACCACGCCTTCGCTTTGATGCGCTATCTCCTGCGCGCACTCCACGTAGCCCAGCGCACCCAGGGCATTAGAACCGCCCACCGGCACGATGTATGGACGAAATCCCTGCGCTTCCAGGCGGGTTGCCTGCTCTTCAAGCTGGGCGTTCGGGTCATGCAGTGCATCCACCATGATGGTTTCGGTATCCATCAGCTCCAGCATCAGGCGGTTGCCGTTGGCAAGGTAGTTTGCAGAAGTCGTGGCGATAGGGTTTTCCAGCAGCGCAACGCACTTCAGTCCGAGTTTAGCGGCCACCGCTGCCGTCTGGCGCACGTGGTTGGACTGAATGGCACCGGCCGTCAGCAGCACGTCGGCACCCTGACGCAGCGCATCCGCCGCCAGGAACTCCAGTTTTCTCAGCTTATTGCCGCCGAGCGCAACCGGGGTGAAGTCATCACGTTTGATAAAGATGTCGCGGCCAAGATAATCAGAGAGGCGCGGCAGATGCTCCAGCGGCGTGGGTGAACCCAACAGCTCAAGCCTGGGAAAGGAAGATAAAAGATGTAAGGACAATGTAGCCTCCGCAGATAGCGCTAACAGTTATCCTTACAGTTTTACAGAAGAAAGCAAAAAGGTAACGTAAAAGAGCGTGCGCTCGTCACCCTAAGTGCGCTGCCAGCCTAAAAACTGGTCATATTTGCGCAAAGCGATACGGTAGTTGTTGTTACCGGCATCCGGTAAGTCATTTTCCAGGCATTCATGCCAGCTATTGCCCCGCAATTTTTCAGCAGGAAAATTACGCGCCGACAGCATATCGTCCAGTCGGCGCAGGCGAACAACATATTCGCGAATAGTGCTGTGGCTCATCTCGGTCTGTTCAAACAGATACTGTTTGAACGCCATAATATCGAAGTAATTCGGATGCGTATTGCAGAAGATGTCGCTACAGAAGCGGCAAAGTGCCGTCAGCTCATTCTGAAGTTTTAACCAGACCTGATCGTCGATCAGCTGATCCATCCGGGCTATGGCCTCTTTGTTTATTATCTGACCGCGAAACACCAGTGCCATACGGTCCAGTACCTTGCCACAATGTGAACAGTTACTCTGGCTGTGTTTGTAGTCCTTCAAATAACGACTTAACGGTCTCATTTTTATTTTGGATCCCATCTGAGAGTCCCCGGTTGGTGTTGAGAGTGCAAAACTGACTCCGTCAGCGCGCTCCCGTTAACCGGGCGCGCAGGCGTTTTATCGCCTGACTGTGCAGTTGGCTAACGCGGGATTCCCCCACCTCCAGCACTGCGCCAATCTCTTTCAGATTCAGCTCTTCCTGGTAATAGAGCGTCAGCACCATTTTTTCGCGGTCGGGCAAAGCCTCGATCGCTTCAATGACGCGCTCGCGCAGATTTCCTTCCATCAGTTGGTGAAGAGGGTTTGCCTCTTCATGGCCTTCCGTTACCAGTTCTGCGCTGTCGCCGTGTTCTTCTCGGAATTCGTCATAGGAGAACAGCTGGCTGTTATTGGTATCCAGCAGGATCTGCCGGTACTCTTCTAGTGAAACGTCCAGAGACGTTGCCACTTCCTGTTCGGTAGCCGATCGCCCAAGCGACTGTTCTACCTTGTGCATGGCTCCGGCTACCTCACGTGCGTTACGACGCACGCTGCGAGGCGCCCAGTCGCGGCTGCGTAGCTCATCCAGCATCGCTCCCCGAATGCGCTGTACGGCATAGGTGGTAAAGGCTGTGCCCTGTAGCGCGTCGTAGCGCTCCACGGCGTTTAACAGCCCAATGCCCCCTGCCTGTAGCAAGTCATCCAGTTCAACGCTGGCTGGCAATCGAACCTGTAGGCGCAATGCTTCATGGCGCACCAGCGGTACATATCGCTGCCATAGCGAGTTCTTGTCCATCACCCCATCGGCGGTATAGAGATCGTTCACTCTGACTACCCTGCGTTAGTTAAGTTATCGGCATGATTATCCGTTTCTGTAGGGGAGATTGATTGGGGGAATAGCGGTATTAAAGGCGGGTTATTTCATTTTTGTGTAAAAAGGCGGCATGAAGCTACTGCCGCCCCGCTACCGGCTAGCCTGATTGCAGAAGTTTCTCACGCGTGGCGGTGGGAACCTTGTCCCAGAGCTGACAGGGCTGGCCGTCAATCTCTTGATAAGACTCACTTAATCTGACCTCATCCTGTAGGCCATGACGGAATGTTACCCTGCCACTTGCCCCATCAATGGTCAGTAACCGGTTGGTGAACAGCCGGTGTAAATCACTGCGCAAAAACAGGCCGTTATCGACGCTGTTGTCTGTCAAAAAACCATCTTCATTTTCCAACGTATTGATATGACAGGCTTCCACCCAGGGAAACGGTGTCTGTTCCAATACGCGAGTCCCGGTAATCACGCAGGCGCCATAGCGCGCTTTTACCGAAGCGGCGAACTCCGCCTGACTGGCACGCTGCCAGACGCTGGCTTTGACCTGCCTGCCCACTTGTGTTCCGGCAATCACCCCCGCAGGCATAGTGAACAAAGGCGATGTCAGCACCACCAGAAACTGAATACGGCGTGAAACGGTGAAGCAGGGATGCGCCTGGGTATCAAACAGCTGCCAGTAGTTATCCTCACCCTCTTTACGCATCAGCGAGAGTTTATAGCCCCGGCTGGCCAGCAGGTTCTGCGCCGCAGCCGATGCCGGGTCCAGCATGGCGTAGACGTGACTCTCCCCCATGACCTTCCAGCGGTTTTCCTGCTTTGCTGCTGCGGTACGGCGGAAATAGAAGAAGGGAAGCTGCTGCCTGAGGTAATACTCCATCCGTCGCAGGTAGTTTTTGCGCTCGTTATCATTAGAGATAAACAGCAAATCCTCCAGCGGACTGTTGGTTTCTTCATTAGCAAAAACGGCACGGATCACCAGATTGCGATAGCTGGTTGAGGGGCTGAGTAGCGCACGCGCCGTCAGCTCCTTCTCTTCGGGATATTTTAACGCGTAGCGTTGGGCTATCTCTTCAAAGCTCAGCAGGTCGCCCGGAACAAAATCAACGTTGAAGCGCATAGACACTCCAGAGATAAAAAACCCCGCGGGCGCGGGGTTTTAAGGAAGTTTTTATCAGAGCACTAAGG
>Ga0265798_10004784_pt1 | contig 18512 bp, 20 predicted proteins | sample P3T30metagenome_FD_192430 | JGI IMG/M metagenome (GOLD analysis project Ga0265798, IMG submission 192430) | Plant litter microbial communities from East Loma Ridge, Irvine, California - P3 T30 | ecosystem: Environmental > Terrestrial > Plant litter > Unclassified | place: USA: California... | reverse complement strand
AGGCAGAACCCTAGAAATGTATCAAAGGCGAACCTCGGACCCCTACCCGCATCGAGCCATCGGGTTTTGGGTTCTGTAGATCACGGTGATGCTAGACTAAGTAGAAGAATCTGCTAGTTTCCCGATAGATACCTACCGTGGTGGGTGCATGCAGACATCCGTAGTGGTAGTCCCATAGAGCTCCCTACGCGATCAAGATCCAGCAACGCAAAAAACAACAGGTGACTATCAATTTGAGCTGCGTTTCGGCGACACCCGCCAATCTTTTGGTGTGATCTATCGGCCTTGACCCTAGGTGACGCCGGGTTTGCTGTTGCGGTTGTCGGTTGGCATGCTGCAACTATTTCCCCCACTCACCCCACCAAGCTGCGTACCAATTGTCCCACTTACCCAGTTTGCCGGTATACAGTACCGCCACTGCTCCAACACACAACCCTTCGCGTCATGGCCTCCCCACCGGTATGTGCTAATTGCTATCTCTTTTTGTTCCGTTTTCGCTAATTTGAAACTCTGGGGTAGGTCTCATGGCGCCAGTGGCAGACCGCCTCAAAACGCCCTCAGACAGACAAGGCAGTACTACCATGCTCCGAACGACAGGGACTAATCGCTAACTATCTAAAGGGCTCTGGTATCTTGGATATCGAGCAGAATGTTCCCAAGTCTGGTCCTCAAGGTAATGCTGAGTCGAGCTCTAGCAAAGCACCTGCTCCTCTTGCCGACAAGAAAGCATCGTCTCAGACTCCGGGTCGACCTGCCCCACAAACTCCTGCATAGACAATTTGCAAGAACAAAGGCAAAGAAGCTCAGATGTCAGATGAAGTTATCGAAGCTCGGGTAGAGGCAATCAGAACTGGTCCCAGGCGCAAGGAGTTCAGTCAATGGAACGACATCCAGTTGTCGAACGCGATTAGCGTCGGATTCCCGGAAGATGTCTTCACTCAGTATAAGCTCTTTCTTTTATTGTCTTCTGAGATTGATTTTCTAATAAAGACACAGCACCGAGGACCTTGAGAAGTATAAGAAAGCCCTCTTGGATGCACGTGATTCCGGATCGAAGCAACAAATTCAGACAGCAAAGAGGAATTTCAGAGTCGCTGGTGCTCTTGTCAAGAGCCCACTAAAGCGCCAAAGAATGGCTAGCCGGACTGCCCGTCTTCCCATTATTGGTAATGATGCTCAGTCTGGCTTGGCCTTCAACGTCTTTGTTCCTGAAGCTCAGAGTCAAGAGCCTGTCACTGCTCCATCCATTCATGCGGTTGCTGCTCAGGGCTCCGGCACGACAGGCCCTAGTTCCGACTTTAATGCTGAACAGAAGACGAACATGCAGAGCTACAACGATGATGAACTCTATGAAGATAGTGAGGAGAATGAACCCCCCCAGCACCCTGACGCTCAGCAACCAGTTGTCGAGCAGCTCGGTCCTGAAAAGCTTACTGCTCTACCCTCTACTGCGCAGGCGCGTGCAGGTAATTCTCAAGGTATTGAACCTAACATTACTGGGTCTGTTGATCGGCCTCTGCCTAGTCGTTTCGACGCTCCACCTCAGCCTGGTGTGTCGACGTCTAAATATCCGGCTGGTCGACCCATATCAGGTCAGTTTAATGAGCTTCCGTTGAAGTCTGGCGACCTTGCTTGGCTATACTGTGGAGAAGTGATTATTGGAGAACATTCCTATCAAAGCCTTCAGCAATGCCATAAAGAGCGAACAGAGGAGGCTCACAGACGTCTTGCGGAGTTTGGTGAGAAGTTGGCCAAGATTTACGGTGAAATATCCGCAACTTTGATTGATTTGTTCTCTCCCGGGGTCTTAATTCCATGTGAAAAAGCACCTGGTCCTGACTAAAGAGGTTCTCATAATCTTTCCTGCTACCCTGTGGATGTCTTTAAGCTTCAAGATTCCTATCTTTGAAGCGCTTTTAAGGTTCAGACATTCTCTTTTTCTGTGGGAGCTTTTGAGCCTTGAAACCGTCCTCTTGGACTCCTGAGTAAATGGGTGGCCCCCGCAGCCTGCAATCAAGCTTTACGTGCCTTCTGAAAGTTTTCTCCTTGCTCTATTTATCGTGAAGTGATCTTATGCCTTGTATTCTCTACAATCAGCTCCTTTCCAAACCATTGCGCACGCATATTTTAAGTGAGCCCCTCTGCCGGCATACTATGCTTTAGACCAAAAGAATTTCACGGTTATGCTCTTGTCTTGATAAAACCCTCTGTAAACTCTCCCTAAAGCAGTACAGATTAAGCTTGACCAGCGTTAGCATCAAACGTGGTTAGTCTGGTGGTGTCATTAGATAGGAAGTAATACATGTGCACCCTACCAAATATCATTAGATAAATGCATTCTACCAATGTCAATATGTATGAAACTACTATAATCTTGTTCGATTATTTAGTTGTTTTCCTAATTACCATGAACCACTATCAAGACGGCATACAGTGGTGACACACTGCCTCGTGGTGCCTATTCGAAGTAGAGCACATGTGTTGGGGTTCAACACGCGACTCACCGTCGCCGCAAGGCCTTTATCCTTTTGTTAAAACTGCATTGATGGTTGAATGAAAAACCCAAGCTCATCGTTTTGCAAACCGGCATCCCACACGTAACCTATCCAGGACCTGATGGTTGCGGTCACTGGCTAAAGATGGTCTGGATTGTGCAAACATGTTCTGGCTCTTGCTTCTTGGGGCGAGGGTTGAATGATTTGAATGAGTGTATCAGATCAATATCGATGGCAGCTCAGATGTCGCCCAGGTAATGGTGGCGCTGACAACGTTCAAAGAGATGGAAACTCGTCTTCTTAGACAACCTCTACAGGGCCCAACCAGTGTCAGCCCGCCAGTGGTACTGGAGGACGCACAGAACACGCTGGGCATCCTTTGGAACCCGAGACAAGTGAATGCCAGCGACGATAAGAAATTTGCGTGCGGTGTCTCAATCTTGCAAGACATTAGAACATGCATTTTTCAAGAGCAAGATTGGAAGACGGGTCACGGTCGGAACACTGGCTGGGGGATAGGGAATGTTTACAGCGGGCCAAGTTTGCATTGTACAATATATCTAATACACCAATCCATCAACATAACACGATCTGCTGTGCAAGTGATATGGATGTGTATTCATTCACACTATCTGTTACTACAATGGCATGATGTCTGGCTTTGGTCCCACCGGTACAATCTTCGCTTTGGTCGCATTCGTATATCCGTCTTTGTACTACTCTCTAAATCAGTACTCGAATCTCTCACGCCTCCATGCCTGTACATACCGCTTGGAAATCCACAGTCTTTCTGAACGCGCCAAAATTTGTCAACTCGCTGTTGTCCCAATATAGCTTGCGCAGCCAGTCATGCAGCCTCGGATACTCGTATCTGATCATCTTGAGGTTGCACTTGAAGATGGTGAAGTAGGCAACGTCGAACCTAAGGATTGTGGGATACAGTCTAATGTCGGCTTCAGTGATGTGATTTCCGAACAAGAACGGGCCTCCTGTGCTACCGAGGTGCTCTTCAATGCGGTCTAGAGATTTAAAGACTGGGTAGACGTGCTCCTCGTAGGCTTCTTGCGTCTGCGCAAAGCCGGTCTTGTAGACGCCATTATTGACCGTGTCGTATACCCATTCATTCATATCGTCAATACTCTTGTGAAGATGAGCGGGAAATATAGCTCTGTCGCCTTTGCTAGACTCTCTAAGATGCTCTGGAATGAGCGCATCAAACTCAGTGTAGAACATGCGGATGATTTCGCTCGACTCGTTGTTCACAATCGTCTCTGCAATCACGCTGAGCACTCGAGAGCTGAAAGCAACCCATAGACAGAAAACTTACCCTTGTGCTTATCCCAGAGTGTCGGAACAAGATATCGCCCTTCATACTCTGGATTGGCTTTCTCATACAACTGCCTCAGGTTCGTGAAGCCGTAAAGTGGCTCCTTCTCGAAGCCGGGCTTCCCAGACATACCCCATCCTTTCTTGTCGTGCACGAGTGAGACATCCCAGACGATTAGTTGGATGATATCCTCAAGGCCTTTTAGGCTGCGCACAATATTGGTTCGATGTGCCCACGGACAGCCCATGTGGATGTACAGCGCATAGCGGCCCTTCTCTGCCGGGAACTCAGTTTCTAGGTCTGACGAGATGAAGTTGCGGAATGCTGAGGGTTTGCGACGAAACTGGCCGTCTTTGTCAGCAAAGTTGTCGGTGGCAGTCTGGGTCGTGTTAGTCGGTCAGGTACTCGTTGTGTCGAAGGAGGGCCTACAGATGTAGTCATGGTCTTTTTTGGTTGATGGTTTTATCCGGGAAGATTTCATGCCACATAGGCTGTAGTTTTATATCGTCGATGGATGTTGATAATGATGACAAATGAAGTGAAGTGAGTTGTGAGCTCATGAAGTAAGCGCGGATTAGCCCCGCGGAGCGGCCAGTCCCTTGCATACTCCTTCAACGGGATCTCGGATACAGCAATGCCGAGCTGATGGTAATACAAGTGGATATAAACAAATCTGAAGAGAATTCTTAGAAACATAATTGAGGTTTGTTGTGACTGCCTAGAATCATCCACGCATTCGTGATATTGCCAAAATGCTCCCATGTTCGAGAAGCACGCACTGTAATCGTTGAATCCTAGTCTTTTGAGGTGTATACTCATCCCAGCAGCGGCTCTACTCCAGCTTCCAGCTTCTCAGTATACATACTGCAAAGATTTCCATCACGCCAAACACCACGGATGTTCAGAGTCGCATCGATATCCTCTAGCGGGTTTCCCTCGACCAATAGCAGGTCGGCATTCAGCCCCTCTGCCACTTGACCGCGGTCATCGAACTTGAAGCGCTTCGCAATCAAGCTAGTAGCTGAGCGAAGGGCTTCAACGGGCGTCATTCCAATCTTGTGCACGAAGATGTGCAGCTCATGGTGCATGGAGAGGCCGAATGCCGTGCCGACAGCAGGCCCGGCAGAGTCACTGCCACTGCAATTATTTTTTAGCAATCTGACCATGATTCGAATCGGATGTACATACCATAGAATATCGATACCTGCTTCCCTGAGCTTCTTGATGCTTTCATACGCGTATTCAACTTTTCCATGCTCGGTAGCAAAGCCCATACATTTGCACATGTTGCCGACACTGTCCTCACTGATCAAACCTTTTACCCTTGGATCATGAGCGAATCTGTGTTGCAAATCTTTTCCTTCGGTCGTCAAGCTACCCATTGCTGCAAGGGTTGGATTCACCCACGCGTTATTCTTCTTGTACGCATCGATCACTTCTTGGGTGGGTGGCTGATCACAGAACGTGTGTGTCAGGCCGTTCACGCCTGCATTGAGAACATCAATGGTGTCCTTGAGACACGTAGCATGCGCAACGGTGAGATAACCCCGCTTATTGGCCTCTTCGACAATGATGCTCTGGAGTTCGAGGGAGGGATAGCTAAATTCACGGCCGAATGATGTGCCGCTTTCATGCATGAGCTTAATGTAGTCTGGCTGCATCTCTTTCTTGGTCCATTCTAGATAATCGATGGCACTGTTACGATCTGTCAACTTTGGCCATTTTGCGATTGCTGCAGCGGTCTCCGGGCTCTTGTCATGGGCTGTAATGACCGGTATGGGCCATCCATTCTCGATAGTAGCAGCTTGAGCTGCGGTCTTGTAGGAAGCAGTATCAGGCTCCAGAGTTTGTTTCTTCAACTTCTGCACGTTCTCGAGCTCGTTGTGCATCTCGCACACCGTAGTCACTCCGAAACGCAGGGCCTGTGGTAAGGCCTCAGGGTCTGCTCGGTCGGCATGAATGTGGCAGTCAATCAGACCTGGGAGAAGAGTGTGCCCGGGCTTCGAATATGTCTTGACTGCGACTTTTGGCATGTCGTTCATGGGGCCAACAGAGTTGATTTTGCCGCTCTCAACGTGTATGTAGCCCTCATCGATAGTCTCTTTGCCAGTGAAGATGCGAACATCGCGAATGAGAAATGTGGCCATCGTGTAAACAACACTGTACTGACCGAAACTATATTGGAAAAATTATCTGTAGTGTTCGAGTAAACCCAGAAATGTGAAGAATACAGAAATGCTATGCGAAGCGTTTACAATCTCTGACTGGGTCCGCTCTACTTATCCAGTAAATGCTCGTTCGGTTAATATATTCCCGGTCATCTTGTCCAGCTGAAGACCTGAAGGTGGGTATCTAGCGGAAAGCGTAATTGACCTGATTCAGGCTAGACCTATGTGGTGCTCCACAAACTTGGAATCCCGAGCGGGTGGCATGCGGACACCGGGTGACGAGCATCGTGGAGAGCCGAAGCTAGTAGACCTCCACATTTACGGATTACGCAATATTGGGGATGCGAGATCAAGGCGGTATATGCCCAGGAAACCGTGTGTATTCGAGGCTATGAACTGAACATGATGAAGGTCCACAAAAGAGGGGCAAGCAACAGGAGTAGTTAGGGCATGCCGAAACATTGATTACTAAGCACCTGCTCCTTTCACCTTCCTCCTATCTACGAGATACTCATTTCTCAAAAGATTCCCGTCGACGCTGATACCTATTTGCGGCATATCGAACACTGTTCACAGTTTGACACTGCCTCGGTCGCTGCACGAATGCCTTTTTGGACTTGGCTTACGCCATTTGTTCAAAGATGCGGACCGCTTTAGTGGGACATGCCGCTGCACGAGCGGTACATATGCACCGCACAGGCAATGTGGACTTTTCTACCCTGGCTAAGCCTGCAAACAGTCAAAGCGAGCTCTGATATGGAACATGCCAAAAGTGGACCGCGAAGTCGAAGACGCGTATTTCATGATGCCAAGAGCCCCACCAACGCGACAAGCGTCCCTCATTCCCTCATGACTCCGGCATCGCTCTTCCACCATCGACACTCTCATTATCGTACTCTCGAGCCTCGTCTGGCTTCGATGCTGCAAGTGTCTTCTGTAGCTGCCCACTATGGTGGTTCTAGTTGACCTAGAAGACGACGAACCTCCTTCGCTCCAAACCCCACACGCGTCTGGCTTGCTGAACGTCAAGCCACTCTACCATTCTCTGGATGCTCCTTCAGCAAGTGGACAGGGTGCGGAAGAGATAGAAGAGAGACCGAACCCGAACATTAATGGATTCAGCGCTGCCCTCAGCTGCTATCCGTGAGCTTTAACCATAGCATGGACACATTCCGCGCTTTTATGTATGCTAACCAATATTAACTGTATAGAATAGTGAGCCAACTCGCCGCGCAGCTCGATCTCAATACGCTACATGATCTGTCGCGGACGTGTAGGCAGTTTCGCGCAAACCTATTGGAATACCGCAGCCAACTCGTCAAGCATACACTGCATTGCGACAATGAAGGCGTCGATTTCTACGCAAGGGAGGCCGCACAAGCATATGCGGAGCAGCGCATGATACCAACTATTTGCGCGCGCGACATGGTTGGCGGCTGTCAGCGCTGCGGCGTCATCGTGTGTCGGGTATGACGTTTGACATGTGATAATAGAGTCGGAGCTAACAAGCTTAGAACTGCACCATGAAGCCCCCGCCCACGCCTGCGCTTCGGGGACGTCATCGCCGATTGTGTAGCACATGTACCAAGGCGCCATTGGCACTCCTTGTGACTCCACAGAAGCCGCGCTCGCCGTCAGACTCCTCGTCACCCATGCCACGCCCGGTCGTGTTCGATAGCGACAAACCTCGAGCCTTTACAGCCCCAGCGTTTGACCGAATTTGCAATTGTGACGACGTAGTCTGGCTTTGTGCGCCATGTGGCAGGTACTTGCGGAATGCCGACGGCGTCTATGTTCGTGGTTGGAGCTGGCGCACACAGTACAGGCATTACTTGGGCGGCGTGGGCACTGGCGCTGGTGAAGGCAACGAGGGAGTAGAATGTGGAAGAAAAATTGCATGTCTTGGTGCACGCCTCATTGAACACGAAACCTGCGAGGAAGACCCTGGCTTCGAAGTCGCAGGGTCGCAGACACCCGAGACACCCGATCGACCTGATCGCTGGAGAGGTACCTCTTACTTCCATCAGGAAATCGAGGGCATTGGCGGTGTTCTGAAGATCAAGCTCAAGAAGCAGGTACGTGTCGGTGAATGTGTCAAGCTTTACGAGGATGAAAAAGATAGGTCGATACAATATCTTGAGCGCGAGGTCCGCGGAGAGATAAGAAGCTGGTGTTCTTGGTGCGACCGTGTCGTGTTGAGTAAGAAGGACAAGGCTGATATTGCGGGCAACCAACCTGTATCCAGTGGCCCAAGCTCGACTTGATCCAGCAAGTGAAACTGCAATCCATACACTATGACAATCAAGCCGATGCATCATTACAGTTCGATATGCAGTATTGCTTGTTCTCATTGACTTGGCTGGAATCTGGTGTTCACCATCGATATCCTTGCTGATCTCTCGTCGCGTTCGTGAACAGCAATTAACCTCGTATGGCAGTATCTCATTAGTGGCGCAATCAATGGCACTGTTTCTTTTCTTTTGTTCCGCCAAAACACAACATCTCGCCAGTTTCCAGGAATCCTATACTGAAGTATCACTCTAGATGGATAGAGGGGCCCAGGATCTATTTCCTAGTCCGTGTTCGACGATAACGTTTGAAGGATATCCCTTTAAATGACTGGTGAATAGTCCAATTTCCCATTGTTAGTCGTTCAAACGTAAGGCTCTTCATGACAGCCTTAGCGCCAACAATTGTCGCCACACGTCTAGCGATTGTCGTTCTCTTAGCGTGACACAAAAGAGAAGGCATGTATATATAGTTTGCGTCTGTGCAGGGAATAACATGTCGACGCATTGTTACGTCCCTCTGACGAGACATCGTGTAATGCCATTTCTAGGGATTCTCGGGAAACAGCCTATCCCGGGTGACATCACCAGTTAAAACGGCCTATGGCCAAAGCCAACACGCCGTCACATCCTTTTCAATGGTATCCTCGATCATGACGCTTATAGCCACCTTGGCACAACTGCCAGACGAACTACTCCTCACCATTATCGATTACGTATTCGCGACTCCAGATGGGCCAGCAGTAACGCCATCATACATACCACGCTATCGTCAATACCAGATGTCTTTGTCTGGCGCATCTCCCACACATGCCAGCATTCTTCGGACCTGCAAGATCTTGAACCGTATCGGCACCGAATGTCTTTACAGCCGTTGCACCTTCGACTTTGGAAAAACCATTGAGCTCATCGTCCCGTGGCTCACCCAAATAGGTCATCATAACCTGTGCTTTGTACGATCAATAGCCTTTAGCATTGTTCTCCATAGCAACCCTACCAGCAGTGAAAACCAAAAGCATCTAAAGCAATTCGACGACGTGTTCTCGCACCTTAGTGCAAACTCCGATCTCAAAGTTGGAAAAAGACACATAACAATCAGCTTCGATGAACCGCAGGCACCGCTAAGAGCATCCGCCTCCTCGCTACTGAACCTCGATGTTTTCTTCACAGGTATCGTTACCGCCAAAGCCCTCGCAGCGCTATCAAACACATGCACTCTCACGCTACAAAACACGTGCCTACCGGATATCCTGCTGTGGTACCTTGGCGCCAAAACTGGGATGCATGTGACCCAGCGGGCCTGTGAACTGCATACTTCGCGCTTATTACTCGGCAGCATGCTGGCAAATATATCGGCGAACGTCTTGGCTATCGAGACGCTGGCAAGAAAGAGGCAGGGCAAGAAGCTTAGGGGTCAAGGAGAGATGAGGGGACTAGAGATTCAGGGTGATGGCGACGGCGCGGATATGGACGAGGTGTGGGCGTGGTGGAATGTGCATAACACTGGTTCCCCCATGTTGCAACCACGCCAGGCTAAGACGTCTTTTTATGCCCACCGCAATGAGAGGGTTATCTCTGAACCGCAGACCTGGCGACAGGAAGCGAGACGCTGTTTCCAGCATCACCAGGCCATCTTTGAGCTGGAGAAGGTTAGAGAGAGAAGTCACTGGATGAGCCATTTGGAATGGTATACGTGGACGTTGAGAGCTGAGAAGGAGAAGTTTGCATTTTTGTTTGAGTTTTGGAGTGAGCTAGAAGGTTTGCTATGAGTTAGCTGATTAGGTGAAAGATATACAAAGGGTTTTTGGTAGGGGTCTGGGCAGTTACACAAGGGAATGTAGTGTTTGCATGACATTATTTCCCAATTTTCAACATGATGGATATAGGAGTGCGAATGTCCTTACGGTATTTTGGGCATTCGTCGAGTCATATCGCTTTTAGAAACGATTGTATCCTATCTTCATATAAATATCAACATTTTGTCTATTTCTCTCAGAAAGCGGTGATTTTTTTCACCTCATAGTATCTTTCTCCATCTCTTCACGTACTTCTTTCATGTATCAAATACCACGGGTCGCTCCTGACCTGGTACCTTGGCTCGGCTTCATTTACACCTACGACACGGCCAATATAACCAGAGACAGGCGATTCGGTTAGGTAGAAACGATGGGGTTGCCAACTTATTCCTCTAAAAATATCTTAAGATATATTTTAATTTATTTGAATGCGGTGTTTCTGTCCATTCAATTGAAGTGTTCAACACTTTTAGACTAGAGTACTTCAGGTCAACCAGGAATCGTTGCGATAAACACTAGCATCAAAACGGCCCCAATCCGTCAAGGACCGGATTGGCCATCCTTCGCGGGCAAACCACGGTCTTGCATAGTGGACATGTGATACTGTCCTGCCCTGCCGATACCGAGTTCAGTAGCTCACTCAAGCACGTCGCATGAAATCTATGCAAGCATACTCGCAGATGAGCCCAGAAGTGCAACTCTTTGGCCTGTTCTTCTTCCTCGGCTGTACCTTGGCAAAGGACACAAACAGAATCGTCATCAACCGGCTGAGCAATCGGAGTGGCGTGCTCGAAGACGTTGATGATGGTGCCGGTGGCGGCGAGCTGCACATCTTCGGCAAGATAGTACTGGTTTCCGTACCAGACGTCATCCTCATCGTAATATCCGTCAACCTCTTCTCCGTGCTCGCCATCTTCCCAGTCGTTGATAGACCCTTCGATCTGTTCACCATCATTGATCCCCCGATTGAGAAACTCAACTACCTCCATGCTGAGATACTCGGGAAGAGGCCAGACGTTCATGATCAATATTCCCTTCATGAACAATCGAACATCGCCCTCGAGATCGCCCTCCATTGCCGAACGGATCAACCAATTCATTACTCGGCTTGGTGAATTCGTTTCCCCTGGTACATGTTGCAGATCTTCTGCTGATTGTATAACCACCTGTATCAGCTGGACAACGTCAAATCCGGCTAAAGCCCCCTGCACGTCGAACCCAGGGGGGGCGATATTCATTGTCGCCAGGTAAACCAAAGTATCCTTGCAGTACGACGTTATGTCTTCGTCCCTGGTGACAGGGATGGCTAAGTCTGCTTGATGTATGAGGTACAGGATGACATACTCAAATGCGGCGAGTATATTCCGGATGATTGACAGGTTCGAGATGAAGGGGCGTAGAATATTCGCCAACTCGACGTACTGAATGTACCCTGACATGTACGAAAGATGACCGGTAGCCAAAGGTTCTATAGTCGAGCCGGATGTGGTTGACTGGTTGAGTGATTGAGTGGTTGATCAATCCAAGCAGTGGTTGGAGATAAGGAGCAAGGAGTATATAACACCCTCAGGCTGGAAGGCTGGTGTAGTGAAACGGAATCGCGGCTGCATGATAGTTCTGACGTTGTGAGCATACAGTGATAGTGACAAGCCACTACCTGGACTCTCCATGTTTGGTGGTTACTAACAACGAAAACTTTGTTTTGTGATCTGCACCTGAATTTTGGTCAAAGTCCGTTCCAAACCCGATTTCATGACTGTATTTTGTAGTGGTTTTTCCTGTTCTAATAGTAATATATGTGTAAATATTTGGGTTTGAAGCGCCTTTGAAAGGAAATTGTTATCATACAATGTCCAGGCGGAAAGTCTCGAGTCTTTTTGCCGAGTCTTGGATGTCACTGAACTTATATAGAAAGGCAGTGATCTAGACCAAGTACCTATTCCCTTGACATCTTTTATCTCGTGAACTTGATGTCGGCAACGTATACTTTGTTTTAACTTTTATCCCCTGAGGAACATAGGAGTTGAGTTTGGAAATTACAATGCTGACATGTCATTGTTTACATGCGGTTTGTGAGATCAGAAACGGGATTTGTTGACTTTGATGCATAGATGGCAGATGACAAGAGTGTTTAAAGTGCTTAGTCTCTTAGTTGACAGAGAATCAATATAGTAGAGGTATGGGTCATTTGCTTGGGATTCCATTAGATTTTTGAGTTGTCTCATTATCTCGGCGGCCACGGTTGCCCATGTAGACTACAAATAAGTATAGGCCTTTTGAGTAATTTTGGTATTGTATCAATAGTTCTATCAAGATTAGTGTTTGGAGATAGCGGCGATGAGTTACAGTTGGACAACACTATTAGGAGAATAGAGATAGACTCGTTCCGCAATCCCTGGTCACATACCATCCTTACTGATTAGTTACTCAGTCGAGTCACTAGTCTGAGATCGACCTTTATGATCAAAATAGACATAGCTACCACTTGCAGCGGCTAGGATTTCGTAACAGCTTTACCCGTGGAGGAAGAAGGTCAGCGATCGTCATGGAAGTGCTAATTTTGTTTGGGATTGATAGAAAGACATCATCAAAAATAAAGTCTAAGACTGAATTACCACTGTGTCAGGTTGCAAACACAAGAAATAAGGCACACAGTTAGTATAAGAGCAGCGCCTCTTCTGATGAAATATCAAGCTACGCAAAGAATTCCACTTGTTGTGGTTTAATACCCTTTGCGACTTCCGCTTTCTTCGCCAAGCCGCACGTATTTGCTTAGGGTAAGCGCACCCATCTCACCTTACCTCACTTCAACCCACCCTTACACGCATCCAACCCCTCCTCATTCACGGCTGGAAAATATGGACGATAAGGGCCCGAAGTGGCGTCTAGGTATGTGTGTGAGCAACATTCGCTACGTGTAACACTTACTTAAAATGACCAGAACATGCAAGCAACGGCAGTGCGGTATGTCAGCAGGCAGCTTGCAAACGTGCAGGAGCCAAAATCGAGAAAGGCGAATTACGCATCGGCACACATACACTTTTCGACAACGGTATAGAGACCAGATGGTACATGGCTTGGCGTCATTGGTGAGCGTCTTCTCCCCTCATACGTCTGTCGTTGGGACGACATATGTTGCGTAGCATATGACTCTTCGGGGATGTTATAAGCGATTGCTAACATGAACAGGGGATGTGCAACGAAGCAACAAATCGCCGGTCTATTGGAGACGACTAGTAACGATCCTACTGTAGCACCTGGCTACAAACAACTCAGTCCAGAAAGCCAAGAGCAGGTACGCCTTGCATTCGAGCTTGGTAGGCCATCAGATAAAGAGTTCAAGGGAATACGTGAAGACCTGGCAAAGAAGGCGCAGAAGTACGCCACTGAATACACGAATGCAGCCGGCTACAAGGTCGATGTCGCTGTCCGTGCAGCTGCTTGTCGTGGGGACGACTGTCTTACCGAAGGCATCAAAATTGGACGTGACGAGCTGAGGCTTGGTATTTTAGTTCCTTTCGATGAAGAGCATTCCTCTCTAGTTTACAAACATTGGGTAAATGGCCTGCTCTGTTGTATATGCACCTAGACACTGACAACCTAGCAGAGGTGCATTTCTGCCCTGGACCTGGCAGGTGTTATGAGACACGCCAATGAAGACGCACTAGATGGCCTAAGTGTACTACCTGATGAGCTTCGAGAGGTGGTGATGGAGACGATTGAGACGGGCAAGATAATAGAGCCACCGAGGCGCAAGACCGCAACTGTCGGCACGGCCAAGAAGGCCCAGACTAAAAAGACCAAAGCGCAAGAGGCAGCCAAAGGCAAGACTGAAGAGTCTCGGGTCACGGTCAAAGAAGAGAATGTTGAGATGGAGGATGCACTCACTCTGTCAGTCCAAGCAAAGCCCAAGAACTCACAGATGAAAGAGCCTGTAATCGACAATGTTAAAGCAAACAGCCAACCCGAACCAGAGCACCTGCCGAAGAACTCTCATGTCAAGAAGCATGGCATTGGCAAGGTTAACAGGAACAATGAGCCGGAGCCAAAACATGTACCGAAGAAAACGCGAACCAAGAAGCAAGTCGTCAAGAAGGTGGAAGACAGTAGCGAGTCTGAGCCTGAGTATGTACCCAAGAAGTCAAAGAGCCGATCGGTGCCCTTCAAAGAGGCAGCGAATCTGTACGTAGATGCAGAAAAGTAGGAGATACCGTGTGAAGATGGACATGACAGCGAGGGAGTGAATGGGTAAAACAGCGTGTACACAGTTGCCATAGTTCGATACAGGAATCTCTTACATGGAAATATACAAAGATTCCTCATGGCTATGCACCGTTGATGAGCCATTGTGATTTCTAGGTTGTTTAGCAGTGTTCACTAGGTCAAGCTCCTTAGTGTTGTGAGAGTTGGCGAATCGGTGGATTGCCGTGCGCACGGCCCACATTAGCTTCAAGTGGCGTATCCTTGTCGCGAGCAGCAAGCTGTCCTCCCCGCAACACTTCCACCAACTCACCAAACTCACTACCAACAATCCACATAATCTTTTCGACAACGATCAGATCCCCAAATATCCTAATTTCAACGCGTCTATAGCTCAACATCCCGCCATAATGCCCGGCAAAATCATCCCCGTAACCTCATCCTCGCATTTCTCGCAACTTCTCTCGCAGTCCACTTACACCATCGTCGACTTCTACGCAGATTGGTGTGGGCCTTGTAAAGCGATCGCACCGGTATTTCAGAACCTGGCAGAGAAGGAGACGAAGCCGGGAAAGTTACAGTTTGTCAAAGTAGACGTGGATAGCCAGCAAGAGGTTGCGAAGAAGTATGGCGTCTCAGCGTATGTATACCCGACTTCAAGGGCACAGCCTTTATCAAGATGTTTTTACGAATAGGATATTGAGCTAATTTTGCGTTTACACAGCATGCCGACCTTCCTCGTGCTCAAGTCCGGTTCCGTAGTCGACACAATCCGCGGCGCCAACCCCGCAGCCCTCACAGCCGCTGTCCGTAAAGCCGCTAGCGACACGTCCGGTCCCGGCGCCTCATCTGCCGCCTTTCAATCCAAAGGGCGCACTCTTGGTTCAGCCGCCGAACCCAGCCGCCCAGTAGGCGAAAGCCCATTCGCGAACATACAGAGGATGCTGATGGGCAACGGTGGGCTAAGCGATGTGCTAGTGAGATTTGCAGCACTATATTTCATCAGCTTGTTTGCATTTGATGCATTCAAGGCTGCTGAAGAAAGTGCGTTCAATGTCAAAGCGAGGCGGTAAATGAAAAAATGGTGCAGAAGAGAGGGAAGCAGAGTTGGATGACTTTAGGTGTTTGGATACAAGCAAGGCGTTTACGATATACCATTTTCATCAGTTTTACCGAAACAAGTTTATTTTCCTGGATAGTCCAGCTGCCGATGCGGAGAAGTGGGGAAGTTTAACATGACTCAGACAGATCTCAACCACAACCTCAACAACCCCCAACTTACTAAGAACCATAGTGCATCATGACTCATTGTACTGGTGTCTAGTTCTAAAATATATATGAATCTAATACTGTCTCTTAACATTCCATAGGATTCAGCACTCCCAATCTAACCTCCCAATCCAACACCAATCATGGCATCCGAAGTATCACCCAAACTCCACGTCTCCACCTCGGAAGCAACAACCTTCATAACCTCAATCCTAACTGGCAACGGCGTCACTCCCACCGATGCCAAGCTCGTTGCCCAATGCCTCATCGCGGCCGACCTGCGCGGCGTTGACACGCACGGCATGAACCGCATCCCCTCTTATATGACCCGCATCCGGCAAGGGGTCCTCTGCCCCAGCGTTACCCCCACGCTCACACACCCCACGCCCGTTGTAACGCAAGTCGACGCCCACAATGGCTTTGGCTTTGTAGCCGCAAATGCAGGAATGGCAGCATGTATCGAGTCAGCAAGGACATACGGTATCGGCATGGCAAGCATCAAGCACAGCAACCACTTCGGCATGAGCGCCTGGATCGTGCAAAAAGCCCTCGATGCAGACATGATGAGTATCGTGTACACGAATTCGTCGCCCGCGCTGCCAGCATGGGGTGGGCGAGAAAAGCTGCTGGGAGTTTCGCCGTTGGCGTGCGGTGCACCGGGGAAAAATGGCAACGATTTCATCCTCGACATGGCGCCTAGTGTGGCGGCGAGGGGCAAGATATACAAGGCGCTCAGAAGAGGGGAGAAGATTCCCGAGGACTGGGCGCTGGACAAAGAGGGCAAGAGGACGGATGATCCTGCGAAAGCGCTCGATGGCGGTGTCATGCTACCCATGGGTGGGCCCAAGGGCTCCGGGCTGGCCGTCATGATGGATGTGTTTAGTGGCGTGTTGTCTGGGTCTGCGTTCGCGGGCGATGTTACGGGCCCATACGATCCTAGTAGGCCGTCGGATGTTGGGCATTTTTTTATTGCAGTGAAGCCGGACCTGTTTATGAGTTTGGATGAGTTTAGGGAGAGGATGCAGGTACTGTATGAGAGGGTAGTGGGTGCGGAGAAAGCGGATGGCGTGGACAGGATTTACTTTCCGGGTGAGATTGAGCAGCTGACACAAAGGGAGAGGGAGGGGTCGGGGATTCCACTTGTGCAGGCGGAGGTGGATGCGCTGAATGCTGAGGCAGAGAGGGTGGGGGTTAAACCGTTGGTTTTGCAGACTGTTGTGAGGTAGGGGCTGTGAATAATGATTTGCTTCAGACTTGTTCGACTTTCGGACAATGAGCCAAGCCTGTTGGGTAGTCCTCATTTGGAGAAAAAAGTAGTGCTTCCCCTGTTGCTGTAGTTGAGCAGTAACAAGGCAACTTAAGCGGCGAGAAATAGCCTCGGAAGACGCCACAAACCATAGCCCCCTTAGAACGGTACCACTACATACTCGCTCTTCAAGATCGCCGACACTTCTTTGATGACTAGCGATAGCAGCGGAAAAAGATGCCAGTCTAATACAGCAACGAAAATATCAACATATTCATCTGAAGGAAAAACTTGCCACCTACTAAACAGCGACGTCGTCTCGATACATGAGTGGGGAAACTCTAATGTAGTCCCTGCAGCTAGGTCGCCCACATGCCCTAGTCGGCGACCTACATGGGAACACTCGCTACAGGAGCACAGATCACAAAGAGTGGCTGGAGAGTGTGACAAAGCTTTTTGGACGACAAAATATACATCTAGGGACTAGTCGGTTCGGCGCAAAGCCGGCGCGACTTTGTAAAAGTGCACGTCGGGTGCCCAGCCTGTCTGTGCATCGTTTCCGCCCCATCTATCGTGAATGTAATATCGGCTTTGGGCGGGGGGAGAAGTGTCGGAGAAATGATGGTGCAGCACTGAGAAAGGGGGAACATGGGAGCCTGTCCAGCTGGAAGCCCATCGATCTTTGCCCCTGAATATTCTTGGAAGAGAGGCTGATGTAGAAACCCTCTCGCTTTAGAAAGACGTTTAGTTAGGAATTATCGTATATAACTTGTCGGTACACGCTTTGCAAGTCGAAAAGGCAAGATACTACCTCATCTTCCTTGAGATACTCCCATTGTGCCCCTACAAATCGTATCGCAAGTCACCAAACAGCAGCAGAAACCCCCATCCTCTCTCTATCAAACCTTCTCTTTCCACGGCCTCCAGCATGAGCACTTGCCGCGCCTGGCGTATTCCTGCCCCGGGAAATATCACTCTAAGCCTCGAGCTCGTCACCATCCCTCGCCCTTCAGCAGAACATCTCAACAAACACTCTGTCCTCATTCAAGTCGTCTCGGCAAGCATCTGGAGGGGCGACTGGTGGCCGGTCGAGCTAGGCGAGGTCTCCAAGGTTATGGGCGGCTCGTATCCCAGGTCGCCGGGCTACGACTTTGGCGGCTATGTAGTTGCTGTCGGGCGCAAGGTTACCGGCATGAATCTAGGCGACCCAGTTTTTGGCCGGATGGACCCGTTCAACCAGGGTTCCCTCGCCGAATACATTATCGCGCCGTTTGAAGGCCTGGCCGTGCTTCCAACCAACGTCTCTCCACGTCTAGCAGGTACTGCTGGCACCTCCGCCCTCGTGGCATACCAAGCCATCGCGCCGTATGTGCAGCCCGGCGACAAGGTCTTGATCAACGGCGGGTCCGGGGGTGTTGGTACTTTTGGTATCCAAATTGCTAGAGCGTTGGGCTGCAGCGTTACAGTCACTTGCTCTACAAACAAGGTCCAACTCTGTAGGGAACTCGGCGCGGAAGACGTTATCGACTACACCCACGAGGACGTCATGACGGCACTGCGGCAGAGGGGCCAGGTTTTTGCGCACATCATGGACGCCATTGGCGGGTCGCCTCCTGATTTGTATTTTGGTTGCAACGATTTCATATTGCCGGGGAAGAGGCGGCTTTTCGCTCAAGTCGGGGGTGGTATCAATGCGACATCCTATGTCAACACGGCAGTTGGG
>Ga0265798_10004783_pt1 | contig 18512 bp, 13 predicted proteins | sample P3T30metagenome_FD_192430 | JGI IMG/M metagenome (GOLD analysis project Ga0265798, IMG submission 192430) | Plant litter microbial communities from East Loma Ridge, Irvine, California - P3 T30 | ecosystem: Environmental > Terrestrial > Plant litter > Unclassified | place: USA: California... | reverse complement strand
CGTGTGCTTGGTCGGGTGGACGCGGTCATCCTGGGCGTCGAGCGCGTCGTTGAGCAGGTAGGCGCTGGAGGCGCACAGGGAGAAGGCCGCAAAGGCGGTCAGCGCCAGCACGAAGGTCGGCAGATCCAGCGCGTGGCCGGCCAGCATCGGCACGAACACCAGCAGGTTCTTGAGCCACTGGCGCGGACGCAGCGCCTTGAACAGGGCGCGCGCCAGGCCGGGACGCACGCTGCCGGAATGTTGGGTATCGCGCCCGTCGCCGAGGCGGAACGGCTTGCTGGTCACCGACCAGGCGGTGCCGCAGCCCAGCCACACCGGCAGATCGGCCCGGGCATTGCCGATGTAGTCGTAGCCGCGCGCGCCATACAGCTCGGCCAGGCGGCGCGCCTTGTTGTGCGAGGTCAGGTTGATGCCGTCGCCGGTAGCCAGCACCAGGTCGAAGAGGCCCAGGTGGGCCGCGACCTGTTCGGCGAAGATGCGCTGGGCGCCGGTCGCCAGCACGACGGTGCGGCCGCGCGCACGCTCGGCGCGCACCAGCGCCAGCACCGCCTGGTCGTAGGGAAGGGCGGCCGGGTCGAGTTCGACCTCGTGCGCCAGCCTCTCCTTGAAGGCGGCCTTGCCGCTGAACAGCCAGACCGGCAGCAGCCAGGCGCGCAGGATGTTCTTCTTCAGGAACAGCACGATCGATTCCCACAGCAGGTCGGAATGGATCAGGGTGCCGTCCAGGTCGACGACCAGCGGCCGCTTCAGGTCGTGCTCGAGCATGGCGGTCGTCATGGCGTGAACAAGGTCTTCACCAGCCGGGCGGCGTTGTCGGCCCAGCTGCGCGCCGCGATGCCCGCGGGCTTGGGGTGCTTGCCGTCCGCGTGCAGACGCAGCCAGTGCTGGACCGCGGCCGCCAGCGCGGCGCCCTCAATCCCGCTGAAGTAGAGGGCGTGCTCGCCCGCCACTTCGCGGAACACCGGCAGGTCGCGCGCGATCAGCGGCACGCCGTGGCGCGCGGCCTCGATCAGCGGCAGGCCGAAGCCTTCGCCTTCGCTGGCGAACAGCAGGCAGGCGCCGGCCGCGTAGACGCGGTCGAGGTACTCGTCGCTGATACCCTGCAGCCAGACCAGGCGCTTGCCCAGTTCCGGGTGATTGCGCAGGCGCTGCACGATCGCAGGGATGGTGCGGCGGGCGCCGTCCGGCAAGCCCTTCCAGCCCTCGCGGCCGACGATCACCAGGCGCACGTCCTGTCCTTGCGCCCACAGCTGCTCGAAGGCGTCGAGCGCCTGGGCGTGGCCCTTGCGCGGCTCGATGGTGCCGACCATCAGGAAGCTCGGGGCGGCGGCGACATCGGCCAGCACCTTGTCGGCATCCGGCGCCAGGCCGGTGCTCGGCTGCGAGGCGCCGATGTCCGACCCGTGGTGCAGCACCGCGAAGCCAGGCAGCGCGCGGCCCGGCAGTTCCTGCGCCAGCCAGTCGCGGGTTTCCTCCGCGACCGCCGCGCTGATGCAGACCAGCACGTCGGCCGCGCCGCCCACGGCGCGCAGCCAGGCGCCGAATTCGCGGTCGGCGCCGGGCGGGAAGAATTCGGGACGCAGCACCGGCAGGATGTCGTGCACCAGGAAGTGGATGCGCACGCCCTGTTCGCGCCAGCGCGCATACAGGCCGAGGCGCGCCGCTTCGGCCACCGGGCCGGGGAACACGTCGGGGCTGTAGAACACGTCGCCTTTCTCGACGATGACTTCCTCGTCGTGCACGCCGTCGCCGACGGTGCCGACCAGGTCGTGCAGGTAGCGCCGCGCGTAGCGGTAATGCCAGTAGCCGCCTTCGTCGGTGAGATACACCGGCAGCACCTGGTAATCCGCGCCTTGTGCGCGCAGCAGTTCCATCAGCTGGGCGCGCACCACGCGCTGGATGCCGGTCTTGAGGTCTTCGCGCACCATGGCCGAGACGTCGACCAGCAGCTGCGGCGCCATCTTCTCGCCGCCGCTGACGGCGTGGTGGCGGTCGTGCAGCACCGCATCCATCAGCTGCTGCGCGCTCTGTTTCCAGGTCAGCCACGGCATTCTGCTCGACGGCGGCGCTTTGCCTATAGCGTGCAGCGCCAGCCAGGCTTCGATGGCGTGCGCCAGATCTTCCGGTTTGCTGCCCTCGAAGTAGAAGGCGTGCTCGCCCGCGACTTCGCGGAACACCGGGATGCCGCGCGCGATGATCGGCAAGCCCTTCTGGGCCGCCTCGATCAGCGGCAGGCCGAAGCCTTCTCCTTCGCTGGCGGCCAGCAGCGCCGAACTGTGGTCGTACAGCTTCAACAGCATCTCGTCGGACACGCCGTTGAACCAGAACAGCTGCTGCTCGCGCTGCGGGTGCTTCTCCAGCGCCTGCGCCAGCGCATCGACCAGCCAGCCGTTCTTGCCGACGATGACCAGGTTGACCTTGACGCCCTTGGCCCACAGCAGCTCGCAGGCGGCCAGCGCCTGGGCCTGGCCCTTGCGCGGCTCCAGGGTACCGACCATCAAGAGCGACGGCGCCTCGCGCAGCGCGGCAAAGGCCCGTTCGGCATTGTCAGGCATGCCGGTGCTCGGCACGCTGGCGTCGATGTCGGCGCCCAGGTGGAACCACGACAGCTTCAGGGGCGACAGGCGCCGGTTCGGGCGGCCCGCCAGCCAGGTTTGCGTTTCGTCGGCCACCGCGCGCGAGATCGTAACGATGCCGTCGGCGACCAGCGAGATGGTGTCGATGAAGTCGCCGTAGTACTTCTGCGCGCCGAAGGGGAAGCAGTCGGGGCGTAGCAGCGGAAGCAGGTCGTAGACCGTGAACCAGATCGCCACGCCCTTGCGGCGCAGGCCCAGCAACAGCTGCTGGTTCTGGGTGGTCATGTTGGTGGCCAGGTCCAGGCCCAGGAAGGTGTCGCCCGGACGCGCTTCGATCGGCGCATCCTCGATGCTCAAGCTCGGCGCGCCCAGCATGGCGCAGCTAAAGCGGCGCGCGTAGCGGTAGACGCGGTTGCCGCCGTCGCTGTACACCGGCTCGATGCGGTAGCCCGGTGGCGGTTCTTTTACCAATGCCAGCACGATGCTGCGCACCACGCGCTGGATGCCGGTTTTGTAGTCGGCCTGGACCAGCGCCGAGATGTCGACCAGCAGCTGGCGCGGCGTCGTCGGCCGGGTGTTCGCCGCCAGCATCGACGCCGTCTCGACCAGGGCCGCCTCAACTGGTGGACGCGGCGTGCCGGGAGCGGTGAGCGCGGACACCAGGCGGCGGCGCAGGGCCGGGGCGCTGGTGCGGGCAAAGGCTTCGATCGCCTCGACGTAGAGCGCGCCGACGGCGGCGGGTGCGTGGTGGCGCGCGATGTGGGCGCGGCCGGCCTTCGCCAGTTCGGCGCGGCGACCTTGCGAAGCATACAGCTCCGCCAGGGCGGCGGCCAGCTCGGCGTCGTCAAAGCTGTCCTGCAGCATGCACAGGGTGTCCTGCGGCAGGTCGGCGTTGGCGCCGTGGGCGTTGACGATGGCCGGCAGGCCGTGCATCAGGCAGTCGAGCACCGAAGCCGAGGTCTCGCCGCGGGTCTGGGTGCGCAGCTGCACCGCGCAGTCGCTGGCGGCCAGCCAGTGCTGGTAGTCGTCGGCGCTCACAAAACCAGTGATCTGGATGCGCGAAGCCGCCGGACTGGCGGCGATCTTGCGCAGCAGTTCGATGCCGTACTGGCCGGGGTCGTTGGCGCCGACGAAGACCAGCTTGCAATGCGGGTCGGCGGCCAGGGGCGAGGCGAGGAAGGCGTCGAGCAGGCGACCATTCAGCTTGGTCGGGCCCAGCATGCCATAGGCGCTGACGACGTAGTCGGCGTCAAGCAGGCCGAGCTTCGCGCGCGCGGCGGCGCGGGCGGCGCCATGGTTGGCGTCCTGCGCCACCTGGCCGCGCAGCAGCGGGATGGTGCGCCAGCCGTCGGCGGCGCCCGGGCCGTACCACTGCTCCGCCAGGCGGCGCGAGAAGTCGCTGTGGATGATGACGCCGGCGGCGCGCTCCAGCACCTCCTTGTTGCATGGGTAAGCCCAGATGCTCGGGTTGCGTCCGTGCTCGGCGTGGTAGTGCAGGCCGGTGTATCCATGCGAGGCGTACAGCGCCTGGAGGAAGGCCTCCGGCACGTCGCCGTCGCGCTCCATATTGTCCAGCACACCGCTGAGGAAGAAGTCGTGCAGCACCACGGCGCCGGGATGGCGGCGCAGCAGCGCGAACATGTGCTTGTGCACGTTCGAATTGCCGAAGTGGTAGAGCACGCGGTCGTAGGACGCGCCGTGCTGTTCGAAGTACGCGACGTCGCGCTGAGGGAAGCGCGCGAGCTGCGCGTCCGGCGTGGCGCCGGGCGTCAGCACCAGCTCGACGGCGTAGTGGCGTTCCAGTTCGAGCAGCAGCTCGGCGCTGTAGTCGGCGATGCCGGAGTGTTCGGGCGGCAGCGGCGAGACCAGGGCCAGGCGCGGCCGGTTGGGCGGCGCGGCGACCGGCGCCGGCGCATGCGCCAGTTCGCGCTCCAGCGCGCGCCAGACGACGGCGATATCCTCGATGCCGATCACCGGCGCCGGGGCCAGCACGGCCGCGAGGCTGCGGGCAGCCTCGTCGTCGGCGGCCAGCACCAGGGTCGCGCCGCGCAGCGTCGCCTGCTGTTCCGTCGCCGCCGCCAGCACGGCCTGGGCGTCGCTTACCACCAGCACGCGCGCCCCGTCGATGGCGTCGCCCTCGGGCTGCCAGGTCGCCAGCACCAGGTCGGGGCGCAGGGCGGCCAGGAAGCCGGCGCGCAATGCGGCGGCGCTGTGGCGGGCGAAGGCGTCGGCGCCCGCCGGCTGGGCGTAGACGTGGAAGCGTCCCGCCGCCAGCACGTTCTCGAAGGTGTGGCGCAGCACGTCGACGTCGGTCGGATGGCGGCTGCTGACGGCTACGTGGATGTCGTGCAGCAGGCCGGACGCGTGCGGGCCCTGCGCCAGCTTGAGCGCCAGGGTGCGCAGCAGCGCGGTGTCCTGGGCCGGCGCGGACTGCGGGGCATGGAAGTCGATAATCAGGCGCATGGTCATTCGTTGGTCAGGTCGTAGGCGCGGCGCAGCTCGTCGAGCGCCTCGCGCGCCGATTGCGGCAGTTCGCGCTGAGCGGCCGGCACGGCGGCGTTCACGGAGCCGTTCTCAGGCGCGGTGGCCTGCTTGGCGGCGGCCAGGGTCTGGGCCACCACGCTCTGCAGCTTGGGCGAACGCATCACCAGCGGCAGGATCGCGCGGCGCAGCGCTTCGCGCGTGGTCAGCCAGCGCAGCGCGCGGCGCGCGGCGCCCTTGGCCTTGCGGCGCAGGATCGCGGCCGGGCTGTTGTCGCCGCGGCGCGCGATGAAGCGCAGCGGCGCGGTGATGCGCCAGGAGGTGCTGGACAGGGTGGCCAGCAGGCGCTGTTCCATGTCGCTGCCCCAGGCCGAGGCTTCGTGCAGCTGGGCGCTCAGGGTCTGGACCTGCAGTTCGACCTGCTGCGCATGCAGCTCGACCTGGCGGACCTGCTGTTCGCTCTCGCGCAGGTGCTGGCGCAGCAGGGCGGCGTGCTGCTCCAGTTCGGCATGCTGCTGTGCAAGCGCGTCGGCGCGCTGCTGGGCCAGGGCGCGCTCCTGCGCGATTTCCTCGGCGCGGCGGGCCGCTTTTTCGTGCAGGGCGCGCTGGTTCAGGGCTTCCCGTTCCAGCTCGGCGCCGCGCGCGACGGCGCGCTCGGTGTGGCCGCGCTGTTCGATCGCCTGGCGCTCCATGTCGCGCGCGCGTTCCCAGCCCTGTGTCGCCTCGGCCTTCAGGCCGTCGATCTGGCGCCAGGCCTGGTCGAGGTGGTGCGGAATGTAATCGTCGAACACGTTCGGCTGGATGTCGAGATGGGCCAGCAGATCGGCGTGTTCTTCCGCCACGTAGTAGCGGTTCAGGCCATCGAACCAGGCGTAGCGGTAGCCCTGGCCGACCACCATGTGCTCCCAGGCGCCATGGTTGGTGGCGCGGCTGTTCGGCAGCGTCGCTTCGATCACCAGCATCCACGGGCGCCAGCGCTTGAAATCCATCCCGCGCAGCACTTCGCCTTCGAAGCCCTCGACGTCGATCTTCAGGAAGTGGATGTCGCCCGCGACGTGTTCTTCGCACACCGCGGCCAGGGTGCGCACCGGCACCGTGATCTCGGCCACTTCATGGCCTTCGGAGCGGTGCAGTTCGGCCACCGATTGCTCGGGCGAGGCCCAGCCGCGCACCGCCGGCACGTCGTACAAGGTCAGCTCGCCGTTCTCGGCGCCAGCGGCGATCGCGAGGTTGACGTCGCGCGGGCGCTGCTCGAGGAAGGCGGCGTGGAAGGAGGGCAGCGGTTCGATGCTGATGCCGCGCCAGCCGGCGTCGTAGAAGGCCTTGGTGACCGAATGCTCGACCGGATCGTTGGCGCCGACGTCGATGTAGAAGCCGTTCTTGACGTGGCCGAGGGCGCGCCACAGCAGCACGTCTTCGCAGTTTTGGGCGTAGGAAATGAATGTCATAGGCGATGGATGTCGACGGCCGGATCGAGCCAGGCCGAGCCTTCGAAGTGCGGGCGGCGCATGTTCATCACGGTGAACACCAGCGCCAGGTCGCGCCACTCGTAGTTGTTGACCAGGTGGGTCTCGGTGCTGACGATCGCCGTCGCGACCGAGTAGGTACCGGGGCCCAGGTTCATCGGGAAGGCGAAGCGGTAGCTGACCTCTTCGCCGGCCGCGACGTTCTCCAGCGGCAGGCCCTTGAGGTGGGTATTGGTGCCGTACATCGGCTGGCCGAGGCGGTCCTTGATCATGTAGCCGAGCACCATGCGCGGGATCGGCGCATGCACCTTCACCTTCACTTCCAGGGTGACGGCGGCGCCGACGTCGACCACTTCGGCGCGCTGGCCGTTCTCGTCGAGCAGGGCGATGTCGGCCACCGTCGCTTCGCCGGTGCCGGAAATGGTCTGCACCTTGCCGTCCGCGGTTTCGGTCTGGCGCACGGTCTCGTTCTCGCGCTCCGCGATCATGGCGTTGTAGTAGTCCATGATCTCTTCCGGCTTGCCTTCGCGCGCCAGGCGTCCGCCGTCTAACAGGATGGCGCGGTCGCACACCGACTGGATCGCCTGCTTGTCGTGCGAGACCAGCAGCAGGGTGGTGCCCTCCTTGCGGAACTGGCGGATCCGATCGAAGGACTTGTGCTGGAAGTAGGCGTCGCCCACCGACAGTGCTTCGTCGACGATCAGGATGTCCGGCCGGCGCGCGGTGGCCACCGAGAACGCCACGCGCATCTGCATGCCGCTCGAGTAGACCCGCACCGGCTGGTCCATGTACTCGCCGATGTCGGCGAAGGCCTCGATCTGCGGCATCAGTTCGGTGATCTCGTCGGCGGTCATGCCCAGCAGCTGGCCGGCCATGTAGACGTTCTGGCGCCCGGTGAAGTCGGGGTGGAAGCCCATGCCCAGTTCCAGCAGGGCGGCCACGCGGCCCTCCATCCAGACCGTGCCGGTGGTCGGCACCGTGGTGCCGGTGATGAGTTTCAGCAGCGTGCTCTTGCCCGCGCCGTTGATGCCGATCAGGCCCACGGCTTCGCCGGGCGCGACCTGGAAGCTGACGTCGGTGAGCACCCACTTGAGCTTGTGGCGCGGCCCGCGCAGCGGCAGCAGCCATTCGCCCAGGCGCGACCAGCGCGTCGGGTACTGTTTATAGGCCTTGCCCAGTTTCGAGACGACGATGGTGCCCATCAGAGTTCATCCACCATTTCGCCGGAGCGCTTGCGGAACATGCGCATGCCGAGGATGCACAGCAGCAGCGCCGCCAGGGTCGCCGGGATCAGGCTGTTCCAGTCGGGCAGCCGGCCTTCGACCAGGATCGCGTGGTAGGACTGGATCACGGCCGCCATCGGGTTGTAGACCAGCAGCGGACGCGCCGCTTCCGGCAGGATGGTGGCCGGGTAGACGATCGGGGTCAGCCAGAACCAGAACTGCATCGCGATCGTCACGAACTGGCCGACGTCGCGGAAGAACACGTTCAGGATGCCTGTCACCATGCCGAGGCCGATGGCCAGCAGGATCTGCAGCGCCAGCACCGGCAGGATGGCGAAGAACACCATGCCCGGGAAATTGCCGGATGCCAGCAGGAAAACCACGAACAGGCTGAAGATGATGCCGAAGTTCACCAGCGCGTTCAGGACGACGATGATCGGCAGGCAGATGCGCGGGAAGCTGATCTTCTTGATCAGGTTGGCCTGCTCCAGGAACATGCCCTGGCCGCGCGCGACGATCTCGGCGAACAGGCCCCAGGTCAGGATGCCGGCGCACAGGTAGATCGAGTAGGCGGCGCTGGAGGTATGGCCGGGCAGCTTGGCACGCATGACCTCGGAAAAGATCACGGTGTACACGAGGATCATGGCGAGCGGGCTGAGCACCGACCAGACGGCGCCCAGCATCGCGTTCACGTATTTCGACTGGAATTCGCGCTTGACGCTGCCCAGTACGAAACCGCGATACGCCCACAGGCCACGCAGCATCAGGGGCGAAATCATGGGACGGCCCGCTCTGGCGGCGCCCCGTTCGGGTGCGTCAAGGTTGTCAACATAGAGGAATGGCTGAGCCGGATGAGGCCAAAATTATACTTCATCCATCGGCCATTCCCTTGTTACAGATGTAACTACTTGTCCGAAGTCAATTAGAAAATGTAGCGTGCATGAGGGTGCACAATGCACGGTCGGCAAGCCGACCAGCCAAGCTCAGCTGCCGAGATTGGTGAAGATGCCAACCGCCAGCTCGGCCCAGCAATAAACGAAACCCAGGCCGACAATCCCGGCGGCGATGAACCGGGCCTTCGCCGTGCGCAAGTGGCGCAACGCGGCAACCAGCAGCATGCCGGCGCCGGCCAGCAGGATGCCGGCGATGACGAAATCGGACCCGGTCCACACCACTTCCCCTGTGAACTGCATCGCCACCAGCGGGATGACCAGGAGGGCAGCCGTCACCGCGGCGACGACCAGGAGCGATTTGCCCAGGTGGGGTTTGGCGAATGCATTGCCGGTCAGCGTGCTCATGAATGACTCCGGAGTGAATAATGTAATGACACTACTCTAGCACGCAACATCCAGAGGAGGTACTCGACCTCCCTTGGACCTCCAGGCTCATGATTCTTTAACAAAAAAGTTCTCAAATTCAACATTTCTGTGAAGTTTAGATAGTTTCGTCATAGAAATAATATGTGAAACTAGCGAGAAACTAAAAATATCAAGCTGCCAATGCGTTCGCCGGTTCGCCGTTGACGCCAGGCTTGAATACGATCCAAAACCAACACTGATACCACACTAGGGGAACCATGTTCGCACCACGCCTTGCAAAACAAGCTGCCATCGTCGCACTCGCTCTTCACGCCTATACTGGCCAGGCAATGGCACAGGAGTCCGCCTATGCCGATCTCGACGCCTGCACCAGGAGTGAGCAAATCAAATCGACCGCCAAAGGCGCGCTGACTGGCGCACTGGCAGGCTTCGGTGGCGCTTACCTCACCGGAAACAAGGACAAGGCCAAGAAAGCAGCCCTGGTCGGGCTCGCCGGTGGCGGAGCCATCGGCTTTGCAACTGCGTACTATTCGGCCATCGACACCTGCAACAAGCTCAATCCTGGCTGGGTGACGGAATCGAAGCTCATGCGTGACCCCAGCAAGAGCTATGCTGATGTAAAGAAAGAGCACCGTTATACCGGCAAGGAAGGCGTCGTCCTGCACCTGCGCGACATCGCCATGCAAGACCAAGCCCGGCCCGGCGACAAGGTCGCCATCGATACCATCTACGACGTGCTGACGCCGGACGGCGCGGAAACCCCGGTGGTCTTCTCGCGCAAATTGTTCGTCGTGGCCGACGGGACCGAAAAGCTGGTGCCGTTCCCGATGGCGGCGACGGCCACTCGCACGGTCGAGGCCGGCCGTAGCAAGGAATCCCTGATGTTGCCGATCTCGGGCGAGACCCAGGCCGGCACGGTGTACCGCATCGAGCTCAGCGCCGCCGCAGCCAACAAGCAGCCTGTCGTGATGTCGAAAAGCGTCACCGTCATCTGATCGTCCCCATCGCGGCACTGGCGCACGGCCGTCCTGGCCGTGTGCCTGCGTCGCCATTTCCGAGCCAAGCCATGTTCACACGCGCCTGTAGTGCATTCCTTGTACTGCTGTCCCTGCTTCTCACCGGCTGTGCAGCCAATCAGTTGCACGGTTTCGAGAACACCTATTATTCGTACAACGTTCCCCAGCCCTTGCTGGACAAGATCGCCGCCAGGCTGCGCCAGGAAGGCCTGGTCAACGCCCGTGTCGAGCGCGACAGCGTGGGCCGGGTCCGTCTCGGCGGCAGCTACCAGACCGAGGACGAGGTCGATCGTGCGTTCCTGATCGTCCAGTCGATCGTCGGCCTGAAATCCACCTCGCCCTTCTATCCGGCGAACATCCGCCAGCAACGCTGGGAAATCGAAGCGCGCGAGCAGCTCGAGCGCCTGGCACGGGCCGAGCAGGCCAAGCCGCGTCCGCCGCGCCGGGTCGCGCTGGTGATCGGGATCAGCACCTTCAAGGACAACCGCCACTGGAAGCCGATTCCCGGCGAAGAGGATGCGGCCGTGGTGCAGCGCTCCGCCCAGCAATCGGGTTACCAGGTGACGGCGCTGCTGGGGCGCAGTGCGACCAAGGCCAATATCGAGGCGGCCCTGCGCCGGATCGATGCCGACCTGCGCCCGGAAGACAGCCTGTTCATTTACGTATCCAGCCACGGCATGAAGCCGTTGCCGTCGGCGAATGGCGGCGACGAGCGCAAGATGTCGATCATCGCCTGGGACTCGGGCGACGCGGCGATCAATGACGAGATCGGCTACCAGCTGAACCTGCTGCGGACCGCCGTGCCTGACGTGCTGGTCCAGCGGCTGGCCAAGAAGCCGACCCGCAACACCCGGATCCTGATCGATACCTGCTACAGCGGCGAGATGCTCAAGGGCCTGCCTGACGAAAGCGCGGGCTACATCGCCCAGATGAACAAGGGTGCGCCGGAACGCGCCGGCATCTCGATGGCATCCTGGACCGGCAAGGCCTACACCTCCAAGGCCATCCGTTTCAGCGAGGATGCACCGAAACCGGCTACCGCCCAGAACGTCAAAGCGCCGGCGTTCGAGGCGGCAAGCGAAGCCATCGACAGCGAACGCGCCTACACCATCATTACCGCGACCAGCGAAGGCGAGGAGTCGCTGGCGCCGGCGCCCCAGACCGGCACTTTCGTCCTGCCGGGCAAAGGCACCCTGCGCGGCTCCTTCTTTACCCAGGCCTTCTTCGCCTACCTCGAAGAGTACGGGGGACACGTCGAGCCGGCCTTCGCGGCGGCGCGCGACTTCACCAGCCGCACCGCAAGAGAAGTCACGGGCGGCAAGAAAACCCAGGTGCCGCGCCAGTTCGCGACCCGCTCCGCAGAACGCAACCGGCTGTGATGTGCCGGATCCATGACCAATAAACCAAACAGGGCTTCCATGAAACGCTCCTTGACCGTACTTTCCCTTCTCTTCATGTCGGGCGCCGCTTTCGGCCAGCAAGCCTATAGCGCCAAGTCGCTGTTCTTCGGCGAGGATGGCGAGGTGGTTGCCGCCTCGACCGGGACCAAACCCGTGGCCAAGGTGGCCGCCGCCAAGCCGAGCGCAAAGGTCGCCAAGAAAACCCTGGCGCCCAAGCAGATTGGCGCAAGCTACTTCATCCGCCTCAAGCGCGCCGACGGCACGACCGAGGACGTGCTGGCGAGCCGCGCCTTCAAGAGCGGCGACCGGTTCCAGCTGGGCGTGAAGGTCAACCGCCCGTCCTATGTCTACGTGATGAACCAGGACCCTGACGGCAATCTGGCGCAGATCTTCCCGGTCCAGGGCCAGGACAACTACGTGAATGCGATGGGCACGGTGTTCCTGCCATCCCGTGGCGCCTTCGAATTCGACGCCAAGCCGGGCGTCGAGCACCTGCTGGTGTTCCTGTCACCAAAGCCCATGACGGGCAATGTCGACGAGCAGCTGCGCAGTGCGGAGCCGGACATGGTCGCCGGCCTGCCCGACAGCGCGGCGGGCGGGAGCTGCTCCGCCTCCGCGGCCCTGGCCGCCGCCGCGCCCGCGATCGGCAACGGCGACGCCTATGCCGCCAAGGGCATCGCATTCAAGGATGAAGCGCCGGGCTGCGCCGCGCCGCTGCCGGCCTACGCCGCCAAGGGTATTTCGTTCAGCGATGATCCGGCACCCGCATCGGGCGGCCAGGTGGCCAGCTACGTGGTGAAGAAAACCGACGCGAAAGCCGACAAGAATCTGTTCCTGAAACTCAAGCTCAACCACCACTAAGACCGAGGAAACCATGTCGAACAACCACCTCATCATCGGTCTCGGCGGCTCCGGCGGCAAGATCATCCGCCACCTGCGCAAGACCATCGAACGCAACAAGGAAGCCCAGGAGCAATCGACCGCGCGCTTCGCCTACCTGTACATCGACACTTCCCACGACGAGCTGGACAAGAAGGAAGAGTGGAAGGTGCTCGGCAAGGAAGTCGACCTGAACCGTAGCGAGTACCTGATCAATACCGCGAGCAATGTCCGCCCGGTGCTCGATGATCCGGAATCCTTCCCCGGCCTGAAGCAATGGATCGAGCCGCGCGGCATCTTCGACTTCGTCAAGGCCAGCACCGCCGGCGCCGCGCAGCGCCGCAAGCTGGGCCGCGTGGTGTTCGCCCAGAATGCCGCCAGCTTCGTCAAGGCGCTGGAAGGGCGCATGCGCGAGCTCGAAGCCGGCCCGGGCAAGATGGGCGCCGTGATCCACGTGGTCTGCGGCCTGGCCGGCGGCACCGGCAGCGGCTCGATCGTGGACGCCGTGGCCCAGATCCGCCACAAGTTCCCCGAACACGAGAAGTACCGCATCCTGGTCTACGCGCTGCTGCCGGAGAGAAACTCCAAGCGCGTCAAGGACGTCGCCGGTTTCTCGAACTACTACGCCAACGGCTATGCCGCGCTGTCCGAACTGAACGCGCTGGCCGTCGGCCAGTACAAACCCACCAACCTGCTCGACGGCAGCCGCCTCGAGCACGACGTGTACTTCAACGGCTGCTACCTGATCAATAACGTCAACGAAAACGGCATCCAGTTCGACATCGAATCCGAAGTGCCGACCATCGTCGCCGATTTCATCTACCAGAAGACCCTGAATTCGGAATGGGAAGGCCTGGGGCGCGCCGAGAAGGGCGAGAACGACATCAAGAACTTCGAGAGCGAAGACGACATCGGCAAGGCGCGAGCCAAGCTGTTCATGTCCTTCGGGATCAAGCGCGTGGTGGTGCCGGAACAGGAGATCAAGGAATACCTGGCCTACGGATTCGCCGAGCAGGCCGCACGCCAGCTGATGTTCAACAACTTCCGCCAGGGTGAAGGCTATGCCGACGAGGCGGTGCAGAAGGACTGGGGCGTCGAGGCACGCAAACCCGAGACGATGCAGTCGCTGCTGCTGACCGATGCGCACCTGATGCTGGAAGCCGGCATCCTCGAGGACGACGCGAAGAATCCGGCGTGGAAGCTGGTGCCGGAATACTGGAAACAGATCGTCAACCGCCTGGTGCCCGAGATCAAGGCCGATACCGGCATCGAGCAGACCACCTGGATCGACGTGCTCAACACCAAGCTGGGCAAGGTGTTCGACGACACCTACCGCATGCTCGGCGGCGTGCGCAAGTTCTACGAGGTCAAGGGCAATGCCCGGGTCGAGATGGCGCGCCACATCGGGCGCCAGGTGGAAAAGGACTTCTTCGGACGCTGGAAGTCGGGCAGTGCGTCGCTGCTGCAGTTGCGCCAACTGACGGACGCGCTGCTCGCGGTGCTCGACGAGCGCCATGGCGTCTACCTCGACAAGATCGCCAAGATGCCGGCCACCCTGCAGGAGCTGCAGGGACGCTCCAGGGAACTGACCGAGCGTTTCAACAACGTCGGTTTCTTCGGCAAGCATCTGACCGACAAGCGCAGCGCGCTGTACTCGGACATCGCCACCGTACACCAGGACCTGTACATCGCCCGCACCAACCTGGAAGGGCTGAAGTTCGCCGCCGCGCTGGTGCCGTTCGTCAAGGAACAGCTGAGCGCCATGCGCGGCCGTATCGATGAACTGCACCAGAACCTGGCCGAGGCCACCAAGCAGTTCGGCCGCGAGCGCGATGCGCGCCTGGGGATGCAGGATGCCGCCTACCAGAAGCGCCTGTTCGACCAGAATGCGATCGGCGCCGTGATGAAGGCGGTGCTGGTCGACGAAGCGAGCCAGGTGGCGCGTACCCAGCGGGTGCGCCAGTCGATTATCGACCTGGCGGGCACCGAAGTCGACGCCTTCGACCAGTTGCTGCAGAGTCTGTCCCTGGGCAGCATCATCGGCCGCCTGTCGCAGGAATCGGCGCAGATCGTCGAACTGGCGCATGCCGAGATCTCGGCCACCCTGCAGCCGGTGCTGCACGTGAACATCGTCGAACGCCTGCAGAAGAAATACGACGCCAACCCGAACGGCTTGCGTGCGTTCGTGAAGGAGCTGTACGACGAGGCCGGCAGCATGCTGACGTTTAACAAGAGCGAGGTGGACCGCACGGTGTCGAACAACCTCGGTGGCTCCCAGGGAACGATGCAGACCGTCGGTGTCTTCATTCCCGAATGCGCCAACCAGAACGTGTTCCGCGGCGGACTGGAACGCCTGTTCGAAGACGAGAAACACCCGACCTCGGACACCAAGGTCGCCACCGGCAGCCTGTCGAACCAGATCGTCATCATGAAGGTCACTTCGCTGATGCCGGCCCGCTTCGTCGAATCGCTCGGCGAACTCAAGAAACACTACGACGGCCTGCTGAAGGACCACAACGAATCCTTCCTGCTGCACGGCGAAGGCGACGGCCGCAAGCTGCCTCCCTTGTATGCCAAGTCGTCGGCGGAAGTGGCGCAGCAGGGCCGGCGTAAACCGATGCTGCTGGTGGCGCGCCTGCTCGGCATGATCAAGGAACGCCAGAACAGGGTCTCCGGGCTGCCCGAATGGGTGTTCGTCTACCTGGTCGACGGCATGCCGACCTCCAAGGTGCTGGAAGGCCGCAACTGGGAGGAAGTCCTCTCCGGCGAGCACCCGGCCGAACTGCAGGGCGCCATCGAGCGCGAAGTGGGCCGCCGCATCGACGGCGACTACAAGCATATCGACCGCAAGAACGAGTTGCTGGCGGCTTACAAGGAACTCGCCATGGCCTGCTTCCTGGAAGCCGGCGAAGACGACCAGGACCCGCGCTACCAGCAACTGCACAAGATGCAGGCGCCGCTCAAGGCGATCATCGGCATGCCGGCCACGCAGGGCTGATCCCGGGGTGCGCCACGGGGCGCACCCAACAACGACAACAAGACAAGACAAGAGGTTAAAGAATGGCGAAGTACAAATGCCCGACCCTGGGCGACTGTGACAAGGCGAATGCGGGCGAAGTGTTCGAGCGTTCCCCGGGAGAAGACCTGAAATGCCCCGCTTGCTCGACCCAGCTCGAGCCCGTGATCAGCGCGCCAGCGGCGGCCGCGCGCAACAAGGTGGCGCCGGTGGCGATCGGCGCCGTGGTGCTGGCGCTACTGGCTGGCGGCGGCTATTTCTTCACGAAGAAAGCACCCGAAGCGCCTGTCGTGGCGGTCGAGCCGGCGCCTGTTCCCGTACCGGTAGCCGCCGCACCGGCGACGACCGGCATCGCGCCATCCGACGAGGAAACCAGGGCGCTGCGCCAGCAAGGGCAGGACGGACTGGCGGCCGGCGACGCGCAGAGCGCGGCAGACGCCAGTAGCCGCGCGGCAGTGAACGAGCTGCTCAAGCTGGCCATCGCCAATATGGCGCAGGGCAAGCTGGACGAGGCCGGCAAGGACCTGGCGCAGGCGCGCGAACGCGGTCCGAAGGAGCCGCTGGTGTATTACAACACGGCGATCCTGCGCCTCAAGCAGGGCCGCACCGACGATGCGCTCAATGAATTCGAGGCAAGCTTCATGGCCGGGTTCAAGCACTTCGACAAGCTGGCGGATGACCGCGACCTCGACGAACTGCGCAAGACCCCGCGCTTCGCAGCGCTGGTCAAGCAGTACGACACCGCGGGCCGCTGACATGCGGCGCCGTCTTCTTGTGCGCAAGGCCTTGCTTGGCATCCTGGCGCTCATGCTGAGCGCCTGCGCCCGGGAGGACGGCAGCAGGATCCTCGGAACCTGGCGCGCCGAGCGCATGGAAGTGATGAGTTTCAAGCTGCCGGTCGGGCCGGAGCTGCGGATCGGGCGTGACGAATTGCGCACGGGGGACGATATCAGGCTTCCGATCGCCGCCATCACGCAAGACGGCGATGAAGTCACGCTGGACACCGAGTCCATGATCGGCATGACTTTCTATTTCGTCGACGCCGACCGCATGTACCTCGACCTGCCGCTGATCGGGCATATCTATTACCGGCGTGTCGACGAGAGCCTGGCCGGTGGCACCGTCAATGACAGCGCAACGGCGAGGCAGCCGGCGCCTGCGGCTGTCCGGCAGGCAGATCCGCCGCCGCAAGTGTCGGCCGTGCCGCCACCGGTGCGTGACACAGTGGCCCCAGCCTATAGTGAGGATTACCGGCAGGCGCTTGCACTGCTGCGGGAAAGGGACCGCGATGGCGCGGTGCGGTCTCTGAACCGGGCGTTCGGCAATGGGTTCCGAGACACCGGCTTGCTTGCCAGGACGCCTGAGTTCGATGTTCTCAAGGACGACGTGCGCTACCAGGCGCTGCTGGCGCGGTACACGAGCCCCTGACTTTCAGGAAGCTTGAAACGCCGCGATTTTCAAGAGCCCTGCACCAACTTCTGCAAGGCCTCCGGCTTCACGATAATGAGCCGGTTCGCATCCTTCTGCACGATCCCCTGCTGCGCCAGCGCCGCCAGCGCCCGCGTGACGGTCTCGCGGCTGGTATTGATCATGTTGGCGATGTCCTGGTGGGTCGGCAGGTTCTCGACCACGGACTGCGTACCCGGCTCCGGCTCCTTGTTCTTCTGCATCAGGGCCAGGTAGGTATAGATGCGTTTGGCGGTGTTGTTGATGCTGAGCAGCGAACGGAATTCGGAGTCGCGCTGGATCTTCTGGGCCAGGTGCATCAGCATCTGCTTGGCCACCGACGGCGAGTGCGCGAACAGGTGCATGGCGGTGGCGGCCGGCAGATAGGCCACCAGCACGTTCGACATCGCCACCACCGAGGCCGAGCGGGTCGAATTGTTGATCAGGGCGATCTCGCCGAAGAAGTCGCCCGGCGCCAGCATGCGCAGGCCGATCGCGCGGCCATCCTCGGTGACGTCGACCACCTGCGCCTGGCCCGACAGCAGGAACATCAGGCCGTCGCCATGGCCGCCCTTGTGCAGCACGATCTCGCGCTTGCTGTACTGGCGGAAGCGCAGATCGTGCTTGACGCGCGCCACTTCCTCGTCGGAAAGCTCGGCCAGCAGCGGAATCTTGCGCAAATGGACATTGACCTGCAGCCCGTTAGCGGCGGTATTGCCATCGGCGGACGGGGTTGGGGCGGAGGCGAGTTTGGCGGTCGTGTTCATGGTGCAGTCTGAACAGTTCTCAGAAGAAGGTCACATAGCATTGTGCGGAAAAAGCAGCGAAAGCGATACCGGCGGCGTTGGCGCCGATGTCGCGCCAGCAAAAGCTGCGATCCGGCACCAGGGTTTGCAGGCATTCGATCAGCCAGCCCGCGAAGAGCAGTCCGAACAGCCAGAGCGCGGCTTCGATGCGGCCGTCGGCCAGGCGCAGGGCGAGCACGCCGAGCACGGCGAAGCTGGCGAAGTGCAGCAACTTATCGTTGGGCAAGGGTGGAAGCCAGCGGTTCGGCACCAGGCAGCCGACAAACACGGCGCTTGCGGCCAGGACCAACAACAGCGCATCCAACACGATCACACAGCCTTCCAGGAAATCCGACAGGCTTGATTGTATACGGTCGAGCCAGCTTCCGGTGCCTTACAGCCCTTTCGGCAACCGGGCTGGCGCGCCGCTGCAACGAAAGGATGTCAGGCTGATAGCTTGTTGCCGTACCTTGCATCCGTGAGTTGAACGCGTGGGCCGGGACCGCCTACCCTACAGAAGCTAGGCCGCTACCACAGCGGGCTGCGGTTTGCGGCGGTCAGCCAGCGGCGGGTGGTGCGCAGGGCGGGGGCTTCGACAAGGTGCCAGCTGAGCATGGCCGTGGGCACGACGACGGCGGCGGTAATCAGGGTCAGGGGCAGGGGGCCGGTGCCAGGCAGGACTTCGCGCAGCATGATGATGACCGGCCAGTGCCAGATATAGATGCCGTAGGAATAATCGTGGCGCTCGATGTGCGGCGCCCAGGGCAGGCGGCGGCTACCGACGCACAGGGCGAGCGTTACCGCGACCAGGGCGATGCCGAACCAGGTGAGCGGACTTGGCGTCAGGCTGCTCCAGCGTGTCCAGCTCAGTAGCAGCAGCGCCACCGCGCAGGCCACGTGGCGCC